>ERZ772956.2298-NODE-2298-length-12317-cov-4.152993_pt1 | contig 12317 bp, 10 predicted proteins | sample MGYA00580683_ERZ772956 | MGnify/ENA primary metagenome ERZ772956 (study PRJEB29015, sample SAMEA2738077) | human oral metagenome | biome: human oral; feature: human-associated habitat; material: saliva | place: China | collected 2212 ... | reverse complement strand
GCTGGGAGAGGATGCGGGCGATGCCCACCAGGTTTTCCGAGGCCGTGTCCAGCGCTCGGATACGTTGAAACTCCGCCCATCCGACGCCGGGTTCGTCGAACTTCATGTCCGGGAAGTAGGTGCGCAGCACCTGCTGGCGCGCGCCGGGGCCCGTGGGCAGGGGGTCGAGGATCGGCGCTATCCGACGAAGCGTGAGTAATGCCTACTTCCAGTAGAATCGCACTACCTGTTTTTGATGTGAGTGATAAGAGGCGATATGAGCCAGGAGAAAGAACCTTTGTTCTCCGAAGAAGCCGCGCATGGCTATCAGGAAGATGAACTTCTTGACGCTCCCGTTTTTGAAGGTGAACTCATCGAAGACGATGAAAATGCCCCTCTGCTTTCTGAACTCTCAACAGAGGAAGGGCAAGAAGCCTCGGTCTATGCGGTCTTCTTCCTGAAGAAGCTCGTGCGCATTCGGGGAGTGCGGATCTCTCGTGAAGACTTCCTGCGCCAAGAGCTTCAGAAAGCTCACTTAAGTGAGTCACAGATCGAAGAAGCTATTGCCACTAACCCGATCTCAGCGGGAATTCCTCAGAAGCGTTTGGACAAACTGGCCAATGACGCGATTTCTTATGAGACCAAGAAATCTACCGCGCTTTCATTTGTTGCTGGTATTCCGGGTGGGCTCGCAATGCTGGGAACTGTGCCCGCTGACTTGGGGCAGTATTACGTTCACTCGCTTCGGATCATGCAAAAACTTGCCTATTTGTATGGATGGAAAGAATTCCTGACAGATCCAGAAGATGTTGATGATGAGACCATTGCGCAGATGGGGCTCTTCTTTGGCGTCATGTTGGGAGTTGCCGGGGCTGCTGAGTCGATGCGGGATTTTGCTCGGATGATCGTTGCTCCTGCTATTGAAAAGCGAGTTGCGCGCAAGGCCTTGATGAAGGGGACCTGGTATCCGGTCGTCAGGAAATCGCTCAAGGTCATCGGAATTTCCGTGACGAAGCAGGGCTTCACCAAAACAATGTCGAAGATCCTTCCGCTTATTGGTGGAGTGATTTCGGGTGGTATGACCTTCGTTTCGCTTCAAACTCAGGCCAATCGACTCAAGCAGCACCTGCGTCAGCTCCCGCCTCCGGCGACCGATGGTGCGGAGTGGAAGCAGGCTAATAACTGAGGCCACTACTTCCCTCTAAACACCCTCCACGCCCCGCGAATCAGAGGAATCTGAAGCGGCAGTCGAGCATACGCAAGTGCCTGTGCGCCCGCAGGCTTGCCTTCCTTGCGATAATCCACGGCCATCTTGATGTTCGCGGGGAAGACCGCGACATACAACGCGCTCGCGGCCAAGCCGGCCAGTCGCCTCGTCAATGGAAGTGCAAGGCCAGCGGCAATTGCCAACTCGGCCGCGCCGCTCACCAAGGTGTAGGTTCGCGCGTTCCCGGGAAGGCTACGTGGCACAATCGCGTCGTAAACCTGAGGGGCCTTGAAATGCATAACCCCCGCTCCTGTGAGCAAAAGTGCATGCCAGTGTGCTGTCTTCATTAGAACTCCTGAACCGCGGCATCGCGCCGCAAAATGAACTCGCGGTCAGCATGATCGCCGACCATGAATGAGTACTCACCGACCTTCGTGAAACCGTAGCGACCGTACAACCTCTGTGCGCCGTAGTTCTCGCTCCATACGCCAATCCAAAGCGTTCGCGGCCCGTCTGCCTCGAGCCAATTTAGCGCATGTTCAAGCATCCGTGAACCGCGCCCGCCACCTTGGTATTCCCGCAGCAAATACAGGCGCTGCACTTCTCCGTCGCCCTCCTTGACCTCGGGGTGGGGCAGGTGCGCGGGGCAAACCGTCACGTAGCCGATCAAGGTGCCATCCGAGGCCTCGTCGACACGAGTGGGGGAGGGAGCGCTGTCGGCATCCAAGGAAGGCTCCTGGAAAAACAGCCAGGTTGGGCGCTGGGGGTCCGCAAGCTCGGAGCGAAGGACCTCGGGGGAGTAGGCCTCGTGAATGAAACGTTCAAGGTCTTCGGAAGAGTAGAGGTGGCCAAAAGTCTGCGTGAAGCACGTGGACGCAAGCGTGGATAGAACCTCTGCGTCTTCGGGTGTCGCGCGGCGCAGCATAACTTTCCCTCCTCGAGCTAGCCGATGACCATCAGCACGGCCCCGGCACACATACCAGCGATCCCCAATAAATACCGTCCCGAGACGTGCTCGCGCAACATGAGTGCCGAAAACGCAACCGTCACCAGTATTGAAAGCTTGTCGATGGGGACAATGACGGACGCGGGGCCTTCCTGGAGCGCTCGGTAGTAGCACAGCCACGAGGCCGTGGTTGCGATTCCTGAAGCTGCGATCCACGCGTGGTCGCGCACTGGGATAGTACGGATTTGCGCGGGTTTAGCATGAAGTACGACAACAATCCAGGCCATGAGCAAAACAACGGAAGTCCTGATTGCTGTCCCTAGATTTGAATCGACCCCTATGATTCCTACTTTCCCAAGGATCGAGGTCAAGGCTGCGAAGATTGCAGATGCTAGCGCAAAGATTATCCACGAGATGGTGGGAGCCTTCTGCGCGTTGGGCAGCGGGGCGTTCGTGGGGTGCTTTGCGCGCTGACTGACAAGACCACGAAGAGTTCCTGGCTCAAGCGTCAAGGCGATTCCAACTCCCAGTGCCAGAACGCCGATGCAAGCGATGGGGGAGAGTCTTTCGCCTAAGAAAATAACTGCGAAGGCAATGGCAATGATGGTCGAAGACTTATCGATTGGACTCACCAAAGTGACCGGAGCGCGAGAGAGCGCAGCGAAGAAGCAAAGCCACGATGCGCCGGTTGCAAGCCCGGAGAGGAAAAGAAACAGGTAGGTGTGGGGCGCAATAGCGGTGAGCCCAGAAACAAAGTGGCCTTTGAGGCTGATAGCCGCCACAATCCATGCGCCCAGGAAAACGACAGAAGTTCTCAATGCGGTGACGAGCGTTGAATCGTGGCCGTGGATTCCAAGCTTCGCAAGTACGGCTGTGATGCCAGCGAAGAATGCTGAGCCTAAGGCGAAGAGAAGCCACATATTTTCAGGTTAGCGCTAGTCAGAGGTCATGAGCTTGTTGCTTTGGGGGTAGGTGTTGATTTTCTTGAGAACCGCCGCGGAGCTGCTAGGAAGTGCGATCGGATACCCGCCTGAAATTTTGTCAAAAAATCCCCGATACATTTATGAATGCAAACTGTTGCGAGTGTGCCGTTCTGCCTTCATACTGACTTTAGAAAGACCGGGTGCAGGTTGATGCGTTAGGCTCAAAACCTCAGTATCCACTCATACTCAGACATGAGGAATCGACGATCGGGGAAGGCCATGCATGTTTACTCTGCGCGCGAGGATCAGATAGATAAGCTCGCTGATCTCGCGGGTGCAGCCTTCGAAAATTATCCTCTTCACACGGCGGTGAAAGGGTTACTTGCTGAACACGAAAAATTCCCCAACTGGATTCGTGATCTTCACGCCGTCATGATCCGCATATTCGTGCGTTATCACACGGTTTTGGTCTTAGAAGATCAGGGGAGAATCCTTGGGGTTGCACTGCTGAACCGTCGCCCACCGGGGCTGCTTGAGTACCTGCGTTACTGCAGGCCGCTCCTTGGATACATGCGCTTTGACCGCTTAGTGCGTTTCTTCGCTTTTACCGAGGCCGCGGATTCAGTTGTCCGCAAAGCGTCGGATTTTCAGTGGTTCCTGACGGTGATCGCTGTTGACCCGGAATTTCAACACCGAGGCCTTGGCAGGCTTTTCCTTGAACGTGGGATTGAAGGATACATTCGTTCCCATGGGGGAGGCTGCCTCGCATTTATTACCTGCACCCCAACGAATGCGCACTTTTATTCGAGTGCGGGATACAGAATTGTTGGCGAGCACTCGGTGTCTTTAGACGGCAACGATGTGCCTGTGTGGTCTTTTGAGAAGGTAATCGAGTAGAGGTCTTCTGACGCGTTCTTAATGGAGGGAAGAGCGCGTTAAAGGTTTCTACGAAGAGGTTGAGGGCTTGGTATCACGTGATACCAAGCCCTCAACCTATCCTTGACCTTTTTCGCTCGTTATTGCTGCGTGGGGCCTTGCGCCCAGGGATTCGCCTGCTGGCCTTGCTGCCACTGCTGTCCCTGACCCGGCTGTTGGCCCTGCTGCGGTTGGCCGGGCTGGCCTTGCTGCCCATTCTGGGCATTCTGACCGTTTTGAGGCTGCCCCTGCTGCCACTGCTGCCCCTGTTGCTGGCCGGCGCCGTAGGGCTGCTGCGCGGGCTGTCCACCCCATTGCTGTGCCTGTTGAGCGGACTGCGCCTGCTGCCATTGCTGCCACTGCTGGCCCTGCTGTTGTCCAGCGCCGTAGGGCTGCTGTGCGGGTTGCCCGCCCCACTGCTGGCCCTGCTGTGAAGCAGGTCCGTAGGGATTGCGAGAAGGCTGGCCGCCCTGCTGCCATTGCTGCTGAGCTGGTACCTGGCTCTGCGACTGCCATTGCTGGTTCTGTCCGGGCTGCTGGGCCTGCGCGGGTTGCTGTCCCCACTGCTGAGGAGCACCGTAAGGGGAGCCCTGAGCCTGGGGCTGCTGGCTTTGTTGCGGAGCCGGCGGAACAATACTTTGACCACGGAAGCTCATACCCTGCTGTTGCGGCTGTTGCTGCTGTTGAGGAGGAAGCGGCTGCCCCCATTGCTGACGAGGCGCCTGCTGCTGGCTGGGAATGGGAGCATATCCCTGCTGTCCCCATTGTTGCGGCGCTGGTTGCTGCTGTTGTGGCCGTTGTCCCCACTGCTGTGGTGCTGCCAGAGGAGCACTTTGAGGTGCCTGGGTCTGTCCCCATTGCTGTGGGGCAGGTTGGGGCGCGGGGGACTGAGCAGGCTGAGGCTGCGTCCACTGCTGCTGCGAGCCTTGCCCAGGCTGTGACTGAGCAGCTGGTGCCTGGGTAGGTTGAGCCTGGGTAGCTTGCACAGAAGGAGCCGGTGCGGCTGGCGCCTGAGTAGGTTGCGTAGAAGCAGTTGGTGCCGGAGCAACGGGCGCAGGGGCCGAGGCCGCTGCAGCCGCTTGCTCTTCCACGTGAGGCTTTGCCTGTGCGGGTTCAGCTGTCGGCTGTACCGAAGGTGCCGATTGGTTCGGTGTTTGAGCTTCAGGCTGAGAAACCGCAGAATGGCGGGCGGGCAAAGGCTCTGACTTCGGCGCCGGAGGAATGTGCACTGCAGGTGTCTGGGGCTGTTTCTGCGGTGCAGCATCTTGCGTTGCTGACGCTTGAGACTGCGCCGCGGGTGCCTGAGTCTGAGGCTGTACGGCCTGTTGCTGAGCAGCCGGAACGGCAGTCGGGGCAGCAGCGGCTACGGGCTGAGAAACAGCCTGAGCTGCAGGGGCTGCGGGCTGTGCTACAGGAGCTACAGGTTGAGTAGGAGCCTGGAAAGTAGCGGGAGCGGCGCTCTGAGGAGCTGTGCCCAGCGGAGCCGAGCCCTGAGGAATCGCACCGGGTGCGCTGCTCTGCTGACGAGCTGCCTTTGCCGCTGCCTTTGCACGCTTTCGCTCATCGCGCTCGCGACGCTTATCTTCACGAGTGCGTTCGCGTGTCGACGAAGCTGTTGCAAGCTTCTCTTCGTCTCCCGATGCTTGGCCAGCATTCTTGGAAGCGGAAGAAAGGCGGCGAAGAACGAAAATAACGAGTGCTCCAACCACCAGAACACCTGCTACAACGCCACCGATAATCCAGATCAGTGACGATGAGGACGAAGAAGAAGCCGGAGTCGAAGGAGCGGTGCGGTTGCGGTCAGGCGCACTTGGTTCAGGAGCGGGCTCGGGCAGCGGGCTGAGGGTAGGAATATCAGTTCCAAATTGCCCATTCACTGTGGCTGCGCCCTGATAGGAGCTCGTCTTCTTACCGTGGACTGCCACCTTTCCGGTGGGCTTTTGCCACGTCACGATCTGATTAACCGGCGAGTATTCGTCGGTGCCACGCTTTAGGCGGTCTTCGTCGTGGAACTGGGCACCTTCAGAAGCAGTATCAAGATCGAATACCAGTGGGCGGACATTGATGAAACCGATATCGCGCTGGCGGCCCAGGAAGTCAGTTTCTTTCATCAGCTGGTCTGCGGAATAGACCAAGGTGAAATCGCCCTGCTCGGTCAGCGAATAGTACTTCCCTACGGCATCTCCGCTTTCGAAGGGAGGGAAGACCGAGCATCGAGTGAAGTTATCACCCTGCGAGAATTCGATGCGATAGTCGCCATTCCCATTCGAGAAGGATTTACATTTTCCCTCATCGATTTGCTTGGAACGGTCGTAAATATCGAAAGCTTTGCCGACGCTTCCCTTGTTATAGACGCTCAAACTCACCGAGACGGTCAGATCTGAATTAGCTGCGTGTGCTGTCGTTGCTGTTGGGAGCACGAGCGCTCCGGCAAGCACAAGTGCGGCTGCCGTCGAGTACAAACGCTTCATTGAGACATCCTTCGAAATTGAATCAAGCTTCTGCAAGCATATCGAATTGTTTTAGTGTGGCAAAAATGCTGAAGCAGAGTGCTTAGCTAATCGGTGGCCCGTAGGGATTTCGCGGTGAATCTCCATGACCTCCGGGGAAATCCGTAGGCGTAGAACCCGCTTTTTTGGAGTGTCCCATAGCATCGCCTATTGCATCCGATTCGCCTTCCCACTCCGTCGCAAAAGGATTCTGGGAAGTGCGAGCAGATGTTCCTATCGCGCTTGGAGTAGAGGAGGAGCTGTAGGGAGATGGAGCTGTGGGAGTCTCCGTTTTGGCCTTGCGCTTCTGGCGTCTGTCGAACCATGTACGCAAGAGAATGATCACAGATGCCGGAAATAAGAGGGTCATCGTCATTACTAGAACCAGTCGGGTGAATGATCCGGGGGACGAGGACGATGATGATTGAGTTGTGGGTGAACTTGTAGCGGTAGCCCGACGCGCGTACGACGCGTCTTGAAGATTCGTTGGCATGGGGACTGCGACAACCCCATTGAAGTTTTTACGTTCGATGGTGTGGAAATTCGCGGCTTTTTCTACAATCCCTTCAGCGGCGATGGTCGGGGTGTAAATATTTGTCCACTCCACGGTACTGAAGTTGGGGTGGCTGTCATCCATCTGAGCGCCGCTGCTGGTTTTAATGAAACGCATGTAAAACCCTGAAAGCGTGACACTCTGACGTGAAACGACTGTATTTTCGGGAAGACCCAAAGACAGCTTCTCCAAGGTCAGTGGTGACGTAGCGAATGTTAACTTCCCGTCTTCGTCGATGCCGACATAGGGATTCGCGTAGCGATTAAATTCCGTGCGGATCGTGCAATCGTTCGAATAGGTTGCTTGAGTAAAGGTCACCGAGGACCAATCCAGCGCAACGGGAGAAGCCTGGCAAGCCTCTTCAGTCAGCGTCTTCGAAAAATCATGCACCGTAACTTCGTGCGTGACCGAATTTGGTTGCTGAATTGTGAAGACTTCGTCAATTTTTGCTTCGTTTTCGGCGCTATAACCAGGGGTAGCGGCAAAAAGTGACAGCGCGATGACAGAAGCGCACACAGCCGTCCCAGTCTGCAGGTGGTGAAGGTGTCGGTGATAGGGGTGCATAAATTTCCTCAAGGTGAGCTTAGGTTCAAGGATGCGCGTGCAGTGCTGCTCGATTTAAGCCGAAGGGTTACGCCACTCCGAATCGAAAGGATTGTGGGGTTCTTGAACAGTCGGGGTAGGCGTGGGGGGTGTCGAAGACTGAGCTTGGTAGTCGGAGGAGGCAAGGGTCCCCGCCTGAGTCTTATTTCGTTCTAGACCCTTCTTCAGTAGGCACCACATGCACCACACGAAAAAACCTCCCAGTCCCACGCCGATTACGGGGTTGATGACCCGGTTGATCAGCCACTCAAGACTAAAGGGTGATGGCGAGCTTGCTGTAGACGAAGGAGTGTATGAACTTGCTGTAGACGAAGGAGTGTATTGCGTCGGCGCCGCAATAGTGCGCGAATGCGGGAAATCTGTCATCTCGGTCGGTACTGGAACGGCCGTAAGTTCGTTGAAATCTTTGCGCTCAATCGGGTGGGAATAAGAAGAACCTTGGATGAATCCTTCGGCGCCGACGACCGAACCGAGGTCATTAATCCATCTCACCGAATCGCTCGTAGGATCGCTCTCCACAAGTTCCGAGCCTTTTGTGCCCTTTGTGATGGTCAGGTAGGGGCCGGTGAAGTCAACTCGACGTGCTATCACAGAAATGTCTTCAGGAAGCCCAAGGGAAAGGTCTTTGAGCTCCAGTGGAGCCGCAGCAAAGGTCACCTTTCCATCCTGATCGACGCCAACGTACGGGTTTGTTGCACGCTTAAAATCCGTAGTAATTGCGCATTGGTTCAAATATGAGTCATCGGTGAACCGAGTCTGAGACCATTGCTGGACCATGGGAGATGCGTCGCAAGCGTCTTGAGTGAGCGTCTTTGAATAGTCGATAACCGTAATGGTGTGACTGACATTGCCGTCCGACAAAATAATGAAAAACTCTCTGATCTCTGCCTGATTGCGAACAGCATGAGTGGGCGTTGCCCCGAATAAGGAAGCGGAAATCATGAGCGCACAGGCCGTAATGCTCAGCAAAATGCGGTTTCGTCTGGAAATAGATGCTCTCATGAGTAATTCCTTAGTTTTCGCGATTTCCTGCGGCTGTGATTGCGTAAGTCTGAAGTCATTCCTCGGGCGGCGCAAAACGATTGCGCCCTTCTGAGGCTTTGTGCGACGCTGTCCCGCCCTGTGTGGAAGAAGATGGCCGGAAAGGATCATCCGCGGCCTCGGCTGCCGACGCTGCCTCGGGAATCGAAGGAATGTCCGGGGTGCTGGACGCAGGCTCGAAGGCGAAGGGATTGTGTCCAAGCGGGGTAGGGGTTGGGGAGGGCTCGGGATGGGGGAGCGCTGTGGAGGCCTCGTCCTCGGTAACGGGCTGTGAACTCACATCAAAAAGATTCTCTGAGCTTGCCTGGGCAGGCGGTCGAGCTGGCTCGTAGTACTGGGGAATACTCAATGGCGACGGCTCTGCTTTCTTTTGCTTCTTCTTCTTTTTCTTTTTGAGCGAGTCAAAGCCCCAGACAATCGCGATAAAGATGATGGCTATCGGAAGACCACCGTATTTTTGAAGCGAACTCAAGATGGTGTCAAAAAACGTAATGGCGTCAGGCGTGGAGCTTGAATTCTGCGAACTTGTTGCACGTCGCGACGCGGCTTTGGACGGAGCCGAGGTCGCTTGATTGACGGTAGTGAGGTCACTAGGAACATCAACTGGTGAAATACCCGCGCGCTCCATGCGGTTAATCGGTTGGAAATTTGAGTGCACCTTGAGCGTGCCAATAGCTGCGACGGGAGCATTCAGTGCATCGCCGCTCCACTGAACAATGACGGTGTGATTGCCGCCATCGGTAATAATACCCTGCGATGAAATCTGGGTAACTGCGGCGTTCGGTGCGCCTAAACTGATGGAACGCCTGCCTTTGATATCTGTATCAGCAGGGAAAGAAAGATGGAGGTCCTCAGCAGTTACCGGGCGTGCGGCAAAGGTGAAATCGCCCTGTTTATTGATCGCTAGGTAGGGATTATTGCCCATGAATTTTGCGCTAATCCTGCAATATGACTGGTTATTGTCATTTGAGAAGGTTGTTTCCGCGCCGAGGTTCGTCTGGGGAAGAGAACGACATGCCTCTTCGGTCATTGTGTGAGAGGAATCCGCGATGTTGAGCTCATAGCTGATGAATCCGATATCGCTGAAGGTGAAGCTCTCGAAAATGGTGACATTGGCATTGTCAGCAAGTGCAGGTGTCGCCATCAGGGTGGACGCACCGCCGGCAACGAGGAACGTACAGGCTGACATACCCAGCAGGCGCGCCACGCGTCGCATCAGAGTAGATCGCATATGAGTCCTTCCAAGATCGTTGCCGAGGCTGTGGCCAGTCTAGTGGGAGTACGCCCTCCTGTGTGGGGTGAGGTAGGTGAGTACTCCCGCTGTGCCAGTAGAAAATGCTCAGTTCTTTGGCGGCTCAAATGGGTTGCGCCAGCCGGTTGAAGAGGGAGAAGGCGCTTGCGAGCCAGTGGAGGGCGAACCCTGGTAGGGCGAAGTGGGTGCTGATCCAGCCTGTTGGCCCATGCTGGGCGGCGTATAGGGGCCTCCGGGCGTCGACGAGCCGTATGGTTGGGGGAAGGGCACTCCAGCTTGGTATGAGGTGAAACCGCCTTGGTAGAGGCCGGCCTTCTTTTTATTCCTGCGTGAAATCAAAACTGCAGAAATCACCACGAGAACGACGGTGATGAATAAAGAGGAGAAGAGAACCAAACGCATGCCTGGAGTTCCGAATGCGCGCCCTAGTGCCCCGCTTCCTGTGTTGCTGGACGGGGTCGTCACATTGGGGGCCTGAAGATCAGTGGGCACTTCAACAGCGCTAATGCCGTTAATATCCTCGCGTTCTTGAGCGTGGAAACGGTCGTCAATTTCCACCGTTCCTTCGGCAGCGACCACTGCTTCAGAAACCTCATCCCAGTGAACGGTGTCGCCAGAATCATCGCGACGCACTGAGGCACCTTCGCTCACACGTGATGTATTCAGGTTCCTCCCCATCAAAGAAAAGCGATGCGAAGAAACAACGGTATTGCTGGGAAGACCGAGGTTGAGTTCTTCAAATTTCACTGGTTTCGCGGCGAAAGTGAGGTGCCCGCTTGAGTCAACCGCCACATAGGGATTCTTGTGTCGGTTGAAATCGGTTTCGATGTGGCAGTAGTTGTAAGAAGAATTGGCTTCGAATTCGACGACCGACCACTGTTGAGCCAAGGGGACAGCCTCGCAGGCAGCTTCGGTCATGGTTTGAGTGCGGTCAAAGATCGATAGCTCGTATTGGCTACGTCCACTACCGCGTACGTAAACGCTTTCGCTAATCGAGACCTCTTGCTCTGCAGCATGAGTAGGGGCGGGCAAACCAATCGAGACAAGGAATCCACACGCAAAAGCGCAGGCAAGGAAAGAGCGCGCTGTGGGCCTCGGGAAAGAAAAAGGCATCAGGATACTCCTAGAGGGAATTTCGCCAGTCGGTCGAGTACGGGTCTGGTGCTGAATCGGCGGCTTCCGCGGGACTTGCCGCTGAGGGCAGGGAAGAAGCGGGATCAGGGGACGGCGCATAGGGGTTGTACGGCTCCGAGGAGGTAGCAGGCGGGGGCGCGGCCGGAATCTGCGAGGCCGAGGCCGGCTGTGGCTCGCTGGGCGCGAGGCGGGGATCAGTGGGCACAGTGCTCTTCGGCGTGCTGGTTGAGGGGGCCTGCGATCCTGTTGAGAACGTGCTGGCAGAGGTATCTGTTCTGCTCACGCTGAAGGGGCTTGGTGCCTGTGAAGGAGCCCCCGACTTGCTGTGGGATGGAAGCGGTGTAGGAACGCGTACTGGGAATCCGCCGCTCTGGTATTTGTTCTTGCGACGCCGGCGAGCGGAATACCTTGTTATAAACGTCGCACCGCCAAATATGACAATCGCTGGGAGCAAGCGAATGATCAATTGCCCGAGGCCGGACATCATTCCCGGGGTGCTTGAGCCTGAACGCGCTGACTTCGAAGAAGGGGAGGGGCTGCTAGAGCTGCTTGCGTTTGCTTTGACAGTCGAGGAAGCGTCTTGCAAATTTCCGGGCATATCAACGGCTTCAATACCTTGATAGGTCTTGCGTTCTTGAGTGTGGAAATCGTTGTCGACGTCGATCGTCCCCTCAGCGGCGACGACATCCTTTCCGATATTTTTCCAGGAGACGTTATCACCTGTGCTGTCCTGGCGGGTTTCTGCTCCCTGCTTTACCTGTGTCGCGTGGAACCCTCTTCCTGAAAGGCTCACGGACTGGTAGGTGAGAGTCGCATCCTCGGGAAGTTCAAGACCGAGGTCTTCAAGAGCGATGGGGCGAGCGGCAAAAGTTACTGTTCGATTCTGATCGACAGCTACATAGGGATTCACATGGCGATTGAAATCGGTTTCGATGGTGCATCGAGTTGAGGTTGGTGAGGAGCTGAAGGTGACGCGAGACCACTCCAATGCGACGGGGAGAGACTCGCAGGCTTCCTCACTGAGGAAGTTGGACTGCTCGATGAGCGAAAACTGGTGAGTGACACGTCCGTCAACTCGGACCCAGAAAGTCTCGGAGATACTGAAACGGTGGCCGGCCGCATGAGCTGATGGAGCATTGATCACTGGCAGGGCCATCGCCAGAGCGCACATGCCGGCGAAAGAGAGGGCCGTAACTCGCTTTGTCAAAGGGAAAGACATGTCATGCTCCTGTGAGGGGTTAACTGCCATCGGGGCGACCGCGGCTGCGCGCGGTC
>ERZ772956.2297-NODE-2297-length-12320-cov-7.264900_pt1 | contig 12320 bp, 6 predicted proteins | sample MGYA00580683_ERZ772956 | MGnify/ENA primary metagenome ERZ772956 (study PRJEB29015, sample SAMEA2738077) | human oral metagenome | biome: human oral; feature: human-associated habitat; material: saliva | place: China | collected 2212 ... | reverse complement strand
CAGATGTAGCCTTCACTAGACCAAATTCTGTAATAGATTTCTCTATAAATCCTTACAATAACGCAAAAGGTTCTGTATCCGATATGATTCCTAATGGTTTTGTGGAATTAACTAAGGAAAAAACTCTTGCGAAACTTGGATTTAGCATTGATAAAGATTTAACCTTTGGAGAGCCAAAATCTATTATGGAAAAAAATAACAAAGACAAAGATGATAAAGATAAAGATAAGAATGAAGAGTCTCATAGTCATTCATCTCATGACGACTCTGATGACTAATCTGTTCTTTATACATTATAAAACATAAAAAAGAAAGACTTTATAGGTCTTTCTTTTTTACTTCTATCCTTCTAATACATCATACATAGCTGTTAAATCATGTGCATCAGCAACTTCTGCCCAACCTTCAATATCATCTAACTCTTTCGCATGAGTTATTGTATATATTGCTTTGGTTAACGTATAAAATTCTTGCAGTGGTTTTATTAATTTCTTAAAGCTAGTTACCGCACCATCACCTAAAGCTTCTTCAAACATTGATTGAGCTCTCTTTCCATCTTCATTATTTATAACATCTTCTAAAATAATACCAGAATGGGCAAGGTATAACATATAATTATAAACCGCCTTAAAAGTACGATACGCTTTTTTTATATTCTCATTTCCTTCTTCTTTATTGGTCCAACGACGCAAGCTTGTTACCTGATTTTGTATAGGCTCTTTTATCTCAGAAATTAAAAATGCAACAAATTCATCAGCAATTTCTTTGTCCTTTTCCTTTACTAAATCTGGAGTAAATCCTTTTTCTAATAACCTATTATAAAAATCTCCAAAAATTCTATCCAATTCGTATGTATCTTCTTCTGTTAAAAAATCTTCTGGGGGAACAAATGTTTTTAATACAGGAGGAAATTCTATAGTTTTTCCTACATTAAATGTCCCTACTGTCATATTTAGCGATTGAACAAAATCATTTTTTCTTAAATAATTATAAATATGATGTGCATCTTTAGCATAGTAATTCTCGGTAAATTCTTGAAGTTTATTTGTCTCTTCTAAATCTTTTTCTAAAAAGTATGCTTCTAACTTCTTATTATATCTTTTATCGTATTTACGTAGTTGTTTTAATTGTGGTAACGCCGTATTATAAGTATAAACTCGCTGAAAAGTTTTTCTTAATAATTCTACTGTTATAGCCAAATGGCCACCTAAAGAATGACCAGCTGCAACTTTATAGCATGTATCAAAATTAGGTATCTTTTTCTTAAGAAATTTCAAAAATGCAAATGCAGAATCAATCTGACTAGTATTCTCTCCTGAAACTATTCCTGTATAATTGTAAAACCAATCACTCATATCATCAAGCTCGGTTCCTCGAAAAATTACCAACAGTTCATTGTACTTCTCCAAATAAATAGCTGTTGCTTGAAAACCATTTTTTGCAAGTTTGGGAGTCGATAGACCACAATTATAGACTACTATATCATCTATTTTCTCACCTGTAACATCTTGAATAATTCTTTTTATTTTATATTCAGCCGTGCTTTGCTTCTTATTTCCTTTTATCAAATACTCATACCAAGTTAACTTCGCTAAAAGTAACGGATTATGGAAAAAACGTAAAAACATATTAATCCCTCTTCTCTACAATTTTTCTCTAGTTCTTTTTATATTATATCACAAAATATATTCAGTAAAACAATAAAAAAGAGTCTAGAAAAAATCTAGACTCTGATTTTGATTATATTTTTACCAACTATCTTGCTTTTCTTCTCTTGATTATTATTGAAGCAGCTAATAGCACTAGTCCTACAACTACTGATGATTTTGTATTCTCACCTGTTTTCGGTAAGATAGCTCCTTGTTTTTGTTTAACTACTATTTCTTTTTCTTTAGCCTTTGTTGTAGGGTTTGTTGGTTTATTTAGTGTAGATATATCAAATTCTGGTTTTTCTACTGTTGGCGCATCTTTTGGTATTTCAAATTTGAATTCTGGTTTTTCTAAGATAGGCGCATCCTTTGTTGTAGCGTGTAGATAGTCTCCTAATTCATATTGTTTTTTAATAGTTTTATATCTATCCTGTTTATCTTGCGCGATTTTTTGTAATGATTTTAATTCACCATTAGCTAATTCTAATTCTTCTTGAGCAATCTTTAATTCTTCTTGAGCTTTTGTTAGCGCCTGTTTCACTGCACCGCGACTAGCATCTAATCTCTGTTGGTTCTCTAGTTCTGTTGTAGCTTGTGCTAAAAGTTTATCAATTTCGTCAATTTGCGCTTCAAGTTTAACGATTTCTTCAGCTCTAGATTCTGATAGGCGTTTTAGTTCAGTTACTTCTTGTTCTTTTGTTGTAGCCTCAGCTTTAATATCTTCTAATTCTTTTTTCAGTTCACCTAGTTCTTTATTTAAACGAGTGCGTTTTGCTGTTTCGGCATCAACATTTCCTTGCAAACGAGCTATATCTTCTTCTTTTTGTGCTTCTTTTTGTTTCAACTTTTCAACAGTTTTTTCAGCTAAATCTTTAGCGGTTTGAGCCTCATCTACTTTGTTTTCTAGACTGTCAGTTTTTGCTTTATGGTCAGTTTTTGCTTGTTCTAATACTTTATTAGCATCATTTAATTCTGATTGAATTTTCCCAGTATTTTCTTTAGCTACACTGTACGCGTTCTCTAACACTTTTGAACCTGGTAATTGTACATTATCTATACTTTCAGGTGAATTTTTACTATATTTCTCTTCATATTTATTGTTATTTCCTACTGATGCTTGCGAAACGCTAATTACTGATATTTTTACCAATGTATTGCCTTCAGATTTTTTAGGGGTTGGTATAAAACTTAATGCTATGTTTTCTTGAGCTCCTAAAAGAAATGATGCATCTCCATAGTGTCCATTTGTTTTACCGCTATAGAAGAATTTTTGTACAGAATTATGAAGGATATCAAATAAGTATCTACGTGATACTTTTGAGCCATCTTTAATTGGTGCATAACTATATTCTTTGTTTTCATAATCGTTACCACGATCACTTAAACCATGTAGCCTAGCCGCTTCCTTAATACCTTTGATATACTGTCTTTCCTTGTCAAATTTACCCTCCATAGCAATACGAGCAATTTCATCAGCAAACTTTTGAGTATTCAAATTATATTTATGTGGTGGTAATCCGAATTGTTCTCTAACTTGATTTAATAAATGAGTGAAGTATTGCGAGAACAACTCTTTATCTTTATCACTCATATTTTTTAGATCTACAAGATCAGTATCATTTTTATAATCATTAGGATTTAATTGTTTAAGTACATTTTCTTTGTCAGCTTGTTCAGCTTCGACTACACGATTAAAAGATTCAACACTTGGATTAGCTTTAAATTCGTTAAATCTACGCACGAAATCATCACTTACTTTAAGAGTTGTTTTAGCTGAACCAAATGGATTAACCGCATTGTCTATTTTTGATTTAGCTTTGCTTTCAGCCTGCTTTGCAAGTTCTAATTTTTTTTCGATTTCTTTTACTTTTTTGTTTTGTTCTTCAACCTTTTTAACTAATTTTTCAATTTCTTCGTTTTGCTTAGCATCACTTTTAATTGCTTCTTCTAATTCTTTTTTATATTTTTCTAAATCATTTTTTGCATTTTCTAAATCTTTGGTTGCTTGTTCTTTTTCGATTTTTTTCTCTTCCAACAGCTTTGTTGAGTCCTTCAACTCTTTTAGTTGCTTTTCAATATCTTTAATCTGCTCTTGTTTTTCAGCAGCTTCTTTCAATTTATTTTCAACTTCTTGTGTTTTTCTAGCTATATCTTTATCGATTTCTTCTTTTGCAACTTCTGCTTGTAGTTTTAATGTTTCAGCTTTTGCTTTATCCTCTTTAATATTGTCAACTTTAGATTGAGCCTCTTTGATTTTATCCGGCGTTACTTTCTCCACACTATCAAAATCTTTTTGCTTTTCTTCAACTTTCTCATCCGCTTTCGTTACCTTATCACTTTTATCCGCAACTTCTTTTTTCTTAGCTTCAACATTAGCGTTTGCTTGATCTACTTCTACTTTTGCTTTAGCAACATCTTCTTTCTTAACTTCATTTTCTTTTGTCTTTGTAACTAAATTGTTAGTTGCATCTTGTTCTGGTGTTGGCGAATCAGCTGCGTGAACATCTTGTGCAAAAACCACTCCACCAATTACTGTAGCACCAATAGCTAATGTTGTTGTTAGTTTTTTATTCACTTATATATTTCTCCCATCCTTATTTATTTCTTGATTATAGTTAACCACTATGTTATAGCATTTATTATATTTCATTGCTAATTAATTTCAATCTGTTGTCAAAATCTCGTAATACTACTTGAATTCTTACTGAATATTCTCATAACTTCAATTTAATATTCTATCTAATTTTAACATCCTTTGACTTCCCCAGTTACTTTTCTTTACCATAGAGAGAACTATGTTTTTAAAAATTTTATCACCTTAAAAACTTTTGAGTCTTCTTTACATATTTTCTTATATAATGTATTCAATTAAGACTTGGAAAATCAGAGCTTAGACTTTCTCTAAACTCCGATTTTAATGTTATAAGTTATTTTACTTTTCTACGGTTCATCACTAATGAAACAACTAGTAGAATTAGCCCCGCAAATACTGATGATTTTGTATTCTCACCTGTTTTTGGTAAGATAGCTCTTTGTTTTTGATTATGTTCCATTTCTTTATTTCCAGCACGTAATGTTGGATTAGTTGGCTTCGTTGGATTAACTGGACTAGTTGGTTTAGAAGGATCCGTTGGCTTAGCTAACTTACTGATATCAAATTCCGGTTTCTCTACTGTTGGTGCATCTTTTGGCACTTCGAATTTGAATTCAGGTTTTTCAACAGTTGGCGCATCTTTTGTGGTAGCATACGTTAATTTTTCTAATTCATATTGCTTTTGAATATCATTATATTTTTTCTGCTTAGTCTGTGCATCACCTTTTAATGATTCTAATTCATCTTTAGCTAAATCTAATTCCTTCTTAACACGCGCTAATTCTTCGTTAGCTTTTGTTAATGCTTTTTCTACTGCACCACGATTAGCATATAAACGCTGTTGTTCATCTAAGTCTGCTTGCACTTTCGCTATCAACTTGTCAAATGCGTCAATTTGTCCTTGACGTGTATCAATTTCTTTAGCTTTTTCTTCTGACAAACGCTTTAGTTTATCTACTTCTTGTTCTTTTGCAGTTATGTCTGCTTTGATAGTTGCTAATTCATTTTTCAATTTGTCTAATTCTGTATTCAAACGAGTAGTTTCATCTGCTTCGTTACCTATATATCCTTGCAGTCGTACAATATCCGCTTCTACTTCTGCTTCTTTTTTCTCTAAATCTTTTACAATTTTTTCAGCTGCATCCTTAGCTTTTTGAGCCGATTCAACTTTTCCTTCTACACTATCAACTTTATTTTTATGTTCAGTCTTTAATTTTTCCAATACTTTGTTAGCTTCATCTAATTCTGATTTAATTGTATCAGCATTTTTTTTAGCCTCGTTATATGCATCTTCTAACGCTTTTGTATTTGGCAATTTAACATTATCCACATTTGAAGTTGAGTTTTTGCCATATTTTTCTTCATATTTAGATTCATCATTTACTGATGCTTTCGGTACACTAATTATCGATAGTTTCACTAATGTATTACCTTGTGATGTTTTCGCTGTTGGTATGAAACTTAATGCTATGTTCTCATGATCTTTTAGAAGATTTAGTGCATGATTATAGTGATTATTACTTGCCCCTTCATAGAAGAACCATTGAGCTGAACTGTGCAGAAGGTCAAATAAATATCTGCGGGATACTTTTGAACCATCTTTAATTGGGGCATAACCATATGCTTGGTTCTCATAGTAGTTTTCAGCATCATTTAGACCATTCTCTTTAGCCGCTTCCTTAATACCTTGAGTATAAGACTTTTCCTCATCAAATTTATCTCTCATAGCAATACGAGCGATATCATCAGCAAGCTTTTGAGTATTCAAATTATATTTACGAGGTGGTAATCCAAATTGTGCTCTAACTTGATTTAATAAGTATGTGAAGTATTGTGAAAATAATTCTTTATCTGCTTTACTCATATTTTTCAAGTCTACAAGATCTGTATCATCCTTATATTGTACGCCTCTTGGAGGTCTAACCGCATTTTCTTTATCTGCTTTTTCAGCTTCAATTACACGTTTTAGTGTCTCTTCACTTGGATTTTTTTGATATTCTTTAAGAGCACGTACAAAATCTTCGCTTACTTTAAGAGTTGTTTTAGCTGTACCAAATGGATTAACTGCGCTATCTAATTTTTCTTTTGCCTCAGTTTCTTGTTTTTTAGCAAGATTTAAACGCTCTTGAATTTCTTTTACTTTCTTGATTTGTTCGTCAATGTTTTTGGCTAGTTTTTCAATGTCTTCATTTTGCTCAGCATCATTCTTAGTTGCTTCTTCTAGCTCTTTTTTACGTTGTTCTAAATCTTTTTTTGCTTTTTCTAAGTCTTTTGCTACTTGTTCTTTTTCACGTTTTTTATCTGCTAAAAGTTTTGCTGAATCTTTTAACTCTGATAGTCGTTTTTCAATGTCTTTAATTAGTGCTTTTTTTTCATCAGCTGCTTTTGAACCATCTTTAGCTTCTTGTGTTTTTTTTGCTATATCTTTATCAATTTCCTCTTTAGAAACTTCTGCTTCTTGTTTTTTTGTTTCTATTCTTGCTTTATCGTCTTTTATAGCATCAAGTTTACCTTTGGTGTCTTTTATTGTATCTGGTGTTACTTTTTTAACTTTATCTACATCTTCTTTTGCTTTTTCAACTTCTCCAGCAGCCTTATTTACACTATTAGTTTTATCTGCAACCTCTTTATTTTTTTCCTCTACTTTTTTATTTGCTTGGTCTAATTCTGATTTAGCTTTAGTAACATCCTCTTTTTTAGTTTTACCTTCTTTAGTCTTAGTAACTAGATTGCTAGTTGTATCTTGTTCTGGTGTTGGCTTATCCGCTGCGTGGGCATCCTGAGCAAAAACCGCTCCTCCAATTACTGTTGCACCTATAGCTAATGTTGTTGTTATTTTTTTATTCACTTGTATATATTTCTCCAATCGTTTTTTTATTATATCATTATAGAATTTATTGTATTTTGATTTCCTTTTTGTTTTTAGCATTTTCCCCTCATACTACTTTCGTTTTAATTATAAAATAGAGAGGTTTAATTTTTATAACTCCAAAAACTATTTACTCATTTTTTATATCTTTCTTCAAATAGCCGTAAAATTAGAACCTTCTTCTCCGTGTTCCGAGTTTAATTAAACAATAATTTGAACTATTTTACTTTTCTTCTTTTCAATATTATTGAAGTAACTAGCATTATTAACCCCGCAAATACTGATGATTTAGTATTTTCTCCTGTTTTTGGTAATATAGCCCCTTGTTTTTTATTACGTTCGATTTCTTTATTTCCATCACGTAATGCTGGACTACTAGGTTTAGTCGAATCAGCTGGTTTAGATGGCTTAACTAACTTGCTCATATCAAATTCTGGTTTTTCCACAGTTGGTGCATCTTTTGGCGTACCATATGTTAATTTTTCTAATTCATATTGTTTTAAAATAGCCATATATTTATCATATTTTGCCTTAGCATCGGCACTTGCTATAGTTAAATTTTCTTGTGTTGATTTTAACTCTTCTTTTACTAATGCAAGTTCTTCTTTTGCATTTTTTAAATCTTCAATAAGTTTAGGATATTGTTGATGTAAATCACGTGCTTCTTGTTGATCATTTAATAATTTTTGCAACTTATCTTCTATTGATTTAATATCTTCTTCTAAGGCTTTAATTTCAGATGATAATTTCTTTACTTTGTTTGTCCCATCATTTACTTTTTTTTCTTTTTCAACCAAGGTACCTTCTAGAGTTTTGATATCTTTTTCAACTTCAGTCAATTCATCAGTTAAGTCTTTTAATAATTGGTCAGCTACTTTTTTTCTTTCTTCTAAATCTTTAATTTGTTTTCCAACTTTAGTTAACTTTTCCGTTGTTTTTTCTAATTCTTGCTCAACACTTTTTAGGGCTGCTGTGGCTTTATTAAGTTCATCAGTACTTGCATCATCTTTCTGACCAGCTTTTAAATCTTTAATTTTTTGTTCTAACTTAGTTTTTTCTGTGTTCAAATCATTAATTTTCTTCTCTAAGTTATTTTTTTCTACTTTTTTACCTTCTAGTTGTTTATCATTAGTAGATATATCTTGGATTTGAGATTTCAATTCACTAGTACGTTCTTTTTTAAGTTTAATTTGATTTTTAGCATTTTCTAAATCTTTTTCCCCTTGGGCTACAGCTGCCTCTTCATTAACCAAATTTTTGCGATTTTGCTCTAATGCTTTAGCTTTTTCTTCTTTTTCTTTAGTTGTTTTATCAATCTCTTTAGCAAATTGTTTCATTGTATCTTCTGTGATTGATTCAGTTTTTTTCTTAGTATTTTCTAATTTCTTAACTTTTTCTTCTAATGTTTTAGCTTTTTCCGTCTTTTCTTGTACGGTCTTTTCTAAAGCACCTTCTTTACTTTTTGATGTTTCATACTCTTCCTTTGCTTTATCAACATCTGCCTTTTTCACAGTACCCTCTTTTGTTTTAGTAATTAAGCCAGCTTCTTGGGGAGAGGATGTTTTATTAACATCATCAGCTTCTGCTCCTTGAGCATTTACCATTAATATACTTCCTGCGATTACTGCACTAATTGTAATAGTTGTCTTTAGTTTTCTATTCATATAAGTCTCCTAATTTCATTTGTAATTTACTATTAAAATTTCAACCTTAATTAACTTTCAAATATTATATCCATACTATTTCGTAATGTATTTGAAGCTCTACTTATCCAATTTTAGAAATTCTCTATTTTAAGCAAATTAAATAACATAGCTATTATTAGTCAAGATCTTAATATTATAGGATACTCCTTATATATCATATATGGTAACGTTTTTACAAATATTCTTCGAATCTTTAGCATCTCATAAATCTACATTAGAATCTTTTATAATAACTGTATCTATAACTGCTATATAATAATAATTATTTTTTATAATATAATTAACATATAATTTATATTTATTATATATAGAAGAGTTTTTCTTTAATGTAGAATATTATTGTGTTTTAAACCTTTAAATTTGGTTTTATCTCACTGAAATACTCTTATTTATTTTACTATAAATACACAAATTTTTTTATTGTAAATTCCGTTACTTCTGCAATATAAAATTCGTCAAAAAACCGCTATTAAGTATCCTTATCTTATTATCTTAAACTTCAAAACAGTGCAAATAGCTATGTTCTCTTTATTAGGATTATTATATTCATCATCATATTTTAGTAGGAAGCTTATCAACGTTACTTGTTCCCTACCGAATATATTTAATTAAAATCCTATATATTATATTTTTCACCAACTAAATACTTACCACATTATCTTTCATTGCTTTATGACCATTTGGTAGTTATTTTATACAATTTAATCATTTAAAATTGTCATAGTTTCTAGTTTATCAAAAAAAAAGAAAAATTTCAATGTTATTTATATAAAAATATATATCCTTTTGAAGAAATACCAAAATTTTAAGTTCACATTAAGTAGAAATAATAAATTAGTAATTTTTAAATGTTTTTTATAATTAACAACTATATAATATCATCGAAAACTTAAATAACCTTAAAGTTTTAATAAAACTTTAAGGTTATTACTTTATTTTTTCTATACATTAAATCTAAATAGCATTATATCGCCATCTTTAACTTCGTATTCTTTTCCTTCAAGACGAACACGGCCAGCTTCTTTTGCTTTTACCATGCTTCCATATTCTAATAGGTCGTCGTAACTTACAGTTTCTGCACGAATAAATCCACGCTCAAAATCAGAGTGAATAATTCCAGCACATTCTGGCGCTAACATTCCTTTTTTGAAAGTCCAAGCACGTACTTCTTGAACACCAGCAGTAAAGTATGTCGCAAGACCTAATAAACTATAACTTGCTTTAATAAGTTTATCAAGACCACTTTCATCAATTCCCAATTCTTCTAGGAACATTGCTTTTTCTTCGTCTTCAAGAGACGCCATCTCTTCTTCAATTTTCGCACAAACTACGATTACTTGGCTTCCTTCGTTTGCTGCAAATTCGCGAACACTTGCTACGTGTTTATTAGCGTCAACGTCTAGTAAATCGTCTTCACTAACGTTTGCTACATAAAGCATCGGCTTCATAGTTAATAGGTGTAGATTTTTAGCGATTTTTTGTTCTTCTTTATCTAATTCTAAAAGACGCGCTGGTTTTTCTTCTTTAAGAATATCGCGTACTTTTGATAATACTCCAAACTCAGCCATAGCATCTTTATCTTTTTGTTTAGCTTGTTTTTCTACACGTCCTATACGTTTTTCTACACTTTCAAGGTCGGCAAGAATTAACTCTAAGTTAATAACCTCTATATCATATAATGGATCTACTCCACCTGCAACGTGTGTAATATTTTCATCTTCAAAACATCTAACAACTTGGCAAATTGCATCTACTTCACGGATATGACTTAAAAATTTATTTCCTAGTCCTTCACCTTTTGATGCGCCTTTTACAATACCAGCGATATCAGTAAATTCGAATGATGTCGGTACTGTTTTTTTCGGTTCTACTAATTCTGTTAATTTATTTAATCTATGATCAGGTACTTCTACAATCCCAACATTTGGATCAATTGTTGCGAATGGATAGTTTGCTGCTAGGGCTCCTGCTTTTGTTATTGCATTGAAAAGTGTACTTTTCCCTACGTTTGGTAATCCTACTATTCCGGCTGTTAATGCCATAGTAATAATCACTCCTTTTCTCTTTATTATTTATATATTGAAAAACAAATATTCTTTATTTTTCTAGAACATTTAGGCCTTCACCTACTCAACTATCCTATTATACCATAAAAACTATATCTTAGCATTTAATATTATATTATTTGAATTATTTTTTGCAAATTATAATTAATTTTATCCATTAGTATCTAAAATGATACTAACTATTCTAAAATTGCGTACTTTACAAAATATAGTTTAGTAGGTAAACTATATTGTAAGATATAAATATATCTAATAAATTGTTAGGACGGTGCTTAATAATGAAAAACTACAACTCAAATATTAAACTTGGTATCGCAAGTCTTAATGTTCAAGATTTGGAAAAACAAACTAATTTTTATAGACATATTATGGGAATGACGGTGTTGGAAGAAGATAAGGACTTCGTTCTTTTAGGTACTTCAAATAAGACTCCGCTTCTTAAACTACAAAAAACTGCTCATAAATTTGTGAATTCTTACGGATTATACCATATTGCATACCTAGTTCCAACTGAACAAGATTTAGCCGATATCCTTAAACATTTTGTAACATCAAAAACTAGGCTGGAAGGAGGAGCTGACCACGGCTATTCTAATGCTATTTATCTAAGTGACGCTGAAGGAAATGGTATTGAAGTATACTATGATAAAGACGAAAGTTTTTGGGATAGACGTCCTGATGGAACTATCGTCGGCATTACCGAGAGATTAGACGCAGACCATTTACTTGATATCTCTAAAACTATCTCCCCATATGAATTACCCGCTGACACTATTATCGGGCATATTCACCTAAGTGTCCGTGATTCTAAAGTATCATCTGCATTTTATCAAAGTGTTTTAAACTTTTTAGATAAATTCACAGTGCCATCTGCAAGCTGGATTGCCCATGGAGATTATCACCATCATCTTGCTGTAAATAATTGGGCAGGTAATAATTTGAATGATAGACAAAAAGATTTTCCTGGATTAGCTTATTTCGAAATTATCGTAACAGATAAAGATGAATATCTAAAGCTTATTCAAAATATTAAAGCAACTAATACTACTATAAGAAAAGAAACTAATGATGCTATATTTATAGAAGATCCTAATGGAATTGAAGTAAGATTAATAAAAAGCATTTAATTAAGGTGTCTAAAAAAGGAGAACGGCTCGCCAATTGGCGAGCCATATATTATGAAAAAAAATATTATTAAGTTTTGGTATAACTATATTATAGTATTGCTACTTTACATATACTTTAATCTATAATTAAAGTTTACTTAAAAGTTATTTTTAATGAAGATACAGGAATAATTACTCTAAATTAAAAAATAAACAACCTAGCTTTATTAGCCAAGTTGTTCATTGCTAAAAATCTATTCCGATTTTTTCTCAATTATTTTTTTTATTTTTTTATTAAAATCTCGTCTTGGCATCATAATATTATTATCAC
>ERZ772956.2292-NODE-2292-length-12339-cov-10.045506_pt1 | contig 12339 bp, 11 predicted proteins | sample MGYA00580683_ERZ772956 | MGnify/ENA primary metagenome ERZ772956 (study PRJEB29015, sample SAMEA2738077) | human oral metagenome | biome: human oral; feature: human-associated habitat; material: saliva | place: China | collected 2212 ... | reverse complement strand
ACTTCAACCCCTCTATGTATATGCACACCTATTGTGCTGAGGGGCCGGGACAAAGTATCACTCCTAAAATACTGGCCAAACTTTTCCCAGAAGTGGACTGATAAAATACGAATCGCAGGGTTTCCTTGCGATTTTTGCTTGCCCACTTGTGATAAAAAAGAACTCTTACGCTTGCTTTCAGTAAAGGAAGCAAAGCTCTTTCTTGATGAGGCATACATTCTCATCAAATCTAAAAGTGCGGCTGAATATATCAATCTTTCTCCTTCAAAAACTAGCTTTTATGTTAAAATAGAGATATCACTTTGAGAAGAAAGAGAAAGGTTTATGTCGAGAAGAAAGAATTATTCTAACCAGCAGCCGGAATGGTTTAGCTGGATTTGGATACTTGCAATTATTTTTGGTTCTGGAGTGGTAGCCAGCTATCTGATCCCCATTGCTATTTTGGGAGCTATTGGCTACGGAATCTATCGCTACCAAAGGCAGAAAAGAGTTCGTATTGAAGCTAAACAAGCCAGCATTGGCCGTATTGAAGATTTAAAAGCAGAGATTGGGCAGGCTGATCGCCGTATTAAAGAATTAGAAAGCTACCAAGAATACGGCAAGAAGGAAGATTACCAGGATTTAGCCCTGCAAATTCTTCCCCAACTCACCTATATCAAAAACGTTGCTAAGGAATTGCGAGATGAAATCCCTGCCTCTGTCTACCAGCGCATTCAGACTAAAATTACTACTGAAACCGAAGAAATTGATAAACAACTGCAAAAGATTGAACGAGAGAAAAGGCAAAAAGAAGCGCAGCCTAAGAAAACTAGTCTAGAAGAGCTAGCCCCAGAATTGGTCGCTACGGTTCGCAATATTCAGATTGACCACGATGCCATTCTTCAAAAAATCTCTCAATCCGAAAGCAATAACAAGGAAGAGCTGACTGCCATTCATCAGTCCCAGATGGAGCACTACGAAGATATTTTAGAAGGCTACCTCAAAATCAAAGCCTCTCCCAAAGATTTTTACAATGCTGAGGAGCGGCTAGCCAAGGCCAAAGCAGCCATCGAGCAGTTTGACTTGGACCTAGACGAGGCGCTGCGCCAATTAAATGAAGCTGATTTGAGGGACTTTGACATTAGCCTGCGTATCTTAGACAAAGAAAAGCAAACAGACACCGGCTTTTAAGCTAGATAAACCAAAGGAGAAACTATGAGCCAAGAATTTAATTTTGACATTGATAAAATTGCCAACAATGCTATCAGCAAAAGCGACAAAACAACAGAAATCATCGAGGCCAATACGACTCAAGAAAATGGCCAGCTAACTTTTCTGGAAAAGCTGACTCCTGAGCAACAGAGTGCGATTACGGCTAAAGCTCCGCAGCTGGTGGATAACTTCGTATCAGACCAAAATGCCTTGCTGGACTTTGGCCAATCTGCTGTAGAAGAGGTCAACGGTACTGTCAATCGTATCTTAGCCGAGCAGAAAAAATTACAAATTCCCCAGGTAGATGAGCTCTTAAAAAACACTAACAAAGAACTCAATGGCTTTGTCGCAAAATACAAGGATGCTCAAGTAGCGGAACTGGACAAGAAGCCTAATTTCCTGGAAAAGCTCTTCAAACAGAGCAAAAACACGCTTCAAGAATTCTATTTCGACTCACAAAATATTGAGCAGAAAATGGACGGCATGGCTGCAACCGTCGTCAAACAAGAAGACGTTCTGGCTCGCAATATTGTTTCTGCTGAAATGCTGATTGAGGACAATACCAAATCGATTGAAAATCTCGTCGGAGTCATTTCCTTTATCGAAGCGTCTCAGCGAGAAGCTGGCAATCGGGCGCTCAAGTTGCAGGCTGAAGTTGCTCAGTTAGATATGACTACCGTTGACTACCAAGTCAAATCGCAAGAATTAGCCCGAATGACAGAGGTGGTCAATACCTTGGAGCAGCAACACACTGAATATGTCAGCCGTCTCTATGTAGCTTGGGCGACAACGCCTCAAATGCGTAATCTGGTCAAGGTTTCCTCTGATATGCGCCAAAAACTTGGAATGCTCCGTCGCAATACCATTCCAACTATGAAACTGTCTATAGCCCAATTAGGCATCCTCCAGCAATCCATGAAATCTGGTCAGGTAGCTGACGCCATCTCTAATGCGAATAACGCTGCCCTGCAAATGCTCGCCGAAACCAGCAAGGAAGTCATTCCTCAACTGGAGCGGATTTCCCAAAGCCCTACTATCGCTGTTGAATCTGTCACTAAGCTGGCAGAAAGTCTCGTCGCACAAAATCAAGGCATTATCGAAGCTATTGATAAAGGACGGGAAAAACGCGCTCTGCTAGAAGCGGCTGTCATCCAATCCGCAGAAACTATCAACAACTCTGTCAAACTGCGTGATCAAAAGATTATCCAAGCCCTACTGGATCAAGGTAAGGAAGCCCAGAAAGAATTAACTTCAGAATAAGCAAAAGAGCTATCCAGACTCTTTCAACTCGTAGACAAACGTCAAAACTGATGTTTGTCTTTTTGTCTTTTTGGTCAAGAAGACAAAAATGCACTCAGCTCTTAGGGAGAATTGAGTGCATTTTTTGGAAAAGTATAATTCTTTACAGACTTTTGACTGCAGCAATGGCTGCATCATAATCTGGCTCGGTATTGATGTTGTCCACATATTCAGCATAGGTCACAGTGTTGTTTTCATCCAAAACTAGGACTGCACGAGCCAATAGGTGCCATTCATTGATGAGGACAGCATAGTCGCGACCAAAAGAATGGTCAAAGTAATCTGATAGCATGACAGCATTTTCGATACCTTCAGCAGCACACCATTTGCCTTGAGCGAAAGGTAAGTCAACTGAAACCGTGATTACAACAGTATTGTCCAAATCAGCAAGTTCTTGGTTGAAACGACGGGTCTGAGTTGAGCAAACGCCAGTATCGATAGACGGTACGATGCTGAGGACTTTCTTTTTGCCAGCAAAGTCAGCCAGAGTTTTCTTTGAAAGGTCAGTGGCTGTCAGGCTAAAATCGTGGGCTGTATCTCCGACTTGCAGTTGCTGACCCGTAAAGGTTACAGGATTTCCGAGAAAAGTTGTCATAGGAAGTCTCCATTCATATTTGATAGCTCCATTGTACTGCGAATAATGATTTTTTTCGAATAATTTGACCGAAAATTTGAGAGCGACTCCATGTGAAGCTTGTCCTTCAGAAATAAAGAGGTTAGGATTTTGTCTTCCTAACCTTTTATCGTTATTTGGCCAATCCTTCAGAAATTTTATCCAGATTGTATTTCATCATGCTGTAGTAGCTATCACCCTCTTCGCCTTTATCAGCGATTGAGTCAGTGAAGATTTTAGCGTAGATTGGAATGTTGGTGTCTTTAGAAACGGTCTTCATCGGACGGTCGTCTACACTTGATTCGACAAAGAGTGATGGCACTTTGGTCTTACGAAGTTTTTCAACTAGGCTTTTGATTTGGTCTGGAGTCCCTTCTTCTTCAGTGTTGATTTCCCAAATATAGGCTGATGGCACATTGTAGGCCTTAGAGAAGTACTTGAAGCAGCCTTCGCTGGTCACAATCATTTTCTTTTCTTCAGGAATGTTGTTGAATTTCTCTTTAGCTTCCTTGTCCAAAGCGCTCAATTTTTCCACATAAGCCTTAAGATTTTTCTCGTAAGTTTCTTTGTTAGCTGGGTCTTTTTCGCTCAAACGCTTGGCAATATTTTTCGCGTAGATAATACCATTTTCCAAGTTGAGCCAAGCATGCGGGTCTTCCTTGCCCTTTTCATTTTGACCTTCAAGGTAAATGACATCAACCCCTTCGCTGACAGCATAATAGTCCTTGTTTTCTTTCTTCTTAGCATTTTCTACTAATTTTGTGAACCAAGCATTACCGCCTGTTTCCAAGTTGATCCCATTGTAGAAGATCAGATCCGCTTGGGAAGTCTTTTTGACATCTTCAGGCAGAGGCTCGTATTCATGTGGGTCTTGGCCGACAGGTACGATACTGTGCAAATTGATCTTATCGCCAGCGATATTCTTTGTAATATCCGCAATAATCGAGTTGGTTGCAACAACATTCAATTTTGAAGAACCAGTCTCGGTACTGCTTTTTTGACTAGAGCAGGCTGCTAGGCCGACAAAAGCCAGCAAAAGCAGAACTAAGAAACGACATTTTTTCATTGGAAATCCTCCATAAATATATTATTTTACTTTTCTTTTTAAATACCGCTGTTTTGGTGCGATAAAAAATGAAACCAAAAAGATCAGGGCAGAGGTTAGAACGATACTAGAACCTGCTGCAACATTAAAACTATAACCGATGAAGAGACCTAAAACAGATGCACCAGCCCCCAAGGCAGATGACAATAAAATCATGGTCTTGAGACTCTTGGCATAGAGATAGGCTGTCGCAGCTGGTGTAATCAGCATGGCCACAATCAGAATCGTTCCGACACTTTGCATGGCTGTGACAGATACCAGAGTCAAGAGAATCATCAGTAAATAGTGGTAAAAATTCACCTTCATTCCCATAGCTTGGGCTAAGAGCGGGTCAAAGGACGTCAGCAAAAGCTGCTTGAAGAAAATAGTAATGACCAGCAGCACCAAAATACCCACGCCAATACTAATCCACATATCAAGGTCTTGTACCGCCAAGATATTCCCAAAGAGAATATGGAAAAGGTCGGTCGAACTCTTGGCAACGCTAATCAAAATGATCCCCAGAGCCAGGAAGGAAGAAAAAGTAATTCCGATAGCCGTGTCACTTTTGATAATAGAATTGCCCTTGATGTAAGTGATAATAATGGAAGCTAGTAAGCCAAAGGTAATGGCACCGATGAAGAAATTAATCCCCAAAATGTAGGACAGGGCCACACCGGGCAGCACCGCGTGAGAAATGGCATCCCCCATGAGCGACATGCCCCGCAAGATGATAAAGCACCCAACGGCACCTGCCACCACTCCAATCACAATGGCCGTAATCAACGCATTTTGCAGGAAATGAAAATCATGCAATCCTTGAATAAATTCCTGAATCATCCTAGGCACCTCCATTCATAAAGAGCTGAGAACCGTAGGTCTTCTGCATATTTTCTTTGGTGAAGGTGCTCTCAGTTGATCCGAAAGCAATGACTTCCTTGTTAAGCAGCAAGACTTGATCAAAATAAGCGACTACCTTGCTCAAGTCATGGTGAACAATCAAAATCGTCTTTCCTGCTTTTCTTAGCTGGCGGAGCGTCTCCATGATAATCTCTTCGCTGACTGAGTCAATTCCAACAAAAGGCTCATCTAGAAAGATATATTTGGCCTCCTGAACCAAGCAACGGGCAATCAAGACCCGCTGGAATTGCCCACCAGACAACTGGCTAATCTGCCGCTCAGCAAAATCTTCTAAACCAACGATTTTCAAAGCCCGAGCAACCTTTTCCCAGTCAGACGCTTTGAGGCGTTGAAAGAGCTTGATCTTAGGATACAAGCCCAGAGACACACACTCTTTGACCTTGATCGGAAAATTATAATCAATGTGAATTTTCTGCTCTACATAGGCAATCTTGCTTAATTCTTGCTTCATGGGTTTTCTATCCAGAAAGGTCTGCCCCTCACTCTCAACAATTCCTAACATACCCTTTATGAGAGTTGACTTTCCAGCCCCGTTTGGTCCGATAATCCCTGTGATAGTTGGTCCTTTTATTGTTAAAGAAGTTGGTTCTAAGGCCAGCTGTCCTTGATAACTGACACTTAAATTTTTCATTTCAATCATTGTTATACCTCTTTCATTTTAATATACATTAAAATGAAAATTAAGTCAAGTTAATTTTAAAAAATCCTTACAATCAATATAGGAATTATTTGAAAAAGGGAGCTAATTTTGATAAGGTTATATCAAAAGCAGGAAAGCGAGAAAAATATGACACGTTTACAAGATGATTTTTATGATGCTATTAATGGTGAATGGGCCAAAACGGCCGTTATCCCAGATGACAAGCCTGTAACCGGCGGCTTCACAGATCTGTCAGATGAGATTGAAAAGCTGATGCTCTCCACTACTGATCAATGGTTGCAGGGTAAGGAAGTCCCTGACGATGCTATTTTGCAAAACTTTATCAAGTACCATCGTTTAGCAGCTGACTATGACAAACGGGAAGAACTCGGTATAAAGCCTGTTTTGCCTTTGATTGCGGAATACCAAGCGCTCAACTCCTTTGCAGAATTTACATCGAAGATTGCCGAGTTTGAGCTGGCTGGCAAGCCCAATTTCTTTCCCTTTGGCGTAGCCCCTGACTTTATGGACGCCCGTATCAATGTCCTCTGGGCAGATGCACCAGGTACTATTCTCCCAGACACAACCTACTATGCTGATGGGCATCCTCAAAAGGATAAACTCTTGAAAAAATGGCGCGAATCTTCCGAAGCTTTGCTGCAAAAATTCGAATTTTCAGCAGAAGAAATCCAAGATTTGCTGGATAAGGTTTTAGAACTGGATGCTCGAATTGCCAAAGTCGTGCTGTCACGGGAAGAAAGTTCAGAATATGCCAAGCTTTACCACCCTTACAAGTGGGAAGATTTCAAAGCCTTAGCACCGAATCTACCTTTAGATGCCATCTTCACCCAACTCATCGGGCAAATTCCTGACCAGATTATCGTACCAGAGGAGCGTTTCTGGCAAGCTGCCAACCAATTCTACTGCGAAGAGACTTGGCCCCTCCTCAAGGCCGTGCTTATCTTTAACGCTATCGCGTCAGCTGAAGCCTACTTGACTGACGAAATCCGTGTCCTAGCAGGCGCTTACCGTCGCGCCCTATCTGGAACACCTCAGGCGCAAGACAAGAAAAAAGCTGCTTTTTACCTAGCTCAAGCGCCTTTCAATCAAGCCATCGGGCTCTGGTATGCTGGACAAAAGTTCTCCCCTGAAGCCAAGGCCGATGTGGAGCAAAAAGTAGCCAACATGATACAAGTCTACAAGGAACGCCTCGCAGGCAATGACTGGCTGACACCAGAAACTCGGGACAAGGCCATTGTCAAACTCAATGTCATCAAGCCTTATATCGGCTACCCAGAGGAGTTGCCTGAGCGCTACGCAGACAAGATTGTGGATGAAAATCTCAGCCTCTTCGAAAATGCTCAAAAACTGCGACAGGTGGAAATCAAGCATGGTTGGAGCAAGTGGAACCAGCCCGTGGATTACAAAGAATGGGGAATGCCAGCCCATATGGTCAATGCCTACTACAATCCTCAGAAAAACCTAATTGTCTTTCCAGCGGCTATCCTGCAGGCGCCATTCTATGACCTGCACCAGTCTTCTTCAGCCAATTATGGTGGTATCGGTGCGGTTATTGCCCATGAGATTTCCCATGCCTTTGATACCAACGGCGCTTCCTTTGATGAAAACGGCAGCCTCAACAACTGGTGGACGGAGCATGACTACCAAGCCTTTACTGAGCGGACTCAGAAAGTCATTGACCAGTTCGAAGGTCTAGATTCTTACGGTGCCAAGGTCAATGGTAAGCTGACCGTTTCAGAAAATGTAGCGGACTTGGGCGGTATTGCAGCAGCTCTCGAAGCAGCCAAGAAAGAAGCTGATTTCTCTGCAGAGGAATTCTTCACCAACTTTGCCCGCATCTGGCGGATGAAGGGACGCGAAGAGTACATGAAGCTTCTAGCCAGCGTCGATGTCCATGCGCCCGCTAAACTTCGGACCAATGTTCAGCTACCTAACTTTGACGACTTCTTTACGACCTTTGATGTCCAAGAGGGAGACGGCATGTGGCGCAGCCCAGAAGAGCGCGTGGTGATTTGGTAAAGGACTTCAATTATATTTAATCAAACAAAAAACCTGCTCAGGAAGGGCATTAAAGCCTTCCCGAACAGGTTTTTATAGTTCTTTAATTTCTTTCATATAGCCGGCCGTGATGATACCAGCAGGCAGAGCCACAATAGCAATTCCTAAAAAGGAAGAAATCATGGTAATAATTTTTCCAGTCGTTGAAACTGCATAAATATCACCATAACCAACCGTCGTCAGGGAGATGGTTGCCCAATAGAGGGCGTCAAAAAATTAGGAAATGTGCTGGGCTCGACATTAAAAATGATAAGGGCAGAAATGAAAATATAGCCAAGAGCCAAGAGCCAAAAGACCCGCAAGATCCGAAGCATACGCAAAATCTTAAAGAGCCGCAAACTATTATTCAACAAAAAGAGGGAAGGCAAAATGCAGAGCAAATCAGCCAGCGCCAGAAAGGTAAAAGGATAGAGGAAAAAAGAGAGCTTCCCTTTTCCCAATTTATAATCGGCAGTAACGAGTCTAAGCACGTAGTCCATAACAAAAATAATCGTTGACACAAAATCCAACCACATGAAGATTCCTGTGTGACTTTTGGTGGTCAGGGGGATCAGGCTGACAATAATAGTCAGGAACATAAGCACATCATAGGATTTTTCAATCGCATTTTCCTTTTGATGGGGCTCAATAATCTGAAATAAAGTCTTCCTTGTCATCCTCAACCTCACTTTTTTAAACTTGCTTTCATTCTATCTGTTTTTAAAAATAAGTCAAGGTCAATCCGCAAAGATTTTCTTCATTCTCCTTCGTCGGTTGCTTTCAAAATCCCTTGAAAATGGTATAATAGATAGAAACGTGTCTAGAACACAGAAAAGATCGTTGGAGAGTAAATGATTATGGCAACTTACAATCACAAAGAAATCGAGCCCAAGTGGCAGAAATACTGGGCTGAGCACCATACATTCAAGACAGGTACGGACAAGGACAAGCCTAACTTTTATGCGCTGGACATGTTTCCTTACCCATCAGGAGCTGGTCTGCACGTAGGACACCCTGAAGGCTACACGGCGACGGATATCCTCAGCCGCTACAAGCGCGCGCAAGGCTACAATGTCCTTCATCCTATGGGCTGGGATGCCTTTGGACTGCCAGCCGAGCAGTACGCTATGGATACAGGCAATGACCCGGCTGACTTTACAGCAGAAAACATTGCCAACTTCAAACGCCAAATCAATGCGCTTGGTTTTTCTTACGACTGGGATCGGGAAGTCAATACAACTGACCCCAACTACTACAAGTGGACCCAGTGGATTTTCACCAAGCTTTATGAAAAAGGCCTGGCTTATGAAGCTGAAGTCCCAGTAAACTGGGTTGAAGAGCTGGGAACTGCTATCGCTAACGAAGAAGTTCTGCCAGATGGCACATCTGAGCGTGGTGGCTATCCAGTCGTCCGCAAGCCTATGCGCCAATGGATGCTGAAAATCACAGCCTATGCAGAACGTTTGCTCAATGACTTGGAGGAGCTGGATTGGCCAGAGCCTATCAAGGACATGCAGCGCAACTGGATCGGGAAGTCAACCGGTGCTAATGTAACCTTCAAGATTAAGGACACAGACAAGGACTTTACCGTCTTTACGACTCGTCCGGACACCCTTTTTGGTGCGACCTATGCTGTTTTGGCTCCAGAGCATGCTCTCGTCGATGCCATTACAAGTGCAGAACAAGCCCAAGCAGTTGCAGACTACAAACATGCAGCCAGCCTCAAATCCGACCTTGCTCGGACTGATTTGGCTAAGGAGAAGACTGGTGTCTGGACAGGAGCTTATGCCATCAATCCTGTCAACGGCAAAGAAATCCCAATCTGGATTGCCGACTATGTGCTTGCAAGCTACGGAACAGGTGCCATCATGGCCGTTCCTGCGCATGATGAGCGCGACTGGGAGTTTGCTAAGCAGTTTGATTTAGAGATTATTCCGGTTCTAGAGGGTGGCAATGTTGCTGAAGCTGCTTACACAGAAGACGGTCCGCATATTAACTCTGGCTTCCTAGATGGCTTGGACAAGGCTGCCGCTATTGACAAGATGGTTGCTTGGTTGGAAGCAGAAGGTGTCGGAAATGAAAAAGTCACTTATCGCCTGCGCGACTGGCTCTTTAGCCGTCAACGCTACTGGGGTGAGCCGATTCCAATTATTCATTGGGAAGACGGCACTTCAACGGCTGTCCCTGAAAATGAACTACCGCTTGTCCTGCCTGTAACCAAGGACATTCGCCCTTCTGGTACTGGTGAAAGCCCTCTGGCCAATCTGACTGACTGGCTGGAAGTGACTCGGGAAGATGGTGTCAAAGGACGCCGCGAAACCAACACCATGCCCCAATGGGCTGGTTCCAGCTGGTATTACCTGCGTTACATTGACCCGCATAACAATGAGAAATTAGCAGACGAAGACTTGCTCAAGGCTTGGCTGCCAGTTGATATTTACATCGGTGGTGCAGAACATGCCGTACTCCACCTCCTCTACGCTCGCTTCTGGCATAAATTCCTTTATGACCTCGGTGTCGTTCCAACAAAAGAGCCTTTCCAAAAACTCTTTAACCAAGGAATGATCTTGGGAACAAGCTACCGTGACCACCGCGGTGCTCTTGTAGCGACAGATAAGGTGGAAAAACGCGATGGTTCTTTCTTCAACATCGAAACTGGAGAAGAACTAGAGCAGGCGCCTGCTAAGATGTCTAAATCTCTCAAGAATGTGGTCAATCCAGACGATGTAGTAGAGCAATACGGTGCCGATACACTTCGTGTCTATGAAATGTTCATGGGACCACTAGATGCATCCATCGCTTGGAGCGAGGAAGGTCTGGAAGGCAGCCGCAAGTTCCTAGATCGTGTTTACCGCTTGATGACAAGCAAAGAAATCGTTGCGGAAAATAGCGGAGCTCTTGACAAGGTATACAACGAAACAGTCAAGGCTGTCACAGAGCAGATTGAGGAGCTCAAGTTTAACACAGCTATTGCCCAGCTCATGATCTTTGTTAATGCAGCCAACAAGGAAGAAAAGCTCTATGTCGAATACGCTAAAGGCTTTATTCAATTGCTGGCGCCTTTTGCACCGCACTTGGCTGAAGAACTCTGGCAGGCAGTCGCTCAAACTGGCGAGAGCATTTCCTATGTAGCTTGGCCAACTTATGATGAAAGTAAGCTGGTCGAGGCAGAGGTCGAAATCGTAGTTCAAATCAAGGGTAAAGTTCGTGCTAAACTAGTCGTAGCAAAGGACTTGAGCCGTGAGGAATTGCAGGAAATCGCTCTGGCAGATGAGAAAATCAAATCCGAAATCGCCGGCAAAGAAATCGTCAAAGTCATTAGCGTGCCAAATAAACTGGTTAATATTGTGGTGAAATAAGCAGTTTGGTGCAGCCTTATAGTGATCACAAAAAAAGGAGTCGTTTAAAACGGCTCCTTTTTTCAGTGACTTTCTTCCCTTAAATCGTCGGACTTTTCTCATTTTCCTACTTTCACTTGCTATCCTCATTCTTTTTATTTATAATCATTATAAATAAAAAGAAAAGAGAAAAGTTTTAGAATGGAAGAACATAAGATTGACAAAAATTTTAGTGGACGCCTGAATATTTTGCGGGCTGGAGTTTTGGGGGCCAACGACGGTATTATTTCTATCGCAGGGGTGGTCATCGGGGTGGCCAGTGCGACGGAAGATGTTTGGATTATCTTTCTATCTGGTCTGGCTGCTGTCTTTGCCGGTGCCTTTTCTATGGCAGGCGGGGAGTATGTATCCGTCTCCACTCAGAAGGACACTGAGGAGGCTGCAGTAGCTAGAGAGCGAGAACTCTTGGAAAAGAATCCCGATATTGCCAGACAGTCCCTCTACGCCTCCTACGTCCAAAATGGTGAGTGCGAGACTTCTGCCCAACTCTTGACCAATCGCGCCTTCTTGCAGAATCCGCTCAAGGCCTTGGTCGAGGAAAAGTACGGCATTGAGGTCGAAGAGTTCACTAATCCTTGGCATGCAGCTATATCCAGCTTTCTAGCCTTTGCCATAGGTGCAATCTTCCCTATGCTGACCATCGTTCTGCTTCCGGCTGCCTATAGGATTCCAGCGACCGTCCTTGTTGTAGCTCTTTCCCTCTTGGGAACCGGCTATACCAGCGCAAAATTAGGACAGGCACCCATTAAAAATGCCATGATCCGTAACCTCACTATCGGACTTTTGACCATGGCTGTCACCTATCTCGTAGGCCAGTTCTTCTCAATTTAAAAGAAGAACTATTCAGGCCAGCATAATAAAAAAGATTGAAAAGAAATAATTTCTCTTCAATCTTTTTCTATTTTAAACTTAGATTAGTTTTGGCCAAGAGCAGCTGCCATTGTTGCTGCAACTTCTGATTCGAAGTCGTTAGCTGCTTTTTCAATACCTTCACCAACTTCAAAGCGAACAAACTCAACTACTGAAGCATTCACTGATTCAAGGTAAGCTTCAACTGTCTTGCTGTCATCCATGATGTACACTTGTGCAAGAAGTGTGTATGCTTGGTCAACTTTAGTGTTGTCAAGCATGAAGC
>ERZ772956.2289-NODE-2289-length-12348-cov-10.796958_pt1 | contig 12348 bp, 8 predicted proteins | sample MGYA00580683_ERZ772956 | MGnify/ENA primary metagenome ERZ772956 (study PRJEB29015, sample SAMEA2738077) | human oral metagenome | biome: human oral; feature: human-associated habitat; material: saliva | place: China | collected 2212 ... | reverse complement strand
ATTGCCCTGAAGGCGCAGAGGCGCTCCCAAACCGGGACAAAGCCCTAGTGGTCGCCGAGCTTTCAGGGCATGGACACAGGGTGTGTGATCTCCTCGAGGTGGCAGGCCTTGCCAGGTCGAGCTACTACTACGCGCTGACTCACCCCCAGCAGCCAACCAGAGCGCAGCTACGTCCCAAGGTCGCCCAGATCTTTTCACGCACCCCCAACGGGTGCGGTCACAGGCAGATAGCCATGTGCCTGCGCGCTGAGGAAGGGGAGCGCATCGCCGACAAGACGGTCTTGAAGATGATGCGCGAGATGGGTCTGCGCTGCGGCATACGCCGCGAGAGGGCCTACCACAGGTACAACTCCTACAAGGGGGACGTGGGACACAGCTTCGACAACATCATCGGCCGTGACTTCAAGGCCAATGGCCCCTGGCAGAAACTGGGTACCGACGTCACCGAGTTCAAGCTCTCCTTCGGCAAGGCCTACCTCGCTCCGGTCTACGACTTTGCCAGCAAAGAGATCGTCGCGCACTCCATCTCGATGTGCCCCAACCTCGCCCAGCAACAAGAGATGCTCCAGATACTCATGGACGCCAAACCAGCAGGGGCCGAACCAATCTTGCACTCGGACATGGGATGGCAATACCAGCACGAAACCTACATCAGCACGCTCGCCGATAACGGTTTCATCCAGAGCATGTCACGCAAAGGCAACTGCATCGACAATGGCGCCACCGAGCAGGTTTTCGGGCACCTCAAGGACGAGTTCTTTCGCGGCCAGGACTGGCAGACCTTCGAGAGCTTCAAAGCCGACCTCGAGGCTTACATCACGCACTGGAACACAACAAGACGCCAAGTAAAGCTCAAGGGCCTGACCCCGGCAGAATACCGGGATCAGGCCCTACGGGAAGCCGCATAACGGCTACCATTTAAAGCGTCCAAGTTTCGGGGCGCAGTTCAAGGGGGAGCATGAGGGGTCCTTTCATTGTTATCGACGAGGCCGGGGCCTCGTCTGCTGATACCAGTGTAGTTGGGCGTCGTGCACGAACGTCGGGTGGGCACCCTCGGGACAAAGATCGGACAACCTTGACTTCTTGTGTGCTGTCTCATAGTCTTCGAGCAAGACTTGTCAATCGGTCAAGGAGGAATCGTGCCTGACTTTTCCATCAATGACGAGCAAATCACGGCCTGGCACACCTCGACCGATACTGCCCTGCATGACACGGCAAAGCAGAGCAAAGATCACGATCAGCAATGGGCCGCATTGTTCAGCTCGGACCACAAGAAGCCACTGTAAGGGAGCCATCGTGACCGGATACTTTGAGTCACTGATCAACGACGTCCCCGGAAACGCCGATTCTCTCACCTCGCTCGCCGGCGATTGGGATACCTACGGCAACACGGCAATCGGAGAGCTATAGGCATGCGCAAGACTTTCCCACTCCTAAGCACCGTCGCGGCAACTTGCGTCGGTCTGTCCCTGCTCCTCGGTGCCTGCGCGCCCACCACCCCCTTCGCGCGCCCCACACCCACGCCCACGTCCTCCTCCCCCACGCCCGTGCCCACGCCCACGTCCTCCTCCCCCACGCCTGGGCCCACGCCAACGCCCGCGCCGTCACCCACGAGGAGCACACCCATGCCAGAGTGCAACGGACGGATCACCACCGTCGACGAAACCGCACAATTCGCCCCCGGAAAGAGACGGAGCGACCCGACCTTCATCATCACCGACGTTGGCATCGAAAACGGTGCTATGTACGCTTATATCATCGGCGGGTGGGCCGACGGCTACCCTGGCTGGATCGACGACAGCCTTTACGTCGGCGAGCCGAAGCACGTGCCAACCATCGGCACATTCACCCTCCTCGACATCACGACCGCACAGGCCGTCTACGGCCACGGCTCGGCCACCTTCTGCTTCGAACCCGACCCAGACTTCGAAGTCTCCAGCACGCACTAACCCATGACACACACGCTCCGCCAGTCCCTGTACACCGTCGCGGCAACTTGCGTCGGTCTGTCCCTGCTCCTCGGTGCCTGCGCGCCCACCACGCATCAGGCGGATCCCACACCGACCAGCACGTCAACCAGCACACCGACCGCAACGGACGGATGCGCCGGATATCTCCTCAAGGCTCAGGAGGAGGCTCTCGTGCGTCCGCGCGCCGCAAACACCGACCCGGCGTACTATTTCTACTCTTCGCCAGATGACCGGAACCAGGAGCGCACGTCTCTCAAAGGTGGAAATGGGCAAGGGCCTTACTCGTGGGTCAATGCAGATCTCACCATCGGCAAATCTGCCGTCGTCGACGGTGTCGGTACCTTTACCCTGCTCGCTATCACGCCTGGCGCCCGCGAGTACGACCACCGGTTCATCACCTTCTGCTTCGAACCCGACCCCAGCCTCGACCTCAACAAGGAAGAGATGAAGAAATTCTCAGCACGCTAGGCGCAGCCACAGACGCGTGCTGCGTTCCCTCCCATCGACGAGGCCGTGGCTGGGCGCCGACAATCGGAGGAGAGTGGGCGGTGCTTCCCGTTGTGGACGCGGCTGTGCCCCGCGTGTCGACATGAACTGCGCCAGGGGGACAGTACTTTTACTTTGTAGACGCACGTTTAAGATTGCAGGTCTCATGTACCGCCTACAAGTTTATGGTTACGCGCGCGGCGCGGTCAGCGCCAGTCACCGTGGGGCATTACAACCGCAGCGGCCCGCGCCATCCGCGCAGCGGCCCGCGCTATCCGCAGGATCACATTCAACGCCATCCGCGTAGCGCGAGCGCACCGTTAGGATCACAGGCGCACGGCGTAAGGCATGATGCCCGAGTAGCGCACGCCGGTTACGCGCACCGGCACACCAAAGGTGGGTGCCTCAATCATCTGGTCATTACCCAGGTAGATAGCCACGTGATAGATCGACCCAGCAGAGCCGTCAGAAGACCAGAAGATCAGGTCACCGGGCTGGGCGGAGTCCAGTGAAACGTGGGTACCTTCCCAGTACTGGGCGCGTGAGGAGTGGGTAAGGCTCACCCCGGCCGCTGCCCAGGAGAGCATGGCCAGACCAGAGCAGTCCACACCAGAGTAGGACTCGCCGCCCCACACATAGTCCACACCGATGAAGGTGTAAGCCTTGGCGATAGCCACATCCGCGCCACCAGAAGGGGCAGGAGTCGGGTCGGGTTCAGGTTCCGGATCCGGCTCAGGGGTGGGCGCGGGGGCAGGTTCGGGCTCAGGGGCCGGAGCAGGAGCTGGCTGGCTGGTTTCGCTGGGGCTGGGGGCCGGCTCAGGGGTAGTGGTCTGGCTTGGGGCCGGCTCAGGCGCGGCGGTTTGGCTGGGCTGAGGGTCAGGCTGGGCGGGGGTAGGCGAAGCGGTTTCCTTGGCCTTAGCTTCGTTCTGCTTTTCCTGCTCTTCCTTAGCCTTGGCCTGGGCGGCAGCCTGCTGAGCCTGCTTGCGAGCTTCCTCGTTCTTACGGTTTTGCTCAGCCTGCTCAAGCTGTTCTTGACGCTGGGTTTCCAGGGCCACTGTGGTGTTACGCTGAGCTGCCAGTTGGCTGATCAGGTTGGCACGCTGGCTGGTGGCCTGGCTTTGGGCGGCCTGGGCGGCGTTAGCGGCAGCTTGGGCAGCGTTCTTGGTTGCTTCAGTTTTTTGCGTGGCGGTGCGCTGAGCTGATTCTTTCTGCGCGGCAATGCCTTCCATGGTGGTGGCTACCGATTGCAGAGCCTGCACTTTTTGCAGTTTTGCGTCAGTGTTTTCACCCGCACGGTCCAGCGCGGCCTTCTGGCTGGCAATGTCTCCCAGTGAGCGCCCGGTCAGGTAGGGGGAGACTATGTCGAAGGGGTTGCCGCCGTCCTGGTAGGTCTGTACGACGACGTCGGAGAGGCTTTTGCGGGCCTGGTGCGTCTGCTTGGTGGCAGCCGTGGCCTTGGCTCGCGCAGCGGCGGTGGCTGCCTTGGCTTTGTTTAGTGCATCAAGGGATTGCAGATAGTCCTCAGTGGCGATCTGTGCCTTCATGGTGGCGTTTTCAGTGTTGGCCTTGAGTGTGGCCAAACGCGCCTCCAGGGAAGCGATAGAAGCAGAAGTGCTAGCTTCCTTCTGCTTTGACTTGTTGATGTCGTCTTGGCTGGGACCATCTGCGAAGGCCACGGGGTTTGCGGACAACACCATCGACGCCAGCACCACAGCAACCGTGCTGCGGAAGGCGCGTGATCGTTTGTTCTGACTCACGAGGACTCCAATGACTAGGGATATTGACTGATGGCTGCGGGGTACAGCCCCGGTTTATTTAGCCCTAGATTAATGCCCTGGAGCCCCAAAGGAAACAGTTTCATCACAATTCACATAATCACCATTGTTATCAGTTTTAACATTCCTTCAAGATTCAATTATTATTTAGTGGCATTCAACACAATTTGAGGGGTGACCCAAAAATCGGATCACCCCTCAAATTTTTCTAGTTACAGCCCAAAATGGCTGCTAGCACTGCCTGGTGCGGCTACGCAGCGCCAGACCACCACCCAACAGGGCCAGCGCAAAGGCTACAAACAGCCCCGTTTCCACCCCACTATGAGCTAAGCCACGTTTGGGACTTTGGGAGGAACTAGGCGCCGCTTTAAGGCTGGCACTGGGTTTAGTAGTGGACTTTGCGGTGGGAATCGCCCCGCAAGTAGCAGCCAAAGCCGGCGTAGCCAGGGCTGTGGCCACAGGCGTCGTCGCCGTTGCGGTAGCAGAGGCAGAACCATAACCCAGGCCGAAACCACGCGCATAAGCCACCCCGCTAGCCCCGGGCACGCTAACTGGCAACTTACCGACCGCATTAACCTTGCCACTAAGCACATCTACCGCAGCCGCCAAGGCCACCGAGTTATTGGCGTAAATCTCCGCCACCACCTGCGGACCTGCTCCCCCGCCGCTGTAACGGGCCAGGGGGTAGGGCAAGCTGGTGTTAATGACGATCACCTGCTTGCCGGTGGCCACCAGCGCGTCAATGGCTTTGAACTGCTGGGCGCCAGGGGCGTAGCTAGCAAAAATCACCGTATCCACATTGGCTGCTTGGCGCACCCAAGCGGAAATCTCGCTGTCGGAAGGATTTTCTTTAGCGTCGGGATCCTGGGTGAAAACCACAGTGAAACCAGCAGCTTTAAGAGGCTCAGGCAATAGCTCCGGGTTAGCCCAGGAGCTGCCGGCCACCAGCACGCGCGTACCCTTGGCCGCATTCAAGGGCGCCTTGTTAGCGTCATTGCGCAGCAAAGTAACCGAGTTACGCGCAATCTGGCTGGCCACGTCCCTACTAGCCGCAGTGCCCAGCTTGGCTTGCACGCTAGCGGCGTCGATCGGCTCAGTTTTGAGCACTCCGCGCTTTTGTTTCCACTTCAAAATGCGCAGAACTGACTGATCAATTTGCGCGCTAGTGAGCGATCCGTCTTTAACTGCAGCTTTAATCCCGTCAACTACTGCAGCAGCGTCCTTAGTATTTAGCAAAATGTCACTGCCAGCTTGCAGGGCTTTGACCGCTACCCGTGCGCGAATAGGAGCCAGGAAGTTTTTAAACTCCGTTGAGGCCTCACGCGCCGAGTCCGCCTGAGTTGGGTCTTTATCGGCTTTTTGTTTGGCGCTGTCTTCCTTGTTCTTGAGCTCCTTGTATTTAGCCTGCTCAGCGGGGGTCATTACGGCCAGCTGGGCCCCTTCCATGTCTAGGGCGTCAGTGGTGATCACCCCGGTAAAGCCCAGCTCTTGGCGTAGCAGCCCGGTAAGTACCGGCTTAGATAGGGTGGCCGGCAGGTTTGGGTCAATAGCGTCGACGACGATGTGGGCCGTCATGATCATGTCGACGCCGCCATTAATAGCCGTTTTGAAGGGCACTAAATGCTGATTTAGAACCTGACGCGAGTAGGTTACGCGCGGCAGGCCCAGGTGGGAGTCGGTGTCGGCGTCTCCATGCCCGGGGAAATGCTTGGCGGTGGCAGAGACGCCCTGGCTTTGGATGCCTTGGATTTGGGCACCACCTAGCTGGGCTACCAGGTTGGGGTCATCGCTGATAGCCCGCAAACCAATAACCGGGTTATTGGGGTTGGTGTTAACGTCCAAAACCGGGGCGAAATCAGCGTTAATCCCCAGCGAACGCATTTCACAGCCCAGCACCTGACCCTGGCTGTAGGCCAGCGCCTGGTTACCGGTGGCACCTAGCGCCATATTGCCAGGGAAGATTGTGGCCGGGGCGCCTACGCGCGAAACCATGCCACCTTCTTGATCGATAGTGATGCCTAGCGGCACGTTGCCGTCAGCTTTAGCGGCAGCCTGCAAACCGTTGGATAGGGCCGCCACCTTGGTTACATCAGTGTTTTCAGAGCTGAAGTTGTGGGCCCAGTTGAAGTAAAGCACGCCACCTAAGTGGTATTTCTTAACCGCCTGGGCCGGGGTGGATACGCCAGGACCAAAAATGGCTTGGTTGTCACTAGCGTAAGTAGTGTCATCTGCGCTGTCACCGTAAACGTGGGTCCACAGTAGCTGACCCACTTTTTGGTCCAGGTTCATTTTGGCCAGGATCTGCTCAGGGGTTTGTTCCGCCGCCTGCACCTGGGGGGTTAAGGCGGTCGGAACTAAAGCGCTTAAGGCGAGGGCCCCTGCTAGCGCTAGGGAAACCAGCGATCGCATGAAGCCTCCTTTAATCTTTTAGAAGCAACAATTGTCGTCACTATTATCCATCTCTAGCCCGTTTACCGCCTGTTACCAGCATTTTTAGGTTAAAAGCTTTACCGCCGCACGAGGCAGATATTGCAAAATAGTGCCGTGGAAAATCGTGCTGTGGAAACCTTCGACTCCCCCGCTGCTATTGACTGGCAGCTACAGGTAACCCCTTACACTCCCCCAACTGCCAACCAGTGGGGGCCGGATATGTTTGGCCCCGGTTTTAGCGCTTACACTTTGCCTTTAGCTGACGACGGCGAAGGTGACAGCCCCGTAGCCACCCTGGTGCGTCATGAGCCGGGCGCCGACCCACATATGCATCAGCAACCAGATAAAACCCGCTTTGTGGTGCTTAGCTTGCATGGCTGGAATGACTATTTTTTAAACCCCGGCATGGCTCGCTCATATGCGCGCCTGGGTGGTGCTTTCTATGCGCTTGATCTGCGCCGTTACGGACGTTCACTACGACCAAACCAGATTCCATTTTGGTGTACCAGGCTAGAAACTTATGACGAAGAAATAGACGCTAGCCTAGAGATTATTAGGCGAGCTTATCCCCAGCTGCCAGTACTAATGCTGGGCCACTCAACCGGTGGCCTAATTGCCTGTCTATGGGCGCATCATCACCCGGGGCAGTTAGCTGGCCTGATTTTGAACTCTCCCTGGTTGGAACTGCAAACCACACCCCAGTTCCGCTCAGTTTCTGCACCAGTTATTCACCGCCTAGCCCAGGCCACACCGCACGCTGTAATCATTCCTACCCAGGTAGCTAATGATTTGGGCCCGGTTGAAGGTGACTCATTTTTCAAACTTTATGACGGCTGGGATCAATCTAAAGAAGGCCCACTGCCTGAAGGGGCGGACCCGACTGATCCCTACTACAGCAGCTGGCAAACTAACTGGGATTGGAAATGGCGCAAACTACCCAATATTCAAGCCGGTTGGGCTAGTGCCATCATGACTGGTCACCAGTATGTGCGTCGCGGCTTAAACATTGACTGCCCGCTGCTAGTACTCACTTCTAAGCACTCGCACCTTACGCTTACCTATGGGGACCTGCCCGAACGCGATAAGGACACGGTTATTGATGCGCGTCGCACTCGCGCGCGTGCCAATGAGCTGGGTCAATGCATCACACAACTGCGTATTGCTGACGCAGTTCACGATATTTATATCTCCCGCCCCAGCGTGCGCAACCAGGTAGTGGCCCAGGTGGATCACTGGCTAGCCAGTTACACGGCTATAGATTTCACCCCGGCTAGCGAGCCAGAGGCCAGCCGTCCGGCGAACTTTACGGAGCGGCTAATAGCTAACTGGCAGGCTTTAATCAACCCAGCCAGCTAAACTCGGCCAGTTAGAATCCGGTCAGCTAGCTCAGTGGCCCTGGCGCCGTGAACGCACGGGGCGTCCCGGCCGGCGCGGACTGCGCTCAGCGGCAGCAATCAGCTCTTCTAGAGACTCATACAGGCTGGGGCCGTCGGCGCCAAAACGCCACACATCCCAGCCATCAACCGACTTTGCCGGTTCACAGTGGCGGGCTGCCTGGCCGGGTTCATCAAAGCTGGTTCCATCAGAGACCCTAATCATGCCGTCCGGGCGCAGCTGAGCGGTGTGGAAGATTCCTTCATTTACTGACTGCCAAGTGATCTGCACCGGCTCACTCAAAATAGAGGCCAGGGCATTCAAAGCTAGACGCGAGTCCTCACCACTGGGGTGCGAACGCGAAACCGTGGACTGGCCTGAGTCGCGTCGTGATAGACGCCCCTGACCAGTCACCCGGGCCCGTACACGGGTGGCACGCACCGGCTGCCCGTTACGCGAGGGGGCAGACTGGCGGTAGCCGGGGGTTACGGCCGGGCTAGGGGCCGGGGTGGGAGCAGAAACAGCTGACGGAGATACAGCGGCCGGGGAAACTGCCGTAGGTGCGTGGGGGCTGTACTGGTTAGTTGCCCGCTGAGCGCGGCGGCTACGTCGAGAAAGCGGCGACGACGGCGTCGTCGAGCCTACAGGGGTGCCAGCACTCTGGGAGGCAGCTGCACCCTGAGAAGCGCCCGCAGAGGCGGCCGGGGCCTGAGAAACGGCGGGAGTGGGAGCCGACGGGGCGCCAGCAGTAGGCACAGGGGCTGCCGGGGTGGCCACTGAGGGGGCTGAGGCAGCGGCAGAAGGCGCAGAGGCGGCGGCGGTGGCCTCAGACTTACCCACCTCAATGTCCTCATCCATGGTGTCACCAGCGGGCAAAAGCTTAGCGGTCACAGGCAGGTGGTGAGAGTCAATACGGTCAATTTCCACAAAATTACGGCCGCTAGAAAGTGCACGCACCGAAAGTGAGAACACTTCTAGGCCAGAGTCGCTGAGCACCGACAAGGAAGAAAGCACGTCAGGGGAAATCGAGGGAGACACAATGCTCAAACGCGGGCCGGGGTTAATACGCGCCGGCATGGTTTCGCGGAAAGCCGCCCAATCCTTCTGGAAAGCGGTGGGGCCTGCCGGATATAGGCTGGCGATTTCCGCCCAGCCTAGGTGAGAAGTGGCGTTTAGGCGGCCCATAGCGGCCACAACCGTGGTTGAATCCAACTTAGGTAGTAGCTCCACCGCCACCACCTGGCCAGAGCCGTCAATAGCCACTAGCGAGTGGCCAGCGTCCAGCTGTTTCCAGGCAACCGTAAACAGCGGCCTACGCAGCACCTGCGCCACCTGTTCACGCACCAGATCAAGGGCCTGACGGTGTGCGGACTCATCGGCAACCCCGCCCAGCTGAGCCGGAACTAGCGCTCCCTGTCGGATTTCAAAAATCGCCACGTTTGCCTCATCTCTAGGTTCCTGACCGTCCTTATCATCTCACACTCCTAAACACTGGGGCAGCCTGTGTTCAGCCAGCGCTAAAGCGAAATATGTGCCATTAGCACCAAAAGATAGGTGACCGCCGCCCCGTGGGACGACGGTCACCTAACTGAAGTTAAAAACTCAGCCGTTGATCACAGCGGCGCGGCCAGCCTCCAGGCGAGCCACCGGCACGCGGAACGGAGAGCAGGACACGTAGCTGATGCCCAGACGGTGGAAGAAGTCGATCGAGTCGGGGTCACCACCGTGCTCACCACATACACCCAGCTTCATGTCAGCCTTGGTCTTGCGGGCACGCTCAACACCGGTCTCCATTAGGCGACCCACACCGCGCTCGTCGATGGTCTCGAACGGGGAGGTGCCGAAGATACCAGCGTCCATGTAGTGGCCGAAGAACACGCCTTCGACGTCGTCACGCGAGAAGCCCCAGGTGGTCTGGGTCAGGTCGTTGGTGCCGAAGGAGAAGAAGTCAGCTTCCTCAGCGATGGTGTCGGCGCTGATGGCGGCACGCGGCAGCTCGATCATGCAGCCGATGGGGAAGTCGAGCTCGTAGCCGGACTGCTCGCTAACCTCAGCCAGCACCTTCTCTGCGCGCTCACGGGCGATCTGTAGCTCACGTACTGAGCCCACCAGCGGGATCATGATCTCGGGCTGGGGGCTGCCACCGGCGCGCAGGCGCTCCACAGCGGCCTCAGCAATGGCTCGGACCTGCAGTTCAATCAGGCCGGGCATGGTCAGCAGCAGACGCACACCGCGCAGACCCAGCATGGGGTTGGCTTCGTGGTTCTTGCGCACCACGGCCAGCAGCTTCTCGTCAGCCGGGTCCAGGGTGCCGCGTTCGCGGTCCAGGGCCACCTTGACGGTCAGCTCGGTTAGGTCAGGCAGGAACTCGTGCAGCGGCGGGTCGATCAGACGCACGGTCATGGACTTGCCGTCCATGGTTTCGAGCATCTTGACGAAGTCATCCTTCTGTAGCGGCAGCAGCGCGGCCAGGGCCTGCTCGCGCTCTTCGTCAGTCTGGGCCAGGATCAGGTCCTGTACGAACTGCTTGCGCTCACCGAGGAACATGTGCTCGGTGCGGCACAGGCCGATGCCCTCGGCGCCACGGTGGATTGCGTGACGGGCGTCGTCGGGGTTGTCAGCGTTGGCGCGTACATGCAGGCGACGGCGCTCGTCGGCGTGACGCATCAGACGGTGCACGCTGGCAACCAGCTCGCGAGTGTCGGCGTCCTCAGCGCGGTAGAGGGCCTCGTCCAGGCCACGACGCAGGTAGGTCATAACCGGGGAGTCAACTACCGGGACCTCACCTAGGAATACTTCACCGGTGGTGCCGTCTACGGCGATTACATCGCCGGAGTGCAGCACAACCTGCTTGCCGTCACGGTTAACGGTCAGGGTGCGGGCTTCGGCATCGACCTCTAGCTCTTCAGCGCCACAGACACAGGTCTTACCCATGCCACGGGCGACGACGGCGGCGTGGGAGGTCTTACCACCGCGGGCGGTGAGCACACCGTCAGCGGCAACCATGCCGGGCAGGTCATCGGGGTTGGTTTCGCGACGAACCAGGATGACGCTTTGGCCTTCAGCGGCGCGTGAGACGGCCTCTTCGTTGTCGAAGACGATGCCACCTACAGCCGCACCCGGGGAGGCGGGCATGGCCTTGGTCAGCAGCTCACGCTCTACATCGGTGGCGAACTGCGGGAACATCAGCTTGGTTAGCTGCTCACCGGTAACGCGGGTGAGAGCCTCGTCCAGGGTGATGAGCTTTTCGTCAACCAGCTGGCTGGCTACACGGAAGGCGGCAGCAGCGGTGCGCTTACCAACACGGGTCTGCAGCAGCCACAGCTTGCCGCGCTCAATGGTGAACTCGATGTCACATAGGTCGCGGTAGTGGGTCTCCAGCTTGCGCATGGCGGCGCGCAGCTCACGGTAAGACTCGGGGTCGATGTCCTTAAGGTCGGCTAGCGCCAGGGTGTTGCGGATACCGGCCACAACGTCCTCACCCTGGGCGTTGACCAGGTAGTCACCGTAGACACCGGAGTGGCCGGTGGAGGGGTCGCGGGTGAAGCACACACCGGTACCGGAGGTCTCGCCCATGTTGCCGAAGACCATGGTGCAAACGTTTACGGCGGTGCCCAGGTCGTGCGGGATCTTCTCACGACGACGGTAGATGTGAGCACGCTCGGTGTTCCAGGAGCGGAACACGGCCTCGGAGGCCATGTCTAGCTGGGTGCGAGGGTCCTGGGGGAAGTCGATACCCGCGTGTTCCTTAACGATCTGCTTGTACTGGTCTACCAGTTCCTTGAGAGCGTCTACGCTCAGTTCGTAGTCCAGCTTGACGCCCTTTTCTAGCTTCTTTGCGTCTAGGGCGGAGGAGAAGAATTCGCCTTCAATGTCCAGCACGGTCTTACCGAACATCTGGATTAGGCGGCGGTAGGAGTCCCAGGCGAAACGCTCGTCGCCACTTACCTTGGCCAGGCCCTCAACGGACTGGTCGTTTAGACCAATGTTGAGCACGGTTTCCATCATGCCCGGCATCGAGAACTTGGCTCCCGAACGCACCGACACCAGCAGCGGGTCCTCGGCGTCGCCTAGCTGGCGGCCTAGGTCTTCTTCTACGCGACGTAGCGCGGTGGTTACCTGTACAGCTAGCTCCGGGGGAACAGCGCCGTCGTGCAAGTATGCGCGACAAGCGTCAGTAGTGATAGTGAAGCCAGGAGGCACCGGCAGTCCCAGGCGAGTCATCTCAGCCAGGTTTGCACCCTTACCGCCGAGCAGATCCTTCTGGTCCTTGTCACCCTCGCTGAAGCGGTACACGTACTTGGGCATCGATG
>ERZ772956.2287-NODE-2287-length-12367-cov-7.200049_pt1 | contig 12367 bp, 5 predicted proteins | sample MGYA00580683_ERZ772956 | MGnify/ENA primary metagenome ERZ772956 (study PRJEB29015, sample SAMEA2738077) | human oral metagenome | biome: human oral; feature: human-associated habitat; material: saliva | place: China | collected 2212 ... | reverse complement strand
CGTGACGGGCGCGCCAGCGTCTGCATGGTTTTGGCTGGTCATTATGGTTCTCAGCTCGCTTGGTGGTGGCTCAGCTGTGGCTCAGTTACAGCTCAGTTGCGGCCACGCTTGACAGCGTGGTGTAGCACCGCGTCCACAGTGGTGCCGCGTCGCTTGAGGGCTAGGGTTTCGCGTAGCTGCTCCACTTCCTCATCCTCACTGCGTTCGACACCGTCAGAGCGGATCCAGGACACCAGATCGTCAAGCTGATCGTCACTGTAGGCCTGTAGCGGCAAGCCCTGGGCGATGGGCGGGCGCACGTCACGCTCACGGGCAGCCTCACCGGCCCCAGCACCGTCACCGGCTCCAGCCGCATTGGTGCCGACGGCGCCCTGGCCAGCTCCGTCAGAACCCTGCCTGGCTGCACCCGCGCTGTGGTTACTGGCTGCGCTAGCGCCCTGGCCAGCGCTGCTAACGCCAGCGCCGCTAACGCCAGCGGCGTTGGAAGAGAGACCAGGCGGGGGAGGAACCGGCCGCTCACCGGCCGCGCCAGTCCCGGTAGCGCCAGCCCCAGCCCCGGTGGTGTGGCCACTGCGGCTGCCGAGCCCAGAGCCGGCCCCGGCAAGCCCACCAGAGCCGAGCCCAGCCCCGAGCCCAGAGCCGGCCCCGGCAAGCCCACCAGCCCCGGCAAGCCCGCTAGCCCCATAACCAGCCGTCGCCTCGCCGTCGTCGCTAATTAGCTCCGGAACCGCCTCGCCGTCGTCGCTGACACTTTGACGCTTATCAACAATGTCGAGCACCAACTGGCAGATGCGCTCAGCCTCAGCGGAAGGATCCACAAACACGCCAGCGCTAAAGGCCCGGTACACGCTCCAGCCGCGCCGCTCCAGGCGCTCCACCCAGTAGCGCTCACGCATACGCACCGAAGGCTCATCCATATAAGCCTCGTCGTCGGTAAGCACCGCCACCAGCAGCTCGTCGGGATAGTCGGGGTGACCCACAGCCAGTGGGATCGCCCCGGGCCCATCCGTGCCGTAACGCGGCACCACAGACAGGCCCATCTGGAAGCAGTGCAAAGCCAGATCCAGCAGCAGGCGGTCAGGGGCCTTACCGGCGTCGTCGAGAGGCAGCGGCCCCACCTGGGCGCGTTCAAGCAGCTGACGCAGCAGACGCTCCCCAGCCCCATGCAGGCGTGAGGGGTCAATGTCGGCTGCGCTCAGGCAAGAAACCACAGTGGTAGTGCCGCGCGAAGCACACAGCGCCGCCACCAGCCCGCCGGCGCCGTCGCGGGTAGACAGCTGCCCGAAGGAGTGCACCAGAGAGCCGTTGGGGGTCTTGGCGTAACCCACCGCAATAATGATGTGGTCACGGCGCAGACGGTAAGCCTGGCTGATATCCACCACCACAAACGGCTCGGACTTGTCGGCGTTAAAGAACTCCTCCAGGGCGGGAGAGCCGTTAGTTTCAGCCGCCACCGCCGCGCGGATCGCCTCAGCATGACGCGAGTTGAGAGCCACCACAGCCAGGGACTGCTCCGGGCGGGTTAGGGCGGCGTCAATAATGTGATCGACGACGGCGTCCACCTCGGCACGTACCGTCTCCACCTCATTGCGGCCCGGGGCGGGAGTGCCGCGCCCATCAACCGCAGTCAAGGTCAGGGTTTGAGCCCCCGGCGGGGAGGGGATCACGTCAATCACGTCGGCGTAACCATTAGCAGCCAGGAAGCGGGCAATCTCCGGGTCCAGGTTGTGGCGGGTAGTGGACAGCTGCACATGCTGCAACACCGGCGCCAAAACCCCGGCCACGCCGTTATCAACCGCGTGGGAGTCACCCACCACCACCAGTTGCCGCGAGCGCGCCAAAGCCGGCACTACCTGGCTTAACGGCAGTGGGTAGGAGGCGTCAATAATCACCAAATCCACCTGGGTGGTGGGTTTAAGCACGCTGGGCACCAGCGAGGGGGGCACAATCCAAATCGGCTTGATGATTTTGGCCAGCGGGTAGGTGTCCAAAACGTCGCGCAGGGAGGCGTTGTCGCTGCGGCCCAGGGCCCGGTACAGGGCACGGGCTTGTTCCTTGTCTGCCCCCACCTCTTGGCGCACGCGCATGGCGTAGGCCTGGGCTACCGGCGCGGCCAGGGTGTGTACCTGGTTGATGTCGGCTTGGCGCAGCTGGGAGGCCAGGTTGGCGAGGGCGGTGGTGTCTAGCCCGCCCATGTCGGGGTCTTGCGCCAGGCAGTGGGCCAGGATGGAGGACCACCAGCAGTAGGTCAGCTCTTGTTCCAGGTGCTGCTTGGGCACCTGACGCTGGGCCAGGTCCGCCACCAGGTCGGTTAGGCCATAGTGCTCTAGCTGCTGCTCAATGCTGTTGATGCGGGGGATGTCTTTGGCGCTAGCTTCTTCAGTGTCCAGCTCGCGCAGCATCGAGTGCAGTTTCATGATGGGCATTTCCATCAGGTCCATGCCCTCAGCTGGCCCTTCCAGCAGCGGCGCCAGCTCAGAGAGCATCTGCTCGGTTTGGGCGGCGACGCGCTCCATTTCGTCTAGCCCCAGCGGCAGGCGCGGCCAGCCCCCTTCGCTGGAGTAGCGCTGCCACTGTTCTCGACGGCGCTGCACTAGTACCAGCTCAGAGTACAGGTCTTCGACTTGGCGGCCTGGGCGCACCAGGGAGCGGGCTTGTTTAATGAAACGACGCCGGTCAGAGCCGCTCATTTCTACGTGCTTGTCGCGGCGCCACTGCTTGGTGGCGGTGGCGATCACCATGTCTGCGGCGGAGCGTTCAAAAACTTCGGGCACAAACACGTCTAGGGATTCACGTACCCCGTCAAGCATGGCTAGCTGCTCATGCCACTGGCTCAGGTTCAAGGGGCGGTGTAGCTCAGTTTGGGTGATGGCGGAGCTGATCTGTTCACGCACCAGCGGCAGTAGCTCTGTGGCCAGCTCATGCACCTTAGAGACAGTGCGTTCAGCCATAATTGCGCTGTTGAGGGGCACCTGTGACCAGGGGTTAGCGGGCCGATCCTTATCCAGCATCCCCAGGTCATAGGCCTGGGTGAGGATCTTGTTGGCGTTACTTAAACCCTGCATGTCAAGGTTAGTTAGGCCCGCAGAGCTGATGCGGGCGCGGGTGCACGCATAGTTATCGCCGCTAGTGAGCTCCACCAGCTCATCTAGCGCCTCATACACCGACACGTTCCAGGGGTGACGGCGCTTGTGTAGCGCGTCCGCGTAGCGTTGCATCCGACGACGCAAAGACACCAGGTGAGCGCGGGTGGTGGCGATAGCCTCCACATCCACCTCAGGCACCTTCACGCCCATAGCCTCACGGATAGAGGCCGAAGCGTGACGCCTAAAAGCGCCGTCGACAGTTAAATCCAAAACCAAATCAGACAGGCCCGCGTCGCGCAGCACCTGCGCCACAGCCCTCCCATCAGCCCCGGAGGCTGGAACGTGCAGTACATGGCGGCCACTAGCGGCGGCGTCGGCCAAAATAGCGGCCAAAGTTGCGGGCACATCCACCCCGGGCGGGGCATCCAAAAGCAGCTGGGCGCCCGTGCCCACAGCCTCAATGGCATAGGCCTGGGAAGTATCTAGATCCCCAATGCCACGCTCATAGTCAGGGTCCAAATCCGCGCGGATCGCCGGCGGCAAATCAACATGCAAAGCGGCGCGGGCATGATCGTCCCCCAAAGCGGCAGCAATCAGCGGGTTAGTGCGCAGCAGTGGAATAACCGCCTCAAAGTCAGCCAGCAGGCTCTGGCCCGGATGCACAAAAGCACCCACAACCAGGCGCTCGTGATACTCAAAGCCGGGCAGATACTCGCGCCCCAAACTAGCGATCCGGGTCAAAACCGCGCGCGGGGCGAACCCACCAGGGCTGATAGCGGCGCGAGCGATAGTCTCCACATCCACCTTGCAGCCATAAGCCTTAAGGGCCTTAACCAGCACCGGGTTAACCGCGATGGAAGAATCCAAGGTCAGTGCGCTCTGGGCGGTGTCAGTGCTCAGCCGCACCGGGCGCAGCAAAATCGGGGCGTTAACTTTGCGCACCGGGCCGTCACCGACTTGCTCACTAAACTCGGCCACACCCAACGCCAAATGCACCGCAGCCTGACCAAACTGGCGTTGCAGCTGGTGCGAGCGGGTAGCCAGGGCGTTGAAGGAACGCTGAGCCACACTCAGAGAGGCGTTTTCGCGCACCAGGTTACGCAGGCGCGTAGTGCTGCCGCCGTAAAGCTGCGCCAAGCCCGTGGGGTGACCGTCAGTTAAGTCAATAACCGCCGCATCCAGGAAGCTAACATCGTCAAGGCTAGCTACTTCCCCCAAGGCGTTAAGCTCAGCCCGCCAGGATTTGATGGCAATGTCTAGGGTTTCGTCCAAGCTTAAGGGGGCGACGACGTCGTCCGCATCGGTGCCGTCCGAAAAGTCCGTGGGGTCTACCTCAAGGCCAGAATGCTTACCAGAGCCAGAAAAACCGGCAGAACCGGCAGAACCTGCTGCGGAGGCGGCGTCGGGAACTGAAGCGGGGGAGGTGGCACTCGCGTAGTGGGAGTCGTCCGAGTGCGGCGATAGGGGCGCGTCAGTTTCGGTGGGTGCGCTGGTATCGCTTGAATCTGTGGCGAAGTAGCTCTCTTCCGCAGACGTGTCGGAATTGTGCCTACGATGGCGACCGAAAGAGAAGAAAGCTGGAGTCATGGCCCTAGATTAACTGGCTGAAGTTACCGCTCGGGGCAGGGCGCGCTAAAAAGTTGACTTTTGTTATGGGGCCTTAATGGGCTATAGTCGTGCGTGCCCCTCGTGTGGCGTTATCTCGTGAACTCCCCCAGGACCGGAAGGTAGCAAGGGTAAGCGGGCTCTGGCGGGTGCGCGAGGGGTTTTTGCTGCCCTTTTGCGTGAGCCTGCGTGCTTGGGATTAGCAAAGCGTTTAGAGTTCAGCTGTGACCACTGCTCTGTATCGCCGCTACCGCCCCGACACTTTTCAACAGGTGATTGGTCAAGAGCACGTGACTGAGCCGCTGATGGCTGCTCTGCGTGCGAACCGCGTTAACCACGCTTACCTGTTCTCTGGGCCGCGTGGCTGCGGTAAAACCACCAGTGCTCGCATTTTGGCACGTTGTCTCAACTGTGAGCAGGGGCCGACGGATACTCCTTGCGGGGTGTGTCCCTCCTGCGTGGATTTAGCTACCGGCGGCAGTGGTTCGCTGGATGTGGTGGAGATTGACGCCGCCTCCCACAACAGCGTGGAGGATGCCCGTGAGCTGCGTGAACGTGCCTCGTTTGCACCGGCTAGGGATACTTACAAGATTTTTATTCTCGACGAAGCCCATATGGTCACTAACCAGGGCTTTAACGCTTTGCTGAAGCTGGTGGAGGAGCCGCCGCCGCATGTGAAGTTCATTTTTGCCACCACCGAGCCTGAGAAGGTGATTGGCACTATTCGCTCGCGGACCCACCACTATCCTTTCCGTCTGGTGCCGCCTCCGGTGTTGGAGGACTATTTGCGTCAGCTTTGCCACAGCGAAAAGGTTGAGGTGGGAGATGGGGTGTTGCCGCTGGTGGTGCGGGCCGGTGGGGGTTCGGTGCGTGACACCTTGTCTGTGCTTGACCAGCTAATTGGTGGCTGTGACGGCAAAGTTGATTATGAGCAGGCCATTGGTTTGCTGGGGTTTACTGACACTTCTTTGCTTGATCAGTGCGTGGATGCGATTGCTGCCCGCGACGGCGCCGCCTGCTTTGAGGTGGTGCAGCGCGTGGTTTCCTCTGGTCACGATCCACGCCGGTTTGTGGAGGATTTACTGCAGCGTCTGCGTGACCTGCTGATTTTGGCTGTGGCCGGGGATCAGGCCCAGGCGGCTTTGGGTTCGCTGCCGGTGGATCAGCTGGAGCGGATGCAGGTGCAGGCGCGCGCTTTGGGGGCTGGACAGTTGTCTCGCTGTGCGGACATGTGTGCTGCCGCCTTGGGCACCATGGTGGGGGCTACCAGCCCGCGTTTGCAGCTTGAGTTGTTGATGGCCCGCCTGTTGGTGGTGGGTTTGGCCCAGCCGACGACGGCGCCGCGCCCTCTGCCTGGTGGCGGCTCTCAGGGTGTGGTTGGGGCCCAGGGGCAAGATGGCGCGGGGCGCGCGGGCCGCGCCCCGGAGGGTTCGGGCCGCGCCCCGGAGGGCTCTGGCCGTGAGGCGGCGCGGGCTGCTTTGCAACGCGCCAATATGGCAATTCCAGTGCTTGCTGAGGCCCCAAGTGGGCCGGGCGCCGGGGGAGGCGTTGGCATGAATGTGCCAGTGGCGCCCAACGCCCCGGCGGCTGACTCATCGTCTAAGCGGCTGATTAATGAAATGCTGGCGACAGCCACTGACTCAGACCGAGAAAAGTTACGTGAAACACTGTATAAGTCTTTTAAGCCAGCGATGGGAGATTTACCTACAAAGGCAGCTGAAATGCTGGCGACAGCCACTGACTCAGGACGGGAAAAGTACCTTGAAATACTGCCTGAGCCTGTTAAGGAAGTGATGGCAAATTCAGCTAAAAAGGCAGCTGAACCGCTTATGTCATCGGAGCTGATCCGTAACCGTTGGGGCGAAGTGCTGGCCAAGACTAAGGTTGCCAGCCGCGTGACTAACGCCCTGGTGGGGGCTAATGCGCAGCCGGGCAAGGTGTTGGGTGAGACTTTCACACTGATTTTCACCTCGCCGGGTCTGGTGCGCAGCTTTAATTCTGGGCGTCACTCGCAAATATTGGCTGAAGCACTGTATGAAGCTTTGGGTTTGCGTCTGCAGATTCAGGCAGTTAGCGACGGCGAAGCTGCGGCAGTTGTTGAGCCCAGCCCAGCTCCCTACCCGCCTAGTGCAGCTAGCGCTAATCATGTAGGTGGCCGCCAAGGCCGTGGCAATGAGTCGACAGGTGGCCAGACAGCGTCTAGGCAACCTGGTCAGGGCACAGAATCAGGCCCTGCGCAGCGCCCAGAATCTCAGCGTGCAGACTCTCGTCCTGTGCAGCGCTCCAAGCCGGCTAGAGGCGAAACCATCCCCGCGCGTGAGGTGTCCCCTTCAGCTTGGGACCAACCGGCTCCGGCCAGTTGGGATGAAGACTGGGAAGTAGTACAAATCCCCAACTCGGGTGGCAATACGGGGTCAGCCGGTGCCCAGGCACCGATGGACCAGGGACCTAGTGACTCAAATAGTGGCGCTCCCACAGGCGGCGCCCCTGCTGGCGGCGTCCCTACCGGGGCTCAGGCTGGTGATCCTGCTAGCATCCCCGCTGGCGACCCCATGGGCGGCCCGCAAACCGCTGGTTCTCCGCAGGTCGGTGGTCAGGACGATTGGGCTGGTGGAGGCCAGTTTGATGCTGCGCCAGGCGGCACAAGCCCTGGCCTGGCAACAGTAACCGCAGGCAGCGCCGCAATTGCAGCCACCAGTGCAGCTTCAGTCAGCTCCCACTTGGCGCCAGCTAGCCCAATAGCGCCAGCCACTCCTATGGCTTCAGCTGGTTCCAGCTCAGCCGCTGCGGCCCTGGCTGCCTCGCGCGCCAACCACCCCTCCAATGGCGCGGCCAGTGCAAACACCTGGAAAAGTACCTGGGAGGCCGCCCCGATTCCCACGCCAGACAACTACACGCCAGTGGCACCAGAGCCTGAACTGGCCACTGTCCACCGCCTGCACCCCCTACCTGCGCTACCCAATGGGGGGGCACAGTCAGCCCCGGCGCCAGAGGCAACTCACAGCTGGCAACCCGATCCAGGCGCCTCTAGCCGTATGGCCCAAGCCATCGCCGCTGCAAGAGCCGCAGCTAATGCGGGCGGCGTCGTCGACGATGAAGAAGACATGCCCTCCATGGACGACGCGGACGCAGATGAATCCGGCGCTGTAGGCATAGAAGTAGTCAAACGCCTGCTGGGTGCGAAAGTAATTGAAGAAGTAACCGTGCGGGCAGATGATCGCTAAAGACGTATCTGAGCCTTAAAGACGTGGCGTCGCTGCAATCCATGCCTGGCGCGAGTTGCTGGCTTAGCGCGGCCCCAGCCGCCGGCCTGCGGCCCCAGCCACCGGCTCGCGCGTTCAGCCACCAGCCCACACCCCATTAGCTGCCAATAACAACCCAAGGAGACGTAAGTGCCCGCCATTTACGAAGGCGCAGTACAAGACCTGATCGACGAACTAGGCGCCTTGCCGGGGATCGGCCCTAAATCAGCCCAGCGCATCGCCTTCCACATCCTTGGTGCCGACGCCGCAGATGTGAACCGGCTGGCCCAAGCCCTAACCGCTGTAAAAGCCAAAGTACGTTTTTGTGAAACTTGCGGAAACGTTTCGGAGGAAGAGCAGTGCAATATCTGCCGTGATCCGCGCCGTGACCAGGGGCTAATCTGCGTGGTGGAAGAGCCTAAAGACGTCGTCGCCGTTGAAAGAACCCGCGAATACCGGGGCCTTTACCACGTGCTAGGCGGCGCCATTGACCCCCTAAACGGCATCGGCCCAGATGAGCTGCGGGTGCGCCAACTACTGGCCCGGCTGACCCCACAAGTGCAAGAAGTAATCATTGCCACTGACCCAAATATCGAGGGGGAGGCCACAGCAACCTACCTGGCACGTATGCTGACCAGCATGAACGTGCCCGTCTCACGTCTGGCGTCCGGTCTGCCGGTGGGCGGCGATCTGGAATATGCTGATGAAATCACGCTCGGTCGCGCTTTTGAAGGTAGGCGCCGGGTTGAGTAACGCCAAAAAGACGCTACGCGCAGGCTAAAAACAGAAAGGACCTTTATGGCCCTGGTAGTGCAAAAATACGGAGGTTCATCCGTTGCGGATTTAGCGGCAATGCGCCGCGTAGCCGCACGGGTGATTGAACGCCACAACGCAGGCGACACAGTGGTAGTAGTGGTTTCCGCCATGGGCGACACTACAGATGAACTGTTGGATATGGCCGGGGAATTAACTGACAACCCGCCCGCCCGCGAAATGGACCTGCTGCTCAGCGCCGGCGAACGTATTTCTATGAGTCTGCTGGCCCTGGCAATCAATGAGGCTGGCGTTCCCGCAACCGCTTTCACCGGCGCCCAGGCGGGCCTGCGTACCGACGGTAAATACGGTCAGGCATCCATTGTGGGTGTGGTGCCCGAACGTGTGGCGCGCGCCGTGAGGGAAGGCAGCGTGGCAATCGTGGCCGGCTTCCAGGGCCTGGACTACGACACTGACAATGTCAACACGCTAGGTCGCGGCGGCTCAGACACCACCGCGGTGGCGCTGGCAGCCTCCCTGGGTGCGGACGTCTGCGAAATCTATACCGACGTCGACGGCCTCTTCACCGCCGACCCGCGCATTGTTCCCACCGCCCGGCGCATTACCTCCATCTCCAGTGAGGAGACTTTGGAACTGGCCGCGCACGGCGCCAAGATCTTGCACCTACGCGCCGTGGAGTTCGCGCGGCGCTACCACGTGCCCTTGCACGTACGCTCTTCCTTCTCAGACAAGGAAGGCACCTGGATTCACACCTCCAAACAGGAAGACACCGTGGAAGCCCCTATCATCTCCGGCATTGCGCATGACCGCAGTAACGACAAGCTAACCATTGTGGGTGTGCGTGACCAGCCTGGCTTCGCTGCCCGCATTTTCTCGCTTCTGGCTGGCGCCGGGGTGCAGATTGACACGATCGTGCAGGACGTGGCCACGGCCGGTAACGGCTTCACCAACATTTCGCTAACTATCCCTGAGGGTGACGCCGCCGCCGCGCAGGAAGTGCTAGCTGGCGCCAAGGAGGAGCTGGGGATCTCTGATCTACAGTTCAACCCCAATGTGGGTACCTTGTCTTTGGTGGGTGCTGGTATGCGTTCGCACCCGTGGGTGAGTGCCAAGCTGTTTGATGCTCTGTTCCAGGCGGGTATTAACATTCACCTGATTTCTTCTTCTGAGATCCGTATTTCTGTGGTTGTCGACGACGACCGTCTAGATGACGCTGTGCGTGCTGTTCACACCGCTTTTGACTTGGATGCTGATCAGATTGAAGCCGTGGTATATGGAGGTACCGGTCGATGAGTGAGCTAAATCAGGGTTGCTGCGCGGACCACGCTGACGGCGCCGATAAGGGCGCCGGCGCAGGTCACGCTGACGGCGCAGGTCAGGCTGGCAAGCACGGCTGCTGCGCGCACGAGGATGCGGGTGCGGCTGGTGCGGGCGCGGCTAAGGCGGCTTTTGTGGCCGACGGCGTGAACGTTGCGGTAGTGGGCGCTACCGGCCAGGTGGGCCGGGTTATGTGCGCGATGCTGGATCAGCGTGACTTCCCGGTTAAGAGCCTGCGTCTGTTCTCTTCTGCGCGTAGCGCGGGCAGTGTGGTGACTTGGCGCGGCCAGGACATCACCGTGGAGGATGTGGCTACGGCTGATCTGAGCGGCATTGATGTGGCGATTTTTAGCGCCGGTGCTACCGCTTCGCGCGAGTACGCCCCCAAGTTTGCTGCCGCCGGGGCTGTGGTGGTGGATAACTCTTCGGCTTGGCGTAAAGACCCGCAGGTGCCGCTGGTGGTGGCGGAGGTTAACCCGCAGGCCCTGGCGCAGCGTCCCAGGGGCATTATCGCTAACCCTAACTGCACCACTATGGCCGCTATGCCTGCGCTTAAGGTGCTGCACGACGCCGCCGGGTTGCGTCGCTTGACGGTGTCTACTTACCAGGCGGTTTCGGGCTCTGGGCGCGCTGGCGTGAGCGAGTTGGCTGGCCAGGTGCGTGCAGTGGTGGGGCAGGACCTTGAGGGCCTGGCTTTAGATGGCCGTGCGGTTGAGTTTCCCCAGCCTCAGGTTTATGTGGCTCCGATTGCTTTTAATGCGGTGGCTTGGGCTGGCGGCGACGCCGGTGACGGCTCGGGTGAAACCGATGAGGAGCAGAAGCTGCGCAACGAGTCACGTAAGATTTTGCAGATTCCGGATTTGGCGGCGTCATGTACCTGTGTGCGTATCCCGGTTTTCAGTGGCCACGCGCTAGCTATTAATGCTGAGTTTGAGCGTGAAATCAGTGTGGAGCAGGCCCGCCAGCTGTTGGAGAACGCGCCGGGCGTCACCTATGTGGAGGTGCCCACGCCGTTGGACGGCGCGGGTCGTGATGGCACTTTTGTGGGGCGTTTGCGTGCTGACCAGGCCGCCGCGCCGGGTAAGGGCCTGGCCTTCTTCGCGGTGGGCGACAACCTGCGCAAGGGCGCTGCCCTAAACGCCGTGCAGCTCGCCGAGCTAGTCGCAGCCGAGCTAACCGCCTAGCCACCCAGCCCGCTGCGCGGTCCAAACCGGCTTAAACCGGCCAGCTGTGCGGCTGTGTGCTGGTTGGCCCGCAGCCATAACCCGGCTGGCCGCACGCAGCTGCGCTGAAGCTGAACCAAACAAGCGTTGCCCGGGGCGATTTTCGTCGCCCCGGGCAACTGTTGTCTTACCGGTGCGTATAAGTTATTAACAACTTGTCATGCGGTTTTCCCCGGAATGCTGCGCTTAGTCTTCTTTGGACTCAATTTCGGGCAAAAACGCTGGTGAAAACACCCGCCCTAGATGTATTTGAGCTTGTAATATGCAGATATGGCTGATCCTCTACTTCCGATAACGCTAGGCGTTGGTGCGTCTTTAGTTAAGGTACTTCTGCAAGCTAATGACTACGCAAGAGAAGCTAACCTTGTTGGGGTTGCAAAAGAAGTATGCGGCATTCTGTCTTGGTGGAAGATCCGTGGCGGTGATGCCGATGACCAACTTGCTAAGCAGATTGCTGAAGTTCTGGCAGATAAGACTCGCGGCATGTATGAGGAGTGTCGTGATCAGGGTATTGATGAGGAGCAGCTAGGGGGTGTTGTTACTGAGGTTGAGATTATTTTCAATAAAGTTGTTGGAAACGATGAGTTACTCTTTTTAGCTGTAAACGATCCTGACAGTTTCTCTGAGGTACTTCAGGGTGATATTGGGCAGCGGCGTAAAAATATTGAATCTCGACTTGAGCCCTATTTTGATAAACTTGTTGAGGCTGCGGTTGATGAGTATGTCAAGCTTGCGCCTTGGTCACCAAAATTCCAGATCGAGGCACTTAAAGACCTTACCAATAAGGTTGAAAAAATTCTGAAAAACACTGCCAAAGAATCGGTTATTTTCGGGAGACGCCCAGATATTGCTGACTCTTATTATATTGAGCGTGAAGAACAGGTACGACTGTACAACCGAGTAAAGAAAGACCCTCGGCTGCGACTAGTCTTGGTTGGGATGCATGGTTGCGGTAAATCGCAGTTGGCTTCTGACCTTGCACAACAGTGTGAGAAGCAGAGATGGAGCCTTGTTGCCTGGATTAACGCAGCCTCTAGAGAATCTGTACAAAGTGATTTGGCCGAACTCGCTCAGCGGCTTCCAATTGATCGAAGTGATGAACCTACTCAGGATCAGTTAA
>ERZ772956.2284-NODE-2284-length-12375-cov-9.426136_pt1 | contig 12375 bp, 10 predicted proteins | sample MGYA00580683_ERZ772956 | MGnify/ENA primary metagenome ERZ772956 (study PRJEB29015, sample SAMEA2738077) | human oral metagenome | biome: human oral; feature: human-associated habitat; material: saliva | place: China | collected 2212 ... | reverse complement strand
GACTAGAACGTTGCCAGGCAACTGAGAGAACCTTCCATCCGGAAGGTTCTTTTTTTATACCTATTAAGATTAGAGTAAAAAATCCTAACTAACTTAAGTGTTAGCTAGGATTTTTTTTTATTTTTTTGTTTGATGGATAAATGGTAGGCGTTCTGCTGGTTTTATTTCTCCCATTATAGAATAGATATAATCTTTTGTAGCAAGTAATGCATGACCACAAGGAGCTTCAAAAGGTATTTCGTCAAGTTTACTCCAAGTATTTTCTTTTAGATTATAAACCAATTCTTTTTTGTTCCAGTTGAAATCTTTAACAAGTCTACGGAAGTAATCATTACGGTATTTATCTTTTTCTTCACCTATTAAAGTACTAAGATTAAATACTGCTTCTTTCCAAACATCTTTGTCAAAACCACCGATAACTAGCATTTCATTTTCATTAAGAGGAGCCCAATCTGCCCCTAGTAGAGAAATTTCTTCATTATCAATAATGACATCAGCAAGTTTTTCCCAAGTTTTAGTTGTTAAATTAAACTTATAACCGTCATTGAAAGTTACGTCAGCACCACCGCCATAAATATATAATTCATTATTGTAAATACAACTAATAGTTTGTGAGCGTAATTTTCCAGGAAATTCGCCAATAACATCAAAATCTTTAGTGCATAGGTTATATGAATAAAGTTCATTAGTATTTTTTCCATTAATAGAGCCAATACCAAAGTAAAGGATGTTGTTATCTACCTCGGCAATAGTATTTTCTACTGTAAACGGTAATGTATCAAATACATTAACAACAAGTTTGTCATCAACTACAGTGAATACTAAAATTTCAGATAAATTTTCTTCTTTTGTAGCAATATAATAAAGTTTATTATCAGCAACAGCAGAAGGACCGTAAGCAAGAGGATAATCATATTGAATTTGATCTACTAGCGATAAATTGCCATTTACCTCTTTATATAGATAAACGTCTTTGTGATTGATTTTTACACCTCCATCAACAGGTAAAATACCATCTTCAAAATTTGCGCCACCACCGAAGATAAGGTATGAACCTAAAACACCTTTAACAAGACCGGCTGTACCTAAGTTTTTATCATAACCTTTTTGAGGTGCGACAGTTGCTATATTTTTCCACGTTAATTTTGTACTCATAAAGTACCCCCCTTTTTTTAAAAAATTAAATTTATTAAATTATAACGCTTTCATTTGTATATTTTATAAAAGACTACCCATAAAGGTGAGTAGCCTTTTTATTATTATTTAAAATCAGCTTCTTTATCAACTAAAACATAAACACTTGGGTGATTTTTAAGAATTGTACAAGGAATATTTTCAGTTATTTCTTCTCCTTCTACTAAACTTCTAATAGCTTCGCGTTTTTCTTTACCAAAAGCTAATAAAATAATATGTTTAGCACGCATAATGTCTTTTATTCCCATTGTCATAGCTTGTTTTGGAACAAGATTTATATCTCCATCGAAAAATCTAGAGTTAGCTTTTATTGTTTCTTCTTTTAAATCTACAACATGAACTCCCGCATCAAATGGTGTTCCTGGCTCGTTAAAGCCAATATGACCATTACCACCAATACCAAGAATTTGAACGTCAATTTGAGCATTATTAAGTTCTTCTTGGTATGTTTTAACAGCTAGTTTTAAATCAGCAGCAGAGGCATCTGGAACATGAGTATTTTCTTTGTTAATGTCAATGTGATCGAATAGATTTGTATCCATAAATTTGTGATAACTTTCTGGATGATCATAGCTAATACCAACATATTCGTCAAGATTATAAGATTTGATATTTTTATAGCTGAAGTTACCTGCTTTGTAATCAGCAATCATTTCTGCGTAAAGATCAGTGGGAGTAGAACCTGTTGCTAAACCTAATGTAGAGTTTTCATCAATTAAACTTTTTAAAATTTTATAGCTTTCAACTGAAGCTTCTTTTTTTGTATCAAAAATTAAATATTTCATATATAGTTCTCCTTTATTTATACATTTTATTTTTTATAAACCTCTTTACCACGTGCAAATGTGTGTAATACTTCGTAGTCACGACTAATAACAACAAGGTCAGCATCGTAACCTACTTTAATACGACCTTTGCGGTCAGCAAAACCTAACATTTCCGCTGGATTTTTCGTACAAGAGTTAATAGCGGCATCGACAGGAACTAGAGCATCTTCTATTAAAACGCGTAACCCGTCTATAACTCGTAATGTAGAGCCTGCTAAACGACCATCGTCGCGATGAGCACTACCATCTTCGTAGATTTCCATATTTTCCCCACCAAAGATGTAAGAACCACGACCACAACCTTTTGCACAAAGTGAATCGGTAATCATAATTGCATGGTCGCGCCCTTTTGCTGTGAAATAAGTATTTAAAGCATCGGTAGTAGAGTGAATACCATCACAGATAACTTCACCATAAACGTCACGTGCACGAAGAGCAAAACCTACTTGACCACCATCACGATGATGGAAACCAACCATACCATTATAAACGTGAGTTTGAGATGTTGCACCATTAGCAAAGGCTAAATAACTTTCTTTGTAGTTACATGCAGAATGACCAAGACTTACACGAATACCTTGACTTACCAAGTATTTAGTAAGTTCGTAGTCAGCATCTTTTTCACAAGCGATAGTAATAAGTTTAATAAGATTATTACTAGCTTTTTGGAATTTTTTAAATTGTTCAACGCTTGGTGTTTGGATACAACTTAAAGGTTGAGCACCACGTTTTTCTTCATCTAAATAAGGTCCTTCGAAGTGAATACCAAGAATTTCGGCTCCTTCGTAACCTTCATCATAAACTTTTGCAACATTAGCAACAGCTTTTAGTAAAACTTCTTCTGTTTGAGTAATAGTTGTTGGTAAAAATGAAGTTACACCTTCAGAAACAACATTTTTAGTCCAATTACGAAGTCCTTCTTCATCAACATCGTTAGTATCATAACCATAAGCACCATGAGTATGAACATCGATAAAACCAGGAAGGATGCGTTCATCACCAAAATCGTAATCAACTTTATCGAAATGATTGTAATCATAAATGGCAACAATTTTATTATCTTCGACTTCAATAGTAAGAGGAAGAAATTGGCTACTAGACCAAACTTTTTTACTTCTAATAAGCATAATATTACCTCTCTTATAATTTATTTCTAAAAACATATTCACACAAAATTTAATGTGTTAAATATTATTCACTTTAATGGTAACATAAGAAAAGGCATTTTGTAAAGTGGGAAATTAAAGTTTTTAAATAAAATTTGAAGATTTAATAATAATATTTTTTGAATATATAAGAAAATTAATTTAAGGTGTTAAATAAAAATAATTTTCTTGACTTTAATAAAAAGAGGTTTATAATGTATATAGAAAAAAATAAAAATAAATTTATAGAAAAATATAAAAAAGATGGAGAGATTTACTATGGAGAAAACAAAATTCTCTTTTTTAGGAGTAATAATGACTATAGGGATAATTTTTGGGGATATTGGAACCTCGGTTTTATATGTCATGAAATCTTTTATAAAAACAAGTGGAGATAACATGAATGAATTACTTGTTTTAGGATTTGTAAGTTTAATATTTTGGATAATGACATTACAAACTACAATTAAATATGTATTAATAGCTCTAAAAGCAGATAATAAAGGAGAAGGTGGGGTATTTTCTCTTTATGCATTAATAAAAAACAATACGAAAAAATTTGTTGTTTTTTTAGCCATGGTTGGGGGAGCTACACTTCTTGCAGACGGGATAATAACACCAGCGATAACAGTAACATCAGCTATAGAAGGATTACATAATATTTTCCCTAATTTATCAACAAATGGAGTAGTTTTAATTGTTCTTGGAATATTCATTTTTATTTTCTCATTTCAACATTTAGGTACTAAGAAAATAGGAGGATTATTTGGACCAATAATGACGTTATGGTTTCTATCGTTATTATTGTGGGGAGTACGAGCCATTACGACTAATTTAACAATTTTAAAAGCAATTAACCCATATTATGCATTAAGTTTAATAAGAACCTATCCTGGTATTTTCTTATTACTTGGTGCAGTATTTCTTTGTGTTTCGGGTGCGGAAGATCTATATGTAGATTTAGGTCATTGTGGCAGAAAAAACATAAGAGCGGCGTGGACTTTTGTAAAAATATGTTTATTAACTAATTATTTTGGTCAAGCGGCATATTTACTATCAGAAAATTATAATCCTACAAAAAATCCATTTTTTGCTATAGTTCCAGAAAATTTGGTAATAATTCAAGTACTACTTGCAACACTTGCCGCTATTATAGCAAGCCAGAGTTTAATAACTGGTTCTTTTACGTTGGTATCAGAGGCAATTAAGTTAAATCTTTTTCCAAAATTAGTAATAAAATATCCAACGGACATAAGAGGACAGGTGTATGTTTCGGCTGTCAATATAATACTTTTTATTTTTAGTAGTTCAGTTGTAGTATTTTTTAGAACAAGTAGTAATATGGAAGCCGCTTATGGTTTAAGTATTAGTATAACAATGTTTGTAACGACAATCTTACTTAGCTTATATTTATATAAAATAAAAAATCAAAAAATTATGGCGTTAATATTTTTTATTGTTTTTGGATTAGAAGAAAGTTTATTTTTATATGCTAACAGTTTGAAGTTTATTAGTGGAGGATATATTACGGTAGTAATAGCAATATTGATTTTTGGTATAATGTTTATATGGTATAGAGGTGTGGAAATTAAAGAAAGAGAAAGTCAATATTTACTGGTAGAAAAATATAAAAAACAACTATTACAACTTAGTAGTGATAAAGATATACCAAAATATGCAACAAATCTAGTTTATTTAACAGGAGCAAAGTATGAAAGTGATGTAGATTATGCAGTTTTATATTCTATTTTAAATAAGCAACCCAAAAGAGCTAATGTCTATTTCTTTGTCCATATAAATGTAGTAGATGAACCGTATAAAAGAGAATATAAAGTTACTAAATTTAGTGATAAGAAAATCTTTAAAATTACCTTTAATTTAGGATTTAGAGAACATCAAAGAATAAACATGTTTATGTATCAAGTAATAGATGATTTGTTAAAAAATAAAGAGCTAGATTTACAACCAACAAAATATAACTTGCGCGGAAAGGCAGAAAGTGTAGGGGATTTTAGATTTGTATTAATAAATGAAGTATTAGGTAATAATAATGGATTAACTTCTTTTGATAGTTTTATAATGAGTTTACGATTAAAACTTAAGAGAATAACTGTTACCCCAGAAAAATGGTTTGGTTTAGATACAAGTATTATAACTAAAGAAGCAGTACCATTAAATGTTATACAAATAAAAGAAAAAAAATTAAAAAGAATAAACTAAAAAATATAAGTTTTATATAGTTGTAAAGTAGAAGTTTATTAACTTATTATTTTACAACTATAAATACTGTATAAGGAAGATAATGTCGTTATTATATATTGTCACTTGTATTTTGAGGAGTATAAGCATATATTTGATTTTCATTTGTAGTGATTTTATTATGTAGCAGTTATTATTTTTTATATTACTTTAATTATAGTACCGTGATAATACAGTATGCGCCCCCTCTTGAAAAAATCATATAAATATAGTAAGATAGTAGGGTGTATAACGTTTTTTATATGATAAAAAGACGTATATAGTGGGGAATTAAACAAAGATTAATAAAGAAAGAGAGAAAAGACAATGGGTCGTAAATGGAATAATATTAAAGAAAAAAAAGCGGCAAAAGACGCTAATACTAGTAAAATTTATGCAAAATTCGGACGTGAAATTTATCAAGCGGCAAAAAGTGGAGAACCAGATCCAGAAAGTAATAGAAATCTAAAAGTAGTTTTAGAACGTGCGAAAACATATCGTGTTCCTAAAAACATAATAGACCGTGCTATTGAAAAAGCAAAAGGTGGAAGTGAAGAAAATTATGACGAATTACGTTATGAAGGATTTGGAGTAAGTGGAACAATGGTAATAATCGATACACTTACTAATAATGTCAACCGTACTGCAGCAGAAGTACGTACGGCTCTTGGTAAAAATGGTGGGAATTTAGGAGTTACAGGTTCTGTTAACTATATGTTTGATAATACAGCTGTAATTGGTGTAGAAGGAAAGAGTGCAGATGAACTATTAGAAATTCTTATGGAAGCAGATATTGATGCAAGAGATGTTGTGGAAGAAGATGAACTTGCACTTGTCTATGGAGATCCAGAACACTTCCACGAAATTCAAGAAGCATTAAAAGCAGCAGGTATAGAAGAATTTGAAGTTGCAGAAATTTCTATGATTCCACAAAATGAAGTAACATTAAGTGAAGAAGATAAAGTAAAATTTGAAAGAATGTTAGAAATGCTTGATGACTGTGAAGATGTTCAACAAGTATATCATAACGTAAACTTAGATTAAGGAAAAAAATATGGTAAAAAAAATAAAGAAGAGTAGATCATATAGCTACAACGATAGAACAATAAAACCAAATGTAAAAGGAAAAGGAATTCCAACACCAGAAGATAATGAAGAAATTTTGGATTTTGAAGGAAAAGATGCTTCTTATGTAAAAAGAATACTTGCTTATGCGATAGATTTAGCAATTTATATCCCAATAGCACTTGTTTTTCAACGCATGACAATAATTTTACGTTCTGCGGGAGGATCAGAAAACGAGCGTAATGCATTATATATGACTATTTCTATGATTATTTTTGCAGTTTTACTATTTGGTTATTTGCCGAATAAATGGAAAGGGCAAACTATTGGTAAAAAATTATTGAAGATAAGATTAGTACCAACAGATAGAAAGAGAATTGATATTTCTAAATATTTAGTAAGAGAATTTTTAGTAAAAGTAACATTATGTTGGATAGTAACACCGATAGTAGCAGCTTATGGGTTATATAAAATATATGTAGCTAAAGAAAATAATCCAATATTAATTCACGATAAATTGGCAAATACAAGAGTGGTAGAAATATAGGAAGTAAAATAAAAAAGATAAAACATAGTTCTTTTATAGATATATATCCCTTATACTAGTCAAAGGGGTACATATCATTTTATAAGAACTATGTTTTTTTGAAAAAATAAATGGATAATTATTAATAAAATAGCAATATTAGTTTTATATTTTAAGTAAAAATGATAAAATAAAATAGATAATTAATAAAAATAATACAGGTGAAAAAATGTTAAAAATAGATAGACATAGTTATATATTAGAAGAATTAAAGAAGAAGCATTTGGTAAGGGTGAGCAAATTAGCTAAAGATATGAAAGTAACAGAGATGACAATTCGTAGAGATCTTCAAGAATTAGAAGATTATGGGCATCTAACTCGTATTCATGGGGGAGCAAAATTAAAACCGAAAAACTTTTACCAAGAAGATAATTACAATAAAAAAATCTCGGTTAATGTAGAAGAAAAAAAACAAATAGCACGTAAGGTTGCGGACTTGGTAAAAGATAACGAAACAATATTTATAGGAGCGGGGAGCACAACAAGTTATTTAGCAGAATATCTTCAAGATCGTAATATAAACATTGTGACAAACTCAATGATAGTATTTGAACAGTTTAAAGATAATCCATCATGTGATTTAATATTTATTGGAGGGAGATATCGCCCTAAAACAAAAGGTTTTGTTGGATATTTTACCCAAGATACATTAAGCAAAATAAGTGTTAATAAAGCTTTTGTAGGGGTAAATGGCTTGGACTTGGAGAAAGTTACAATATCAGATGAAGAAGAAGGTCGTTGTAACGATACAATATTAAATAATGCGACAGAACGTTATGTTCTTGCAGACCACAGCAAATTTTCAACGCATGCATTTTATACGTTTTATCAATTAAAAGATTTAACGGCGATTATTAGTGATGATGTTCTTGATGATAATATAAAAGAACAGTATAAAAAAGAAGTGGAGATTTTATAAATAGGTTATAATTTAACTTTATAAAAGAAAATAATTTCACTAAAAGTATATTTGAATACTTTAGAGACTTTACAACAGAGGTTTAATATTTTTATTTTAACATTATAATCGCTAGTTTCTAAAGAAAAAAACATATACGGATATGTTACTTAGCAAAAATATTCTTAAGAATAGATTTCTTTTTTTATAATTTTATTATATGAAATTTATACTTCTTTTTATTAACATCTATTTTTAGTTTTATAAGAAGCAAGAGTTTATAGATTAGTTTTGCTTGACAAAGAAAAGGGTGGGTGTTAGAATGTGAATAATTATTTAAACTTATAGTGAATGTATTTTTAGAGTGTTAATTTTAAAAATTAAATAATCAATAATTTTAAAAAAATAATAATATAAAAGAGGAGAATATATGTTAATAAGAAAACTGCTGAAATCACTTTTTAAAATTTCAATAGCAATGTTATTGCTTCTATCATCTATATTTGTTTCTATGAGCGCGGTAAAAGCAGATAATACAACACCAAAAGAATTAACAGAAGTTATAAACGGAGTTGAGCTTCTTGATGCTTCTGATACAAAGCAAAAAACCACAGAAACAGGAGAATATTTAATTCGAACAGGACAGGCGTATAAACTTCGTGTAACATTTGATCTTAAAAAATATAATGAAAATTTAAATAACGGTGATTATTTCACCTTTGATATTCCAGCACCAATGACGGTTTATAATGATAAACAACAATTAGTTGATCCAACTACAAAGGTTAATATCGGAGAAGCGGTTGTTACAGCAAATGGGTCAGACAAAGGTGGGAAAATAACGGTTACTTTGAAAAACTTGGATAAATATTTAGCAGCAACTGGTGGGGATAAAGTAAAAGATGTTTCAGGTAATTTTTCAGGTTCTTTTCGATTTATTAAAGACCAGACTAGTACACTAATTTCTTTTAATTCAAATGCAATGAAGCAAGAGATTAGACAAATCTATACTTCCAAAACAATATCGGGACCAAAAGTTGGTGTTGAAAACTATGCAAAAGTAGGTGGACAAGCAGAACGTAACGAGTGGAGTTCTCCAAAATTAGCGGCGATTGGCTCAGTTAGTAAAGGGGATGCAGTTTCTAATTGGAGAGTACGTGTTAATACTGAAAAACAAGACTTTGGACAAAATATTGTGCTTCACGATAGTATTCCTAATGATGATGTGGCATATACTCCAGCTCAATACATCCCAGAATCTTTAAAAGTTTATAAAGCAGATATTACAAGTGGAACATCTGGTATTCCAGACGTTGCTGAACTTATGGTTGAAGGAAAAGACTATACAGTTTCTTGGAATGAAAATTATACTTCTTTTGATATAACTATTAAAGATGGAACAACTTCTTACTTTATTACATATAGTACTACTACACCGAATGATGGCACAAAAGTAGCGAATGTAGTAGCTCTATCTCAAGCAGATGGGAAAAAACTTTCACAAAATACTAGTCGTCCAAATGCGTTTAGTATGAAAGCAGAGGCTACTTCATTAATTTCTGGTACAATTGTAGCTTCTACAGCTTATCAAATTAAGATAAATAAAACAGATGCATTTACACTAAGTCCAGTGTCAGGTGCAGTTTATACTGTTACAGCTGTAGATGACCCAACAGAGACTACAGAAGCAACAACAAATGAAAAAGGTATTGCATTAACCAAAACTTATGATCAGAAATGGGAAGGGAAACTTTTTAAAATAAAAGAAAAAACTGCTCCAGCAGGATATACACTAGATGAAAAAGAATATACTCTTAAATTAGGGGCTGCGGGCTCTGTAATAAATCTTAAAGATAATCCAATTCCAGCAATGGTTAATATAACAGCTAAAAAGGTTGTATCTGGAAGAGAAGGTGGTTTGCCTAAAGCTGATGAATTCACATTCAATCTATACTCAGCAAATAATTTAACTACACCTATCGCAACAGCTAAAACAAAAGCTGATGGATCTATTACATTTGAAAATATAGAAGTGAAGGGGACGGGAGTTTACAACTATGTTATAAAAGAAGATACTACAAATGCAGTTGCAGGTGTGACATTTGATGAAGCAGCTAAAGAGATAACGGTTGAAGCTGAATTTCAAGGATCAGCTTTGAAAGCTTCTGTAACGTCAGATGAACCGGTATTCACAAATAGGTATACAGCAAAACCAACAAAAGCAAGTATTACAGCAACAAAAGCACTAAACGGAAGCATATTAAAAGATGATCAATTTGAATTTGAACTAAAAGAAGGTGCTAAAGTAGTAGGAACAGCTAAAAACAAAGCAGACGGAACAATTACTTTCGAAGATATTACATATACAGAAGTAGGAGAACATGAATACACTGTAACAGAAAAAGCAGGAACTGAAGCAGGAGTTACATATGATTCAAAATCTTATACAGTAAAAGTAAAAGTTACTGACAACGGACAAGGACAACTTGAAGCAGCGGTAACAGATAATAACCCAACATTTACAAATACATATAAAGCGGCTGCAACAAAAGCAACTATTAAAGCTAAAAAAGTATTAGAAGGTAAAGATTTAAAAGAAAACCAATTTGAGTTTGAACTAAAAGAAGGAACTAAAGTAATAGGAACAGCTAAAAACAAAGCAGATGGATCAATTGCTTTCGATGTAGAGTATACAAAAGCAGGAGAATATGAATATACTCTAACAGAAAAAGCGGGAGATGAAGCAGGAGTTACATATGATTCAAAATCTTATACTGTAAAAGTAAAAGTTACTGACAATGGACAAGGACAACTTGAAGCGAAAGTAACAGGAGATGGAGATAATGTGATATTTACAAATAAATATAACAAACCAGACAAACCAGCAACAGAAACTCCTGATGGTTCAAATGATCCAGAACCTAAAAAAACATTACCAAATACAGGGGCTACTGATTCTCCATTATTCCCTAGCCTTTTAGGACTTGTACTTGCAGCATTATCTATCTTCTTATATCGCACTAAAGATGCTCGATAATCTTTTTTGATTTAGAGAAAATAATAGAAATAGTTATTTGTTAATTACAATAGTAATAAATAGTTTTAAGTAAAATCCGGGACATGGTAAATGTCCCGGATTTATTTTATAAATCTAAAATTTTTTTGTATGTGTTTATATCGGGTTCTTTTCTTTCTATGCACCAATTTTTTATAAGGATTTTTAATTCGTTCTTATCTTGAACAAGTGTTTGGTAGAGTGCATCATCTTTTGCTATTTCAAAAAAGTAGCCAGAAATGTTATGGGATGCATCTTTATTGAATAGACGGGCAAAAAGACCATTTGGTACATAATTTGGTGTGCATTGAATATAATTACTTTCTGAGGCTGTGTTATCATTTTCAAACCAAATGGTAATAAAGGTAAATTGATCTTTTATTATACCTCTTTCTAGGTTATCAAGAGTAGCAATAGAATTTTCAATAGTCTTCCAATCTCATAAAGTATCTCCTATACTTTCGGTACTATATTTTAATATGTCAAGATTTTTACAAAAAATCTCACCAGTAGCTAGATTATAAACCCCCATATCATATTGTTCGGCAGTGTTTTTTAAAAATTTTAATACTTCAGTTGCCACATTGTATGAAAATGCACAATATACTCTATTTTTCCCAAAGCTGTAATCTGTCTAATATAAATATTGATTTTTATAAATCATATAGGTGTTCTCGTCGAATAGTATATCTGCGATTGTATGACCGTAAGCAATTAAAGCCTCGGACAAATTTCTATTTTTCAACAAAAACATTTTCATAAATAATTTATGAATATCAATAGTTTCTTTATTAAGAATTGTAAAATAGGCATCTTCCAAGTTTTCAAAATATTGATAAAAGCTACCTCTAGCTATTCCTGCTTTTTCAACTATTTCTTTAACGTTTACCTTTTGAAATGGCTTGGCTTCGAACGCTTCTTTAAATACAAAAATTATTTTTTCTTGTTTTTCCTTTGTGAGATTATAAAAAACTTCTTTAGGAATTTTTTCCTCCATGTGACATGGTGTCATTTGTTAAGGGAATCAATTTTATTAATATATGTTCTTCTTATCTTTTTGGTAATGTGAAAAATAAATAAGCCCTATATTCTATATAACGTTTTTTATAGTTATACGATAAATAGGGCTTATTTTAAGTTGTGAAGGTAAATAAATTATTTTAAGAATTATTCTTCGTCTTTTTTAACTACATTTTTAACGCCTTTGATAGCTCCTTCTACAGCATCTTTAGCATCTACGATAACCTCTTTAATTTTTGAAGTAACTTTTTCTGCAGTTCCTTCTTTTTCTAGTTTTTCATCACCAGTTAATTTTCCTACACCTTCTTTAACTGATCCTTTAGCTTGATCTAATTTTTCTTCTATTG
>ERZ772956.2279-NODE-2279-length-12383-cov-2.487021_pt1 | contig 12383 bp, 10 predicted proteins | sample MGYA00580683_ERZ772956 | MGnify/ENA primary metagenome ERZ772956 (study PRJEB29015, sample SAMEA2738077) | human oral metagenome | biome: human oral; feature: human-associated habitat; material: saliva | place: China | collected 2212 ... | reverse complement strand
TTCGCCGGCCCGTTCATAGGCGGGAATGTTGCGCATAATATATTCCATGTCAATGAGGGCGAACTTCTGCGCCTGCACACTGACGAAACTGCCGAGGGCAATGAGGAGGAGAAGGAGATACTTTTTCATACTTCGGTGTATTTGATGATCGGCAAATATAAACGATTGATCGCGAGTGAAGAAGATTGTGCTGTACAAATGACGGTTATGCACGTTATTTTAACCTTTGATTGTCGTGAAAATGCTTTGTTCGACGACAAATGAGCATTTAGAAGCGGGAAAATCGTGCAATTGTATCATATACTTTTCTGCGCATGTGAAAGGCGGTGCATGGATTCGGGTACGGCGCTGCGAATTTCGTCAATCAGCAAGCGCTTGAGCGAATCACGCACAAAGTCTGTCGCCGTCAACAGCACAATTTCGCGCGTGGGAACCGGAATGGCAAAAGGACGAACGAGCGCTTTCTGCTCATCGGAGAGTTGCAAGGTGCACAATTCAGGGATGAAAGTGGCGCCCATTCCACTCTCGACGATGCGCATGAAGGTTTCGATGCTACCGAGGTGGTAGGACCGCTGGCTGCGGAGAGCTGTTTTGAGATGACAGAAGCTGACCAACTGATCGCGGAAACAATGTCCTTCGTCGAGCAACCACAGAGGTACTTCGCGCAAATCGGTGGTACGCACCGAATCGCGGGTGTGCAATTCGCTGCTGTGCGATGAGTAGACGAAATACTGCTCATAGAAGAGGGTGTCGCTGACAAATTGGTCCAATCCTTCGATGTCTGCCAAGATGCCTGCGTCGATTTCGCCATTGGTGAGCGCAGTTTTGATAGCACTGGTCTTCATCTCCGTGATGTGCAATTCGACATCAGGATAGCGACGTGAAAATTCGGGATAAAAACGTGGAATGAGATAAGGGGCAATGGTGGGCAACACGGCTATAGAGAAGGTGCCACGCGGCGTGTGCTGTGCCTCATCCACACAGGCTTTGAGGCGTTGCGCTTGTGCCAGGGTCTGACGTGCTTGCGCCACGATGGTCTCTCCCACAGGAGTGAGTGCAATGGGCTTGATGCGACGATTAAAGATTTTCACCCCCAACTCCTCTTCGAGCTTTTGCACCATCGAACTGAGCGTGGGCTGTGTGACATCGCAGGCTTCAGCGGCTTTGAGAAAATGGCGATGCTCTGCCACCGCCACCACATATTCTAGTTGTTGAAGCGTCATATATATAGGTTATTCATTAGACTTTGGACTTTAGTATCGGGCTAAAAGGCGAGCGATGCGCCATGCTCCTCGAGCTCCCCAGTTCACATAGTGGCGAAGAAGGCAAGCAAAGAAGCGATGCGGCCTTGAACAAGGCGGCAGCTGACTGCCCATCACACGGAGTAATTGTTGCGCGGCTCGAGGATTACCCTCACACAGAAGTTGGCCAGCCACAATATTCGTGCGATAGAGCAAGGCGGTGAAAGCATGTCGGAGTGGCGGTGCACTGAATCGGTCGGAGTGCTCTTGCAAAGTTCGGGCTATGCTCACCAAAGCTAGGGTGAGCTGCTCAGCTCGATCGCTCAAACTACTCCCTGTGATGCTATCTGGGTGCTGGAAGATTTGATGAAACACTCCTTCACACCATGCTGGCTGTGGAGATGCCAGTAGCAGGCGTAGGCCAATTTCGTAGTCGTTCCACATCGGGAGATGCTGATTCCATCCTTTGATGCGGCGTAACAGTGGTGTTTGTGCCACAAAACTTTGGGTGGAGATACAAGCTCCTAAGATATGATCCACTAGGGTAGGCTGAGATGTGCCCCAACGAACGATGCGTTTCGGAAAGGAAGCCGAGGTGTTTGGTGCAAACACCATCTGCGTGCGAGCAATGACCCACTCTTTCTCTTGCGCCTGGGCACAACCCAGCATCCGCTCTAAAAAGTCGGGCGACATCAAGTCGTCGGAATCAAAGAAACTCACCCACTCTGTGGTGACCGCTTGTAGTCCTCTGTTGCGAGCCGCAGATGCACCACGACATGGTTCAGAGAGAAAGAGCAGTTCACAGTGAGGTTTTTGCTGCTGCATCCATGCTTCCACCACTGCTTTGGACTGATCAGTAGACCCATTGTCCACCACGATGACCTGCGCAGGTCGCAATGTCTGCGCAAGTATGGAATCGAGCGTAGCAAGAATGCAATGTGCGCGATTAAACACGGGCACAACCACAGCTACTCTAGGCAAAAGTGGGGAGAGGGACATGGGATAAACTTGGGCACTAGCAAAGTAATATGAGTAGATCTCATGATTAGCTCAATAACAAGTGCGTGAGTGAACCTGCCATGGAGCATGACTTAAAAAACACCTCTTAAAAAGAAACGATAGCGAAAGCCAACGGCTTCCGCTATCGTGCGATGATTTAATATTCGTCTTCGTTGAAGAGGAAGTCTTCCTTCGTGGGATAATCGGGCCAAACGTCTTCGATGGTCTCAAAAACTTCACCTTCGTCCTCAAGTTCGTTGAGATTTTCTACCACTTCCATGGGCGCGCCCGAACGCATAGCGTAGTCGATGAGTTCTTCCTTGGTGGCTGGCCAAGGCGCGTCTTCGAGTTTTGAAGCCAATTCCAAAGTCCAATACATATCTGTCGAGATTGATGAAATAATTTAGAGCGCAAAGTTAGCAAAACTTTCCGTATATCCAAATTTTTGTGCAGCTATTTTCATCAGTGCATTCGTTTCTGATGAACAGGCCTCACATTATCGGATTAATAGGCTGCGAAAACCTCTACTAGAAATAATTGACAACATAGTGCTGGCGTTGAAGTTTGGGATAGCAAAAGGCTACTCCGAAGCGGTGCAGGTCGAAAGACACCGTGGTATAGTCCAACTGCTGGAGCGACTGCCAAGCCGTGGTGCGCTCCTCATTAGCATGAGGCAGAAACAAGACAAAAACAGACTGGGGCGACAATGCCGAATGCGGGGCTTTAACATCCATGGGGGAAGGAGAGATTTCGGCCGATGCAACGCAAGTAGCGGAGTTATGCTCAGAACTCTCCGAGATAAGCAAAGAAATGTCCGACATTTTCTCAAAACTCTCGGACTTTTTTGGAAATATCTCCGAGTTTTTTTCTAAACTCTCCGAGATTTTCGGACACAAGTGGGAGAAATGTGCTTGACTTGGGCTTGCAGCTGCCATCCACAGCACGAAGTCGAAGCGATACTGCGCCAGTAGGCCTTGCTTAAAAGCCTGATCCACCGCCGCATCATCGGCGAAATGAACCATCGTGGCAGAAGGACGCGCGGCTTTAAGGTAGTGGATTTCTCGCTCCACCCTTTCTCCTACAACTAAGATGCAAGTGGCCTTAATGTGATTAGCCATGCGGAAGAGCAAACGAGCATCTTTCACGGAGAGAACTCCTGACCACACCTCATGATGCTTGGATAGGTGGGCATAGGCATAGTATTGCGCCTTCTGATTGTACACCACGTCGGTGATCCACTCAAAAGCAAAGGGCGAATGCACACCGTAGCCTCGGCGTTGACGAAAACGACGAAACCACCGCAAGATGCGAGGAAGAAGACGATAGGAGGGCAACATCATGGAATGAACAGTGAATAGAGAGCAAAAATAAAGGCAGGTTCTACCAATGCCTAAAAGGGAATTCGTAGAACGTGCCTAACAGAATATCAACGACGAACACGACGAATGCCGGTAAAGTCGCCACGCACTAGCTGAACGTCTTTGGAGCGTTCTGCAAATGCACCTTCTTGCACTTCACAGTCTTCAGGAAGATAGATGGTACGGAGCTTGGGGCAACGCTCAAAAGCATAGGCCTCGATGACTTTTGTGCCTGGTAGCACATAGACAGACTCTAGTTCGGCACAGCCAGTCACCGTGTTTTTCTCCAAACGTGGCATAGGCAGGAGTTTTAGGCTCTTCTTCTGAGTGGGCACATAAATCAGTTCGTCAATAACACGCTCCTTATTCTTGGGATGACAACGATAGACCGCACCATCCTCACTACATAGTTTCTTATTGTTGGGCGAAACGTGCACGGCTTCCACTTGATTGCCAAAACGAGAAAGACCAACCAATCCTTGTCCGAGCGAGACGATATTGTCGCCTAAATAGATTTGTTTCACGGCATCAGGCAACATCTTGTGAGGATTAAAGCTCGTGATGCGGAAAGACTTGTGTCGCTTTGCATCATACTCATAGCTATAAGGCACAGTGAGGATGGGGTCTTGCGATTTCACCTCAGCTACATTGAGATGCACTTCGTGAAAGTCAAGGACGAAACCATCTTTCTCAAAGACGGCAGGCGAAATCCAGGTAGTTTGCAAGTCGGCAGCATAAGCATTAGCAGGATTCATGGGATAGAAATTGCCGTTGGTGGGGTCTTCGATCACCCATTTACCATCAGCTAGAGCAGCAGCCCAAGCATGACCACCATAGTAGTAGGTACCTTTCCCTCCAAATAGATTACCATTAAGGCTCACCGAGGGGATACCCTGCGAAATCGCCATCACGCGGAGCAGGTTGGCATAACCCTGACACACGCAGGTTTTGTGGATAAAAACGTTGTAGGGCGAGTTGGAGTCTTGACCATCACCTGCAAGCTCTGCACCCTTTCCGTCCTTGTCGTATTGAATGTTTTTGGTGAGGTAGTCGTGGATGCGTCGGAGGGCTTCCGTTTGGTTTTTCGCACCTTGTGTGATTTCCGTAGCTTTTGCCTTGATTTCTTCAAACTGCTTCGTGGTGAGTTCGGGATAGTCTGAAAGTGTCAGTGCCACCTTGGGATCCATCGCCAATAAAATTTTGTTGGCTGCGGGTGTACCATTCACTGTTCCGAGGTACGTGAGATTTTCACTCTTCGTATCGGGGGTGGCGAAATGCGCAGGATCATCGTCAAAACTTGTGGGCGATGCCACATTTTGCGCCGTCAGTGGGTGAGGGGATTGGGTGTCGATGGGACTTTCTGCAGTGCAACTAGCCAAAGCATAGAGCGCAACAGCCCACAGCATGAAGTGTTTTATCATCAGTTTATGGGTTATAACATGAGGAGTTAGTACTTGCGACAAAGACCTCCCTTTGCAAGAAAGAAGAAATTTTAATCTACCTCCCGACTCGTGGGGAATAGTCCACGATGTGTCATGGGAATGATGGACGTTTGCGATTTGAGTTCGGGATACGAGATGCGATTATGATAGATGGTTTTGAGACTTTCGATGAGGGTGAGCTTGGCTTGTGAGATGTCGCGGAAGGTGATGGGGCAATCATTGAAGGCTCCATCAGCCACTTGTCCATCGATGATGCGATTGACCAGTTGGGAGATAGATTCTTCGGTGTGCTCTTTCAGACTGCGTGAGGCGGCTTCCACGGAGTCTGCCATCATGATGATGGCTTGTTCGAGGGTACTGGGGTTAGGACCTGGATAGCGGAAGTCTGCTTCATTGACATGCTCCTCGCCATATTTGTTGACGGCTTGGACATAGAAATAGCGCACAAGGGAATTGCCGTGGTGGGTCAAGATAATGTCGCGAATCGACTTGGGGAGTCGATATTTTTCAGCCAATCGCACGCCTTCGGTGACGTGCTCTATGATGATGCGCGCCGACTCTTGTTCGGGCAACATATCGTGCGGATTGAGCGCCCCTTGATTTTCGGTGAAGAAACCTGGATTGAGCATCTTGCCGATGTCGTGATACAACGCACTGGTACGCACCAACAGCACGTCACCTCCGATTTTGTCTGCCACCTCTGCTGCGAGATTGCCCACTTGCATGGAATGCACGAAGGTGCCTTGTGCCAACTTTGCCAAACGGCGCAACATGGGGTTGTTGATGTTGCTCAATTCGATGAGTGTAACGGCAGAAGTGAAGCCAAAAATGCGCTCGATGAGATAGAGTAACGGATAAGTGAAGAGGAGTGCGACACCGCTGATGAAGATGTCGCGATAACGCTCCAGATTAAGTCCGAAGATGATTTGCTCCAATCCGGTGTCTCGGTTAAAGACATTGAGTGTTGCCAACTCGTAGAAGAAGACAAAGAGGGAAGTGCCGACAGTGACGATGGCAGCTGTGCGCAGGATTTGCGAACGCTCAGAGAGTTCACTCAAAGTGTAGATGGCAAGAAGTCCTGCCAACACTTGAATGGGAATGAATATCGGATCGCCATGACTCGAAAACGAAACAAGGAGCACCGTGACAAGATGTGCCACGAAGGCAGTGCGCGAATCGGTGAAGATGCGTAGCACGATGGGCACCATGACGAAGGGGATGACGTAGAGAGGTGCCAAATTGATTTTCTGCACCAAGGAGGCGATGATACAGACGAAGGTGATAAGCGCGAAAATGAGGTGAATCCTGTGTGCCGACCTGAGATAAGAAGGTCGGAAGAGTTTGAGATACAAGATTATCACTCCGATGCAAGTGATGATCAATCCTAACCGACCAATGTAGAAAAGCAACACATTCTTCTGCGTATCATTGCGCAAATTGAGTTCATCGTTGAACGACTCTACTTCCAACTGACGTTGGCGCGTGACAATGTCACCTCGGTCAATGATTTTAGCGCCTGCAGGTTTGAGATAAGCGATGGTTGCGATTTCTCCAAGGGCTTCTTGGAGAGCCGCTGCGCTTTTTTCCTTATCGAGGGTGAGGTTGATGTTGATATAATTGTCGAGCTGATTGAGAAGCGCTCCATCCTCTTCCAAGGATTTGTCGGAAAGGAGATATTCGCGTGCACTACTTTTCGTGAGTAAAAAACGACTTTCGCGCAGAGTGGAGGTGGTGCCCACCACGATTTGCACTTGTGCGTATTCGTCTTGCTGCACTTTGTTCATGTCTTCGCTCGAGATGACGCCCGCGCGGTACACTTCTTTGAGCTTGTTGACCGCATGTAGTATCTCTCCAGCACTGAAATGTCCCAATTTTCCGGCACGACAATCCTGCTCAAATCGCTCGATTTGAGTTTGCGCCACATCCGGCATGAGTTCAAAATAAGGAGCAAAAGCCTTGCGCGTGCTATCTTTCTCTTGTTGGATATGCTCCGTTCCCTTCTTCACAGGGAGTTCAAAAGGTGCAATCAGGCGAGGATAGGGCCAAGGTTTGTCAATATCGACCTCATATCTCGTGAGGTTGGTCTTGGGCAAAGCAATGAAAATCGCCACCACACTGATAAAAGCGGTGATGGCAACATTGATCCAAGACTTATTACTGAGTTCTGCTATTTGGGAAAGTAAATTAGGCAAGCGCATAGGGAGTGATATAGAGCCACATGGCGATGTATGGGCAAAGTTACTACTATTTTTCGAAGAATTAGAGCCTCTATCGCAAAAAACTTAGTAAATTTGCAGTACATCCAAGCATTGTATTTTTACAGTGTCTTCATGTTTCTCTCTCAAGCACATATTTCTCTATGTCACAACGCCAAGGACTGCAACAAAATCAACAACAGCAACAGGTGCAAAACACCTCTAGCGCACAAGTTTTGCTCTCTACCATCGTAGAGATGCCCTTGGCTGACTTTGAAACTCGCTTGCAAAATGAACTTCTGGACAACGAAGCACTCGAGGTGAGTGAGCACGACAGCACAGACGATGCTGCATTCATGGGAAATGACGCAGAAGACGGACTCAACGATAGCGAAAGAGAAACGGCACGCCTAGAAGATGAACTCGGCGACTACCGCACCCTCGACGATGTGCCCGACACCCTGCGCGAAGCCTACAACAATCGAGGGGAAGACAACGGACGCGAACGTCAAATCAGTAGCGAAGATTCGTCGTATGACGAACTTTATCGACAGATAGGCGAACTTTCTCTTTCCGAACATGAGATGGCGATTATGGTCTATCTCGTGGGGTCGCTCGATGAAAATGGTTTTCTCTCGAAAGATGACGAAACTCTCTGCGACGAACTCGCCTTTAAGGAGTATATCGACACGACTCCCGAAGAAATCAATCGCTTAGCCAAACTCTTACAACAGTTTGAGCCTAAAGGCATCGGTGCTAGAAATTTGAGAGAATGCCTCTTGCTCCAACTTTCGCCCGATGCTCCAGCACGTATCGTGGTAGACCGCTACTTCGACGATTTGATGCACTCGAGATGGCATCGGATTGCTTCCAAACTCTCGCTCACAGACGAGGATGTGGAGCACATCCGCCACGACATCAGTCGCTTAAATCCGCGTCCTGGTAGTGTGTTGTCTGAGGGCATCCATGCGTCAGCGCCCACCGTGGTGCCAGACTTCCGCGTCACCATCGACCGCGATGGCACGCCCATTGTGCAGCAACAGCGCGGACAACTCCCCGAACTGAGAGTGAGCCCTGCCTTTGCAGAAACATTGGTGATGCACCGTGCGGCAAAAGATCGTGCCACCCAAGAGGGGAAGTCGCTACAACTGTCGCGCAGTCAAGAGGAGGCATTCATCTACGCTCGACAAAAAGTGAGTGCTGCCCAATCTTTCATCGACAGTGTGCGCCGCCGCCACTACACTCTTCAGGCGGTGATGGAAGCCATCGTGGAACTGCAGAAAGACTTCTTCGTCAATGACGACGACGAAAGTCAGATTCGTCCCATGGTGCTCAAAGACATTGCTGAGCGCGCTCACATAGATGTGAGCACCGTGTCGCGCGCTATCAACTCAAAATATGTGGAAACGGACTATGGCACTTATCCTTTGCGCCATTTCTTTTCCACACAATTCACCTCTGCCGATGGAGAAACCGTGGCAGCACGCCAGGTGAAGGCTGCAATACAGGAAATTATTGCTGCCGAAGACAAACGCAAACCACTCTCCGACGAGGCTGTAGCAACACGACTTGCCGAACGCGGACTGAAAGTGGCACGACGCACAGTCTCGAAATATCGCGAACAACTGGGCATCGCCAAAGCTGGGCTGCGAAGATAAGCCCCATTTGCTCCACCCCATCCCATCGTTCTTCATAACAACTCCCTGATATGTCCACCCCACATCAATCGCTGCGCAACAAATATGCGCTACTTTCGGCAAAAACCATTTCATGGCTTTTCCATCCCTTCTATCTTCCCACGGTGGCAGTCACACTCTTATTGGTGTTTAGCTATCTGAATCAGTTGCCCAACGCCTACCGCTTTGCCTTTGCGGGCATTGTCATCCTCTTCACGTGGGTGTTTCCTCTCATCGCCATCCGCATGTATCGCACCATCAACGGATGGACCAGCCACCAGATGAGCCAGCGCGAGCGTAGATTTGTGCCCTATATCATCAACATTGTCTGCTATAGTAGCCTTTTTCTCCTCATGCGCCTCTATCGCATGCCCTTATTCCTGTCCACAGTCATCATGTCGGGCTTGCTCATTCAGATTGTTTGCGCACTGATCAACTTGAAAATCAAAATTTCCACCCATGCCGCTGCCTCGGGAGGCGTGATTGGCATGATCATCGCCTTTTCGCTGGTGTTTCACTTCGATGCAACCTTCTGGATTTGTTGGGCGATTTTGCTCTCTGGTGCCGTGTGCAGCAGTAGAATGATTCTGAAGATGCACAACTACAGCGAACTCTTATTTGGCGTTATCGTAGGTTTCTTTTGCGGACTGGGCATCGTGCTGTTCTTCTAACGCACTAATCCACAGGCTCGTGCTTGCCTCCTCTGGAAATGTCTTATATCCACAGCAGTCATCTCCTCCTCGTCTGGCAATGTCCTCTCTAGAACAGCCTATACACATCCTTAGTCATTATTCCCCCCAACCCTATAATTTCTTTTTCTTATGCAACCACTCGTAAGCATCATCATGGGTAGCACTAGCGATCTCCCTGTGATGGACAAAGCCGCTAAACTTCTCGATGAACTTGAGATTCCCTTTGAAATCAATGCGCTCTCTGCCCACCGCACTCCTGCCGAAGTGGAGACCTTTGCTCGCGAAGCTAAAGACCGTGGGCTTCGAGTGATCATCGCAGCAGCAGGCATGGCAGCCGCTCTTCCTGGAGTCATAGCCGCCAACACCACCTTGCCCGTGATTGGCGTGCCCATCAAAGGTATGCTCGATGGCTTGGATGCCCTCCTCTCCATCGTACAAATGCCTCCTGGCATCCCCGTGGCTACTGTCGGTGTCAACGGTGCTCTCAACGCTGCCCTTTTGGCGGTGCAGATGATTGCCCTTTCTGACGAAACTGTGGCACAAAAGCTCGCCAACTACAAGGACGGTTTGAAGCAGAAAATCGTGAAAGCTAACGAAGAACTTGCAGCAACACAATACAAATTTAAGTGCTAAGCACTTGACCTGAAAAGGAAATGTGCCACAAAATCTGAGCGCATTTTCAAAACGCAAATACAGACTCTGGTGACTTACAAAAGAAGACACCAGAGTCTGCCTACATAGACATAACAATCTATCACTCTTCTCCCTATTTCATGGACCTTTTTAACTACTCCCCCCGAAGCAGCCACGCTGTGAAGGTGGGAAACACGACAATAGGTGGTGGAAATCCCCTGCGCCTGCAGAGCATGACCACCACTCTGACCACAGACACGGAAGCTAGTGTGGAACAGTGCATCCGCATCATTGAGGCTGGTGCAGACCTCGTGCGCTTGACCACACAAGGGCTGCGCGAAGCGGAAAACCTTCGCAACATTCGCGCTGAACTCGACCGCAGAGGCTACCACACTCCTCTGGTGGCTGATGTGCACTTTAACCCTAAAGTGGCTGATTTAGCCGCTACCATTATTGAAAAAGTCCGTGTCAATCCGGGCAACTATGTAGATCCAGCGCGCACTTTCAAGAGTGTAGAATATACTGACGAAGAATATGCTGCAGAACTCCAACGTCTAGAAACGCGCTTCAAGAAGTTGCTCGAGATCTGCCGCGAAAACGGCACTGCCATCCGCATCGGGGTGAATCATGGTTCGCTCTCCGATCGCATCATGTGCCACTATGGCGACACTCCTGCTGGCATCGTGGAGAGCTGCATGGAATTTCTCCGCATTTGCATGCGCGAGAATTTCTTCGATGTGGTCATCTCCATCAAGGCCTCCAACACGGTGGTCATGGTGCAAAGCATGCGTTTGCTTGTAGATGCCATGAAGCGCGAGGGTATGTCTTTCCCCCTCCATCTCGGTGTCACCGAAGCTGGAGAAGGTGAAGATGGACGTATCAAGAGCGCGGTCGGCATTGGCGCACTCCTAGCAGACGGCATCGGCGACACCATCCGTGTGTCACTCTCCGAAGCTCCCGAACAAGAGATTCCCGTGGCTTATAAGCTGGCATCTTATGTGCTAGAGTCTCGCTCGGGTCATGCCCATATCCCAGCCCTTCCTTGCGCAGAATTCAACTGGCTCGAACCACAACGTCGTCCCACCTGCTCGGTGCTCAACATCGGTGGTAAGCATACTCCCGTAGTGGTGTCTTATCAAGCGGATGCTTCTCTGCCTCAGCCTTCACACAGCAACGGCACTCCTCGGGCTGACTATGCCTATTTTGGTGGCAACCTACCCCAAGACTGGAAATCGCGCGTGCCTGCTGCCATCGTAGATGCACCTAACTGGACTGGAGAAGAAGGCACTTATCCTGCTTACGTGCCCCAATATCTCATGTTTGTATCGGGCAATCCAGCTCCGCTCAAGTTCCTGTTTTTGAGCTACGCCCAACTCAACGATGAAGTAAAGGCTTGCCTCCGTGCGCACAGCGAGATGGTAGTCATCGCGCAGAGCAATCATGCCAATCGTGCCGGCGAACTTCGTGCTCTCGTGCACGAAATGTGGAGAGAACGCCTCACCAACCCCGTCATCTTCTGCCAACAATATGGCGACACAGTGAAGGAGGACTTCCAAATCAAAGCCGCTGCAGACATGGGATTGCTCATGATGGACGGCTTAACCGATGGTGTGATGCTCGCTTCTCGATTGGCAGAACGCGATGAAACTGCCTTTGGCGTGCTGCAAGCAGGTCGCTTGCGCCAGACCAAAACGGAATACATCTCCTGTCCTGGTTGCGGACGCACCCTCTATGATCTCCAAGAAACTATAGCACGCATCAAAGCATCTACCTCTCACCTCAAAGGCTTGAAACTCGGCATCATGGGCTGCATCGTGAATGGTCCTGGAGAAATGGCGGATGCTGACTATGGATATGTGGGAGCAGGTCCAGGCAAGGTGAGTCTTTATCGCGGAAAGGTCTGCGTGGAACGCAACATTCCCACAGCAGAAGCCGTAGATCGTTTGTTAGCTCTCATTGAAAGTGACAAAGCAACTCAAAACGAAGGGACATCTTCACCAGAATCCTAGTCCTTTTGCACATTAAATAAGGTGGACAACTCCCTAAGAAGTGTTGTCCACCTCTATTCTATCCATCTCAATAGTTCGTTTCGTGATGAAACACCTCCGACTTCCGCATTTCAGTATCTCTCAATATGGTGTACTCTT
>ERZ772956.2278-NODE-2278-length-12385-cov-4.833820_pt1 | contig 12385 bp, 13 predicted proteins | sample MGYA00580683_ERZ772956 | MGnify/ENA primary metagenome ERZ772956 (study PRJEB29015, sample SAMEA2738077) | human oral metagenome | biome: human oral; feature: human-associated habitat; material: saliva | place: China | collected 2212 ... | reverse complement strand
AAGCAGTCAATATTACAACATTAGCATAAAACAAGACAAGACTGGAAATCCCAGTCTTTTTATTGTTTTAAAATGACGTTATAATGTCAAGCTCACTTTTTTACCATAAACAGTCAAATTTGCAAAGATAATGAAATGTGTAGGGACATCTACTTAGTGCCTCCGCTTTTTCATTTCACTTTTTACCTATTTTTTCTTTCAGCAAACGGATGAACTCTTCATTGGTTCCATTCGTTATAATAGCATTCATCACTATCTTTCTTTGCAACAATTTAGTGAAAGTATCAGTTGGAAGTTGTTCTACTAATTCTTCCCAACTTCGTTTCGTCAACTGATTCAGGTCCTTTAGGGCACTTGCTTCCAACCGTTTTCTTTCCGCTTCATTTTCAGGATAACCCATACCAAACTCACCATCAAATAATTTATCCAATGTATATTGCAGGTTCAATTCTCCTTGCCAACCAAAATTTAACCCTAATGGCAGGGAAGTAACATTTCCTCCATTGATTCGTCCAAAGAGGAAAGCATCTTGTGGGGTCTCTATATAGCCACACAAAAGACCTGGTAAACTATTACAGGCAAGCGTCATCCCTTGACCTGAGGAGCATCCTGTCACGACAAAATCGACTGCTCCACTTTCTATTAAGAGACTAATCATCATCGCTATCTCAACATAAGAATACTGCTCGTTCTCCTCCTCAAAAATACCAAAATTCAGCACTTCGTCAGACGCTTAGACTGCTTTTTTTACAGATTCAAATAGCAGCGAATTCATATTTCTTCGAGTGGTTCCTTGGATAACCGCAACTCTCATTTCAACTCCTTTTCCATTTTGACAAAAAGGTAACTATCGCCATTGCTTTCCTGAGGCTGCCGTCCAATCACGTTGAAACCACAATTGAGATAGAGCCTTTGAGCTCTTTGATTAAAATCTGCAACTGAGAGAGTCAGGATTTTTGCTGAAAGATTTTCCTCGATAAACCGTAAAATCGTTTGTAAAAAATCTTTGCCTTGACCTTTGCCACAATACTCTGGCTTCATACCTAAACCCAGTTCCTGCTTGTCTTTGTCAATTGGAAAAAGGCAAAAAAAGCCATATAATTCATCATTTTTGAGAACCTGATAATAATGATTTCCACGCGCTTCAGGAGATAAAATTTCTTCATAATCCTCAGGATCCGCTTGCATATCATAAAAAGCATAAATTCCTTCGTAATGCCAATGATTCGCAATTTCTTCTGCATTGCTTTGACTTAATGGTTCAATTTTCATAGAATTCCTTTCTTAAAAGTTCCAATAAAAACGTTTCTGGTCAGCTTTCTCCTCACAGCCCAGTTTTCGATAAAATTCATGGGTTTCAGTTCGAGAAATGCCAGAGTTTATGCGAATACCTGCATAGCCTGCAGCTGAACCCTCTTCACGCACGGCCTGCATCAGCGCTTTGCCATATCCCTGACCTTGAAAATCTTTGTCAACTGCTAATGCCAACAGGTTGAGTAAAGGAGGAAAATAGAGGCAATCATAGCTAGCTGCATGGGCATAGCCGACAATCTTTCCTGCCACATTTTCTGCTACCAAGATAAAATGATCAGACCTATCCAATAGCTCTGATAGTTTCTGACGAGTTTCTATCAAGCCAAAATCATAGCCGAGAGCAGTTGCATTGATTTCCTGAATAGCCGCTGCATCTGAAAGTTCTGCTGGTCGTATCATATTCGCACCTCTTTTTCTTTCTATTATAACAAAAAACAGCGGTAATCGCTGTTTAGAGATTATTTCGATATTTGCTCTAGTAACCAAGTTCTAGCATCATTCAATGGTGTGGTTGCAGCAATATCTGGCTCGATTGGAGTATTTTCATAACGATTACCCTTTCGGTCAATAACCCGAGAGACCGTCAGCTGAATTGTTGCCCCGTCATAAAGAGAATAAACCATATTTCCTGTTGTATAGCCAGCTGTTGGTTTGCCAAAAGTTTTAACGTTTGGTAAGCCTTTGAAAGCTAATGTCGTCATTTCACCAGAGCTAGCTGTATTACCATTAACTAGAATTGCTATAAGAATTGTTTTGGAACTGCTATTTGAATTTTCTTCTGTCTGCTTGCTTGCCAATATTTGTGATAAAGTAGTACCTATTTTTTGACCATTTGCATATTCAAATTGAAAGAGAGTATCATTAGGCAAAATAGCAGCTAATCCACCAATCATAGGATACATATTGCCGCCGCTATTATTCTCCAAATCCACAATTACTCCCTTGTAAGTTTCCTTAGTTAGTGCCCGATTTAGGATCGTTTGATAAGCCTTAGCTTCTTTCTCGTTTCCCATAAAAGGAGGTAATTTCAAGTAAAGAATGCCATTCTCATTTTTTACAACAGGAAGCTGACTTTCTTCCTTTTGTGAAGTTTTAAATTCCTTCGGTGTATAAAAATAAGAATGTTTTCCTCCCGATAGTTTTGTCATTTTCTTTAGAACTGGATAGGTATCTGCATAAGTTTTGGCAGATTTGACTTCTTTTAATGCTTTTTCCTTTTCTTGTGACCAATTTTCATCAATATAAAGAGCAGAATTCATCTTATTTAGAGCAGATTTTGCGTATTGCTCAGGACTAGGTGGTAAAAGATAGATATCATCATTAGGACCGAAATATAACACTGCTCCCAATACCGCTAAAAGCAATACTCCTAGCACACCTAGACAACCAATACATCCTTTTTTCATTTTTTCCTCCATCACTTACTTTATTATCACTATTATATGGAAAAATGAGAGTGGGACAGAAATCAATAATCCGAAAAATTTGATTTCGTCGTCCCACCTCCGCACAGTTGGTTAGGATAGCCGCTATCACCGGTATAACAAGAGATAAGGATATCCAACCAACCACTGCGTCTTACAACCCAAACTATAAAATGCATGAAGCTGGGACTTTTCCCCAACCTCATCTTACAATTTACAATTATTTCTTACATTTTTTGTAAGGTAAACTCATCAATTGATTTCCGAATGTTGGTAGCCATAGATAAAATAAATAATTGTTCCGACTAGTAAGGCAAGCCCGAATGCCAGCCATGTGTCAAAGCCATATTGGGTCATGAAAGACAGACAGATAATAATGGATAAGATTGGCGTCAGAGGCACCAGAGGAGTTTTAAATTCCCCTGCTTGAGGAAGTCCTTTATCCTTGCGCAACTTCAAAATAGCCACTGCTAACAAAATCAGATAAGCCAAGGTGCAGATATTTAGAAAGGATGCGATACTGGCTAGCGGAAAAATACCAGCACAAATAGCCGCTACAATTCCTACCAAAATCGTAGCATTTTTCGGTACCCGACTAGTGGCAGTTAATTTTCTGAAAGACTTTGGCAACAAACCGTCACGCGCAATGCTGTAAATCATACGCGACAGAGCATAAGTCATGGAAATGCAAACGGTAATCAAAGTTAAAATCGCTACCACTGACACATAATTAGCCGCCCAGCTAAGCCCAGCACTGCGAAGCGCAAAGGCGACAGCATCTGCTACATCTAGCTTGCTATAGTGAACAATCCCTGTCAAAACTAGTGTCACCAATATATAAAGCACCGTTACAATAGACAAAGACAGCACAATCCCTCGTGGAACATTCTTTTGTGGCTCCTTAATCTCGTCCACTGCCATAGAAATAGACTCGAAACCAAGAAAGGCAAAGAACATCAGAGAAGCACCAGCCATAATTCCAACATTGCCACCATATAATTTTCCAAAGCCAAATGGGGCAAAATGAGACCAATTTTCAGGTTTAATAAAGAAAATACCTACAAAGATAAAAAGGGCAAGCGCCGAAAACTTCAAGACAACCAAAGCAGAATTAAATCGCAGAGCTGCTTTAGAATTTAATAAAACCACACCTGTTACAAATACCAAAACAAGAATCGGCAGTAAGTCTACATAGGTTCCCACTTGTGGATTAAAGGTTCCATTGAGCGCTCCTGGCATACTCAAACCAAATCCATTCAGCAAGCCTTTCAAATAGGAAGCCCAACCAGAGGCAACACTAGATACCGCCGTCATAAATTCCATAATGGTCAGCCAACCTGCTATCCAAGCTGGAAATTCTCCAAGAACAGCATAGAGATAGCTATAAGCACCTCCATTTGCAGGAATTCTTGACGCAAATTCTGCATAAAAGAAAGCAGAAATACTCACGCAAAGAGCAGAAATAATAATCGAAACCACCAAAGCTGGACCAGCTAGAGTTGCAGCCGCCGTTCCGGTAATCGTGAAAATACCCGTTCCCACCATAGCGCCAATCCCTAACAAAATCAAATCAAGCAATCGTAAATGACGACGCATGCCAGTCCGATCTCGACTGACATCTTTTTTACGAAAAATATTCATCCTAAACTCCAATTTATTAGATTGAATTATTCTACCATAAAAGCAATCAAAAAGGAATCAAACGTCCCTCTTTTTTGTTAAATAAATTGAAAAAGGAGCAAGAATAGCTCTACTCCTTTTCACTATTATCCGTACCTATCGCTAACTCAAATCGACACAATTCTACGATAACTGCGTGATGTGATGAGAAAGACAAGTACATAGACGATAAAGAAAACAGCACAAACGCCAAGCGTAACTTCCAACATCAATGCAGCATTTAAGACCCCCAGAACTTTCAACATAAGGCTCAGCATATGATAAGCAAAAGCTAGGTGAACAAAGGCAAAGATGAGTGGCAAGAAAAACACAGTCAAAATTTGTTTGCGAATGGTGCGCTTGGTCTGCTTTTCATCTAATCCTACCTTTTGTAAAATTACAAAGCGGTCTCGGTCTTCATACCCTTCTGAAATCTGTTTGTAGTAGATTACCAAAACCGTTCCCAGCATAAAGACAATTGAAAGGAAAATACCAATAAAGAAAACGCCACCTAACATACTCATAATTTCCTGCACACCTTGGATTCTTGTATAACCATACACACCGGCATTATCGGGGAGCGTCGTATTGAACTGTTTCAGCTTCTTCTGGTAAGCTGTATCCAAATCGCCCTTTTTCTTATTAGAAGCCCTGATATTCAAGCCGCCATATAATTCTGTATTAATCGTGTAATGTTGCTTTTGGGAATCCACCAATTTTTGTGGGTCATTAACCACCATAAAAAGTGACTGAGGGATAATGATATTATACTGATCTGTAATGTTTCCAAGAACAAAGTCCTCTTTTAAAAGTTCTTTAACTATCAATTCTTGCCCGTTCAGCTTAAGAGGCTGAGTTTGCCTGATAGAGATTCCTTTTGCAAAGATTACTGTCTCATTATCTTTTAAATTCAATGTTTTGCCCGTCATTTTCCGATAATCATCAGCTGAAAACAGCAGAATATAAGCCTGTGGAGAAACTCGTGTTTCACCTTTTGGATAAATATCAAGCTGATTGCCCTTTTGATTTTTAATTCCCATCGAATAATATTGATAAGCATTTTTCTTAGTGACTGTTAAATGATTCTCTTTTGCAAATTCTGTCAATGCCTGATCCAATTGAGCAGCTGAAACTGCATTCCCCTTTATCGTATAATCTTGGGGATACATCACGCTTTTAAGATAACCAGCACCTGCATAAATATTGACACCTCCAGCCAGGGTGACCAAAACCATCGTTGAAAGAATCGCAATCGTTGCCAATCCCACTGCATTTTTCTTCATCCGAAAAATCAAATTGGACACAGAAATCATATTATTAGGTTGATAATAATACCGTTTATTTTTCTGAAGCAACCGTAAAAATACCGTAACTCCTGCATTGAACAGCAGATAAGTCCCTAAAATAACAAAGAGAACAGCTATAAAAAATATACCAATTGCTGTCAGTGGATTTTTGACACTCAGAGCTAGGTAATAAGCATAGCCTAAAGAAATCGATCCAATAATCGTTTGAATCAGAAGAAATCGTCCTTTTCTTTCACCGCTATTCTTTTCTTTGGCCAATTGCAAAGCATTAAAACGTAGAATCCTCAAACCGTTGACAAGCACCAAGCCCGCAAAAATAACGCCATAGATGACAACAACTGAAATAAGAACTACCCATTGAAACGTGGATACTAAGACAACTTTTAACCCCATCAATTTCAGTAAAAAGGCATAAATCAGTTTATCAAATACAATACCAAATCCAAGACCAATCGTGACAGTCGTCGATCCTAAAATCAATAACTCAATGAACACCATGGTAAAGAGATGACGTTTATTAAGCCCTAGCATTCCATAAAGACCTAGCTCTTTCGAACGATTTTTCATGACGAAGCTATTAGCATAAAAAACGATAATCGCTGCAGCAATCGTCACAATAATTACTCCAAGAGCCAAGACAAATGAAATAGAACTTGCCCCCTGTATTTTTTGTAAATGAGGATTAAACGTTAAAGAGTTAAAAATATATGAAATAGCGACGACTAAACAAGTTGCCAACGCAAATGGATAGTATAATCTACGATTTTTCACTAGGTTAGAAACCGCTAATTTTCCCGCTAATCTAAGCACCTTGATTCACCTCGCTTGCCATGACCGTTAAGGTATCAGAAATCTCTTGGAACATCTGCCGCTCCGTCTTGTCGCCTCGGAAAATCTGATTGTACAAAATCCCATCCTTGATAAAGAGCACACGTTTGGCGCGACTTGCCGCCGCTGTCGAATGCGTTACCATGAGAATGGTTTGTCCGCGGTCATTGATGTCATCAAATACATCTAAAAGCGCCGCAGAGGATTTTGAATCAAGCGCCCCAGTTGGCTCGTCCGCTAATAAAATCTCCGGCTCAGTAATAATCGCTCGTGCCACTGCCACCCGTTGCTTTTGACCACCTGAAATCTCATACGGAAACTTCTCTTGTAAGCTGTTAATCCCTAGTTCATTGCAAGTTACCACCAACTTTTTCATCATTTCAGAAATCGGACGGCGCGATAAGACCAAAGGCAGTAAAATATTGTCTTTCACAGACAAGGTGTCTAACAGATTGAAGTCTTGAAAGACAAAGCCAAGTTTTTCCCTGCGAAAACTAGAAGCTTGATTGTTTTTAATCGTTGCGGTATCGGTGCCATTAAGAAAGACGCGTCCTTCGGTTGGCTTATCCAGCATGGCAAGGATATTCAAGAGAGTGGATTTCCCAGAACCGGATTCCCCCATAATGGCGACGTAATCGCCTTTTTCCACTGTGAAATGAATGTCTTTCAGCGCTTCGACTTGATTACCTTGAAAGCGCGTTTTATAAATCTTTTTAACATGTTGAACATCTAATAATGTCATCGTTTTCTCCTAACAATTTTTATATATCTATCATACTGAAAAGAAAAGTAACTTTCCATACTTTAACCTTTCATTTTTTCACTTTATCTTACATTTTTGTAAGATTGCTTGAATCTGTACTGATATAAAAGGTATATCTCAATGACTATATTGCAGCCAGAAATAATATTGACTAGTTGCACAACCCATTTTTGTCTTTTCAATCTCCTCTTTGGAAATCTTTTCTGTTCTTGCAATGGATTTTTTCTTTAATAAATTTGTTTTCATGATCTGCCTCCTTGTAAAAGTTGAATGTCATCAGAAATTCTTATAAACTTTCTGTTTTTCTTTACATTTATATGATACAACTCCAAGCACAGCCTTACCATAACTTAACCTTTCATTTAGGCTCTAAAAACTTACATTTTTGTAAGAAAAAAGGCTTGAACATGTGTTCTCAGCCTTCTGAATATAACCACAATATCGAACTTATTCTCTTGTACGATTTCTTCTTAATTTTACAAGTGCCACATTGGTTTTCTTCGTTTTTAGATAAATATCTAATCGAACGAACAGCCAAATTAAAATATAAATAACAATAAAATCCAACCAAAATTCAGTCCGTGCCAGATTAAAAGCCCAACCATTATAGACCATCATGACACTAACCACCATTAAAGTAAGAAAAAAATGAATCGTCAACTGCAGCAAATAAGAAAAATGGTCAACCTCAAATAGCAAAGTAAACAAACCAATCAAAGCACCCATTATCAAGATGCTGATGATATTAATGGTTGTCACTGGTGATTGCTGAATACGAAAAGCCAAGACAAGTAAATAAGCTAAGGAACCAGTACGTAGACCTTCTAGCATAGATACTACAATTTTTCATGTTCGCTCCTTTCTACAAACCAAGATAATCCATCAACAACTTGACATATTTTCGACTGACACTTGATTTAATATTGTTTGTCAATCAAGCTGTCATACTTCCCGAAAAGCTATCCGACAATGATAGTAAATGGTCAATATTGATAACAGCATGTTTAGAAATCTGAATAAAATTTTTACGATTAATCCGACTTACAATGAACCAGCTCATCAGGAGCGATCTTTTGATATAAGTCACATCAGACTTCACGAAGCTGTGGCATACTGAGTTGAAGAGGATGACGATTCGGTGAATAATGGAAAGTGTCCATTTAGTTTACCTCTCTGCTTTTTTCTTCACTTGCAGTGTACACTAAATGGGCTTTTTTGTGAAGCAAAATCAACTAGCAACAGGGGGAGCATGTTTCTTTTATTGTCAATAGAGAGTCCCATTTTAATTGAATCCCCATCATCTTTTTAAAATAATCTTGCGCTGCTGTATTATGATGAAAAGTAGTAGCTAAGTTATCTTTCATCATTACTTGCCTAAAGAGAGATGCAACATAAGTAGAGGGGGTACATTTCATAATCATTTGAGCAAACGATGGCAGAACTCCTATTGGAATGTAAGTTCCAACTAAGAAGCCAGAAGCAGCTCCGATAATTGTTGCTAACTTTCCAAGCGTATCTACTGATTTGAAACGATTCACAAGAATACCATTAAAAATAGAACATAAGAGTGCATTGAGCACCATAATAAGGAGAATTTGAGGCAGCAAAGTCCAATCAAAGACAATCTGATCTTCCCAGATAAAGTAGCCTTCCATGACAGCAAACATAATGATTTGCATCAAAAATCCAATAAAGGTCGTACTCAGAAGGTAACTGATAGACAAGCCCCAACGTCCCAAGTCTGTCAGAATCAAATCTTGTGTTACTTTGCTTCCTCTATCTTTTGCTAGTTGAGAGAAACTGGAAAATGTCGTGGTCAATCCTGTAATAGCAAGTGTCCCACCGATGAGCCACAAATCCAACAATTGATTAGTATGAGGAACCTGACTCCATGAATCCTTGATATTTGCTTTCAAAAAACTAAGTACAAAATAAAGGAAATCATCGCGCCAAGAAGGGATAAAATCACTCCACTACGATTACGAAAATAGAGTAAGAAATTTCTTTTAATGAGCATTATCATGTTAACATACCTCTCTTCCTGTTAATGCCATAAATGCATCATCCATTGTTCCTGGGCGAAATTCAAATTGCCGAATAAAAGAACGACCACGTGTTAGAAGTCCTAAAGCCATTCCTGTCGTTTCTGGATGTATCAAAAATTCATTTGGTCTGACTTCCTCAAAAGAAATATTTCCTTCCATAATTTCTTTAAATTCAGCAGAATTCATCACAAATACCTTTAGAAAATTCTGAGCGTATTGTTCCTTAATTTGATCAGCAGAGCCTTTGGCAATGACTTTCCCATAATTCAAATATAAATCATATCCGCATCATCAGCTTCATCTAAATAATGAGTAGTTAAGATAACAGTCATTTTTTCTTTCATTTGTAAGTGATGTATCAAGTCCCATATAACCTTTCTGGTTTGAATATCTAAACCTGTAGTTGGTTCATCAAGAAAGAGAACATCTGGGTTATTCAATAAAGCACGTGCGATATCTACTCGTCGCTTTTGCCCACCTGATAAAGTCCCATATAATTGTGTTGAAAATTTTTTCAACCCTAATTGCTCAATTAAACTATCAACTTTTCCTTTGTCAATCCTATTATATTGACCTGCCCTAATGTCTAAATTTTCTCGTACTGTTAGCATATCATCCAAAACGCTATTTTGGAAAACAACGCCTAATTTAATGTTACTATTATACAAGATCTCTCCTGTTGTAGGTTGTAAAAGTCTGGTTAACATTTGAATTGTCGTGGACTTTCCAGCACCATTTGGCCCTAAAATAGCCGTAAAACTGCCTGCTTCAATCTGAAGATTCAGATTATGAACTGCTCTCTTGTTACCATAAATTTTACTAAGATGTCGTGTTTCTAGTATCATAACGTTCCTCCAATAGATTTTATGAGCTTATCATACTCCTCATTTTTTAAAAAATCTCGTATTTTTGGATAAGAGGTTTTGCTGGCTAGACAAGAGGTCAGAATTGCAAGATAAAACCACTCGCCAAAAGACGAATGGTTCAAAATACTTATCTTGCTATAATTTTTCGATAACTTCTAGATGTTAACATGAAAACAAGAATATAAACGAGTAGGAAAATCCCGCAGGTTGTAATGGTTGTTTGGATTAAAAGTGCTACATTTGTTGCGCCTAAGAGGGCTACAATCAGCTGCAACATGTGAAAGGCAGCAGCAATGTGAAGAAAGGCAAAAATAAGTGGCAAGAAGAAGACTGTTAAAATCTGCTTGCGAATGGTTGCCTTGGTTTGCTTTTCATCTAAACCGACTTTTTGCAAAATAACAAATCCTTCCCGGTCTTCGTATCCTTCAGAAATTTGTTTGTAGTAAATAACCAATACTGTTCCCAGCAAGAAAATCACTGATAAAAAGATACCAATAAAGAGGAGAGTCCCTGTTACACCTTGGTATTCTTTTTCAATCCTTTTACGTTCAGAAACACCAACGCCTCCTTTTTCTTGACCTTGCTGCTCATGAATCGCATCGAAAAGACTCTCTTGAAGTTTGACCTTTTTATCAGAAGATTGAATGCCTATAAAATAAGTGTAGGCTTCTTTAAGACCAATTTGATTAGGCTGATTAACCACCATATAGATAAATTTTTGTGATATGAAGTTAAAGTCAGTACTAATCTTTCCATGTGTGAAATCTGTTGTCAGATACTCTTTTATTTTCCAGGATTTTCCGTTGATTGTGATAGCTTGTTTTTGATTGATTTGAAGATTTTTGGTATAAAGGAGCGCTTCACCATCAGCTAAATGAACTTTCCTTCCTGTCATTTTTTCGTATTCTTGACGACTGATAATAAGAAAACCTCCAAACATTTTTTGAGCTTCTTCTATGCCTAGTTGCTTTGTATTTTCAGAAACTGTTAATTGGTTTCCTTTGATTTTTGAAATAGTGGAAATTTGATAACTATAATCTTCATACTGAGCATTGCGTATTCCCTTTTTGCGCACGACGTCTTTCACCGCCTGTAAAATTGCAGCATTTTTATCTGTCGTTGTTTCACCTGTAATCGAGATATTGTAATCCTTTGGATACAAAGAAGTCATGTAATCTTTCCCGCCAACATAAATATTAAGCGAGCCCACCAGTGTTACTAAGAGCATGGTTGAAAGAATGGAAATCGTTGCTAATCCAGCTGCATTCTTGCGCATACGAGAAATCAAATTAGAAACCGAAATAAAATTCTGCGTTTTGTAGTAGTATCTTTTTCTTTTCTTTAAAAATTGCAATAGTGTAATCGTTCCTGCATTAAAAAGGAGATAGGTTGCTAGCACAACCATGAGAACTGCGATAAAAAAATTCAAAATTGCGGCAACTGGTTTCTCAACTGTGAGGGCAATGTAATAAGCCATAGCTAGCAGTCCCAGTCCTAGGAATGTTTGCAAGCCAAGGAAGCGTCCCTTTTTTTCTCCAGCTTTCTTTTCTCTCATCAAATGAAGCGAGCTGTAACGAAGCAGGCGTATAGAGTTTAACAAGAGAATGATCGCAAAGGCAACACTCAGACTGACTAGAACAGTAAAGACATTCAACCATTGAAAAGTTGAAGCAATGACGACTTTCAGACCCATAAATTTCAATAGAACAGCAAACAATAATTTGTCTAAAACGAGACCCAAACCAAGTCCTAGCCCCACAGTTACTAAAGCAAAATAAAACAGTTCAAAGAAGGTCATCAGAAGCAACTGGTGCTTTTCCATTCCTAAAATGGTGTAAACTCCCAGCTCTTTGGAGCGATTTTTCATGACAAAGCTATTGGCATAGGTCACGAGAATCAAGACGGCAATCTGAATTACCCAAATTCCAAATTGCAAGGTCGTACGAGCAGCCGATCCACCATAAGTAGATTCCAGATTAGGACTATAAGCTAACGATACAAAACTATATAAAATTGCTGTCGCTACAATGGTTGCCAGAGCAAAGGGATAGTATAAGCTCCGATTTTTTACCAAGTTTGAAAGTGCGAGTTTATTGGTTAGTTTGAACATAATCGCCCACCTCGCTTGCCATGACCGTTAAGGTATCAGAAATCTCTTGGAACATCTGCCGCTCCGTCT
>ERZ772956.2277-NODE-2277-length-12388-cov-10.700154_pt1 | contig 12388 bp, 9 predicted proteins | sample MGYA00580683_ERZ772956 | MGnify/ENA primary metagenome ERZ772956 (study PRJEB29015, sample SAMEA2738077) | human oral metagenome | biome: human oral; feature: human-associated habitat; material: saliva | place: China | collected 2212 ... | reverse complement strand
GAAGCTGGCGAAGTACCTGGTTGGGTATTAGTTGGTTGGGATGGAACAGAAGAAACAGAAGCAAAAATCAAAGAAGAAACTGGATTTACGACTCGTAATATTCCATTCAACCCACCAGTGAAAAAAGAGACATGTATCGTTTCAGGCAAACCAGCAACACAAACTGTATGGATTGCTAGAGCGTACTAATAATAATGTGAGAAGAAAGATGAACTGAATCAAACCGTTGGAAGAAGAAGCCGAGGGCAACGAAAGTCGAACCGGATTGCTTCTGAAACGCAGGTCGATTCAATCTTTCTAATCCGTATTCAAACAATGTGAATTAAATTAAGTGTTGGAGAGAGCAAGTGCAAAGAAGTACTACTACTTGCCTTCTTCAAATATAAAAACGAGAAAGGAAGTGCTCTATGCCCGTATTGGCTATTGATACCTCAAATAAAACTTTATCGGTTGCCATTGTCAAAGATGAGGGAACGATTGTTGAACAAACAGTTCCAGACACTTTACAACATAGTGTCAAACTAATGCCGGCAATTCAAGAAGTACTTCAAGAAAGTCAAGTCAGTATGCAAGAACTATCAGGTGTTATTGTTGCCAAAGGACCAGGTTCGTATACTGGACTTAGAATTGGAGTAACAGTTGCGAAAACTCTTGCGAAGACATTGCAGATTCCATTAAAAGCTGTCTCAAGTTTACAAGCGATTGCAGCAAATATTGTTGAAGAGATTCCTGAGGGAGCCTATATTGTTCCATTTTTTGATGCTCGTAGAGATAATATTTTTACCGGTCTTTATCAAGTGAAGCAACAGTTTCCTCAATTGATATCCCCAGAACGTCATATTTCTTGGGTTGATTGGCTAGAAGAGTTAGCTACTTACGAAGCTCCTCTTTATTTTGTAGGACAATTGACAGATGCACAAAAAGAGTTGGTTGTAGACAAGTTAGGAGATAAAGTGGTATTTGCTAAAGAAAGTGATGCCATTGCTCATGCAGGATTTTTTGCTAAATTAGCACAAGATGCACAAGAAGATGCAGATGTTTTTGTACCGACGTATTTAAAATTGGCAGAAGCAGAAGAAAATTGGAAAGCGAGTCATCAAGAAAAACAGGAGACAAATTATGTGGAGCGCATGTAAAGATTGGACACAATCTTTATGGCAACAATTAGAAAGATTAGCAGATCAAGCAATTCCTGTAGGAGACTTTATCGTCACTAAAATTCCGCAGCAATCAAAACGAATTCCTTTATCCAATGGATTAATTGCGACCATTCGTCTTGCTACTATCGAAGACATTGATGCAATTGCCTATGTAGAAGAAGAAGCGTATATGGGAAATCCCCCTTGGATGAGGGACGCTTTTGCAGAAGATTTAACGTATAATACCAAAGCTATTTATATCGTTCTTGAAATAGATAACGAGGTTCAAGCGTTTATAGGGGCAAGAGTGACAACGGAGGATCTTCATATTACGAATATTGCTGTTCATTCGGATGTACGGTTTTTAGGATGTGCGACTTTATTAATGAAGCAATTAGAAAAGTATGCACGATTTTTAGAAAAAGAATCCATTTCACTAGAAGTCAGAGTTTCCAATAAAAAGGCCATTCGTTTATATGAGAAATTTGGATTTATTCAAACAGGATACAAAGAAAAATATTATAAAAATGAAGTAGAGGATGCGGTACTGATGACTTATCCATTCCCCCCTAAAACACCAGAATCTTTCTCATCATCAGAGTTTTCGTTTAAACGATTGACAGTAGAAGATGATGTAGCAGAACAGTTATATCAATTAGTGCAACAACATTATGAACATCCTGGACATTGGAGTGCAAAAGCGTTCCAAGAAGATATTGCTTCTGAACATGGAGCTTATTATGGCGTCTATCATGTGGATACTTTAATTGGATTTGTTGGGATGCAAGTTGTGCTAGATGAAGCAACGATTACGAATATAGTGATTCATACAGGGTTCCAAGGAAAAGGACTTGCCCAACGTTTATGGCAAATGGCGTGTTATGATTTAGGGTTGCAAGAAGTCGCAACAGTATTTTTAGAAGTACGAGAGTTTAACCATCGTGCACAGCAATTATATGAAATTTTAGGATTTGAGTGTTATCACAGAAGACGTGATTACTATACAGATCCATTAGAAGATGCCTTACTCTATCGACTAGAACTCAAGAAAGGAGCATGTGAACAATGACAAAGGAAGTCGTTATTTTAGCCATTGAAAGTAGCTGTGATGAAACAAGTGCAGCAGTTGTTGTGAATGGTCGTACATTGTTATCCAATATTGTTGCTTCTCAAATCAAAAGTCATATGCGATTTGGAGGAGTTGTACCAGAAATTGCAAGCCGTCACCATGTCGAACAAATTACTCAAGTAATTGAAGAAGCATTAGCGAAAGCTGGCAAAACAATGGAAGAAATCGATGCAGTAGCGGTAACTATTGGCCCGGGATTAGTAGGAGCTTTACTAATCGGTATTTCAGCTGCAAAAGCAGTAGCATTAGCAGCGAACAAACCTTTAATTGCCGTCAATCATATGGCAGGACATATTTATGCAAACCAATTAATCGAACCATTACAATTCCCATTAATGGCATTAGTCGTAAGTGGTGGACATACAGAATTAGTGTATATGCCACAGGATGGGCAGTTTGAAATTATCGGGGAAACACGAGATGATGCAGCTGGAGAAGCCTATGATAAGATTGGACGAATTTTAAACTTACCTTATCCAGGTGGAAAGAAAATGGATGAATTAGCGCATATTGGAGAAGATGTTTATGATTTTCCAAGAGCGATGATTCATGAAGACCATTATGACTTTAGTTTTAGTGGATTAAAATCAGCGGTTATTAATCGTATTCATAATGCAAAACAAAAAGGCGAAGAACTTGTGCCAGAAAATGTTGCAGCAAGTTTCCAAGCAAGTGTTGTAGAAGTATTAGTTGAAAAAAGTAAACGTGCATTACAAGAATACCCAGTGAAACAATTTGTATTAGCAGGAGGAGTTGCAGCAAACCGTGGACTTCGAACAGGATTACAAGAGATGATGCAAAGTCATTATCCATCTGTAACATTCTCGATTCCACCAATGAACTTATGTGGCGATAATGCTGCAATGATTGGTGCAGCTGCTTATTCAAAATGGTTAGAACAAGATTTTGCAGCAATGGATGTGAATGCAATGCCTGGTTTAGAACTAGGAGATTAGGGAAATTATTTTGGAATTTTAAGCTAAGAAAAATCTATTTCAGCTAATAAAAATAGTTGCATTCTATGCCCAAGCGTGCTATTATACTTGTGTTGCTTTATGCATAAAAATAAATAACTCTGGATTAGGCAATAATTCAGGGCAGGAGGAATAGAAAATGAAACAAGGAATTCACCCAGAATATCGTCCAGTTGTTTTCATGGATACAACTACTGGATTCAAATTCTTATCAGGTTCAACAAAATCATCAAACGAAACTGTACAATGGGAAGATGGTAACGAATACCCATTATTACGTGTTGAGATCACTTCAGATTCTCACCCATTCTATACAGGTCGTCAAAAATTCACACAAGCAGACGGACGTGTGGATCGTTTCAACAAAAAATACGGTCTCAAATAAGAAGACAATTCTTAAACCTTTCTCGATTTCGAGAAAGGTTTTTTTGTTTTAAGGGATCTGGAAAGAAAAATAAAAGAGTAGATTGAATGATGGAAAGGATTAACTTATCTAATAAAATAAATAGTAAAAAAGTATTATAATATTCATTTTATATAAATAATGAATAAAAGAATAAATTCACAAAAAAACATTGACATTGATTAGGTTAAACGCTATCATTAGATATGATAGACAGCTTTTTTCATAACAAATTAAAGGAGTGTCATTGTGAAAAAAAGAAAGTTATTAAGAATTATTTTATTATTCATGTTAGTACTTTCTCAAATATTATTTCCTGTAAAAAAAATATGGGCAGAAGAAATAGAACCAACAGTCACATATCATAAAACAATTACACCGATGAAGGATACTAATGGAAGTGTTATACCAGACCAGTATGAATTGATGTTGGATATTACTTCTAATAGTGGGCAAAATATAACGTATCAACCATTGGATATTGTTTTTGTAGCTGACTTATCAGGAAGTATGGGGAAAGCAGTACTTGGAAATCAAAGGTTAAGTCGACTTCAAGCCTTAAAAAATGCATTGGTGGGAAATGAAAATACTTCAGGCTTAATTGATTCTGTACTTTCAAATCCACAAAATAGAATCTCTTTAGTGGGATTTGCTGGAAGAGTGGATAATGATTATGCTAGATGGAATAATGGGAGAGTCGAGCCTAGAGATCCGGGGGATTTTTTAAGAGGAATTAATTCCTTTGATGATTCATTTATTTACTCTGATTGGAGTAATAATGCCAATCAACTAAAGAGAGTCGTCTCAAATTTACAATTAGCTCCTAGAGAAGTCAAAGGAAATGAAGGACGAGGAACAATAGGAACAAATACGAATGTTGAAGCTGGTTTGAGAGATGCTATAACTCAGTTAGGTAAAGCAAGGTCCAATGCAAAAAGAGTTGTTATTGTGCTGTCAGATGGAGAAGCGAATATGTATTATAACAACAAGGGACATAGTGTTGTTAAATACCCAAATGCAGGGAATTGGTTTAATAATAGATTATATGGAAATTTGTTAAATCGACTTAGAACGATTGTTCCGGCAGTTCATGGTTTTTATTCTGTAGCATTTGCATATGAAGGAACTTTTGATACATTAAATTGGATGCGAGATCAGGTTAGAGGATTAAATAGCAATATTCCAAGTGAAGAATTATTTGCAAATACTGAACAAGAATTGATTGATGGATTGAATGATATTACTCGGAAAATAAGGCCGTTAGGAATTCGAAAAGTCACCATAACAGATACTTTATCAAAATTTGTCACTTTATTGCCGAACAATGCTTCAAATCTTCGTGTCGTTAAAATCGTAAATGGTGTTGAGACAATATTAACATCAGAAGAGGCAAGAGTGACGACAGAGCAAAATCCGCAAGGGCTAATGTCTGTTACAGCTCAATTTGCTGATGATTACCGAATGGAAGACGGAGTGAGATATGCATTAAAATTTACCGTTAAATCTTCTCAAGAAGCATTAGATGCAATTACAGGAGATAAAAAAGTAACAGCTTCAGATGCTCTAAATGGAGATAAATCTAAATTATATTCAAATCAGTCAGCAACTGTTACTTATTCTTATGGGATTGGCGAAGAAAAAACAAAAACTCTTCAATATTCTGAAGTACCAAGTTTTAGTCCTTCTACACCATTAAATGTTCCGGTAACAGTAGAGTGGAAAGATGCAAGTGGTGGTAATAATGTAACTGCAACAAAGCCAAATTCGATTACATTAGGATTAACACAGAAAAATAAAACAGGTGGACAAGATAAGGCTAATTATCGACAAATTACAATCTCTCAATCGAATCGAGGAGAAATTCAAAACGTTGCTAAAGGGTATGAATATCAAATCGCTCCGCAAGAACTTGCAGCATTTGATGCAAAAGTTGAGAATATTGGAACAATAGATGCACCATCATTTAAGGTAACATATCAGCAAAAACCAACCTTAACGATTCAGAAAAAATTGACAGGGGAAGAAGTTCGGCAACAAAAATATACTGTAAAAATTGAGTTACGTGATAGTAATAATCGAGCAGTATCGGGAACGTATGGTGGATTAACGTTTAAAAATGGTGTCGCAAATATTGAGCTTCGACCAAATACACCGGTTCAGCTAGCTTATCTTCCAAGAGAAACTCAATATAGTGTTACTGAAGATGAAAAATATGCAGGGCATTATAAAATTGATTATTCTTTTAAACAAGGGGTTTTAACAGAAGATAAAACAGTGACAATAACAAATCAAAAATATCCAAGCTTATCCATTACAAATGAAGTGAGCGGTGAATTAGCAAATTATCAACAAGATTTTGAAATAGAAATTCAAATTTCTGGATTGAAAAATAAACAAATAAAAGCACGAAAAGGAAATAAAGAAAGTGTGGTTACATTTGTTAATAACCGTGCCACGGTAAGTTTAAAACGTGGAGAAACAATTCAATTGGAAGATTTGCCAATTGGTGCCAGTTATGAAGTAATAGAATCTGCTCGTTCTCAAAGAGGATATACAGTAACGTATGAAAATCAAAGGGGACAATTACAAAGTGATAAGCAAGTTCGAGTCATTAATAAACGAATTTCTGTTCCAGCAACGGGATTAGATATTTTGAGTTCATCTAATATGATTCTAATAATCGTTGGAAGTATTGGAATTCTTAGTTTATTATTGATGATTACGAGTAGGAGAAGAGCCTAAATGTTAAGCAGAAGAGAAAGTTTACAACTAAAAACAGAAGAAAAGCAAAAGAAAGGCAAAGGTCCACCAGGAATTAAAGAAGACATCATTTATCTTCTAGGAAAAATAGTATTTGTCATAGCAACATTAGCAATTTTATATTTCTTTTTGTTTGGAATTATTCGCTACAATGATGATGGAATGAAACCAGCTTTAAAAGACGGAGATCTAGTAGTTTATTATCGATTAGATAAGAAATATTCAGTGGGAGATTTGCTAACATATGAATATAAAGGGAAATTTCGTGTTGCACGTGTCATTGCCACAGCAGGAAGTACGATTGATATTAACGAAGATGGATTAATTGTCAATGGTTCACCCCAACAAGAACAGGATATTTATAAAGAAACTTTGCTTTATAAAGAAGGAATAGAATTTCCACTTAAAGTACCTGAAGGAAATCTATTTGTGCTAGGAGATAATCGAACTTCAGCAGTAGATAGTCGTGTATTTGGGGCAATCCCAATTAAAGATACACAAGGGAAAGTCGTCACAATTATTAGAAGAAGAGGTTTTTAAAAAGAGGAGAATTAAGAAATGAAAAAAACAATTATTAAGAAAATTATATCAGGTGTAGTAGCAGCAGGAACAATCTTATCTTTAGTACAAGTGCCAAATGTATTAGCTGAAAATGAAGTAGCTAGTTCACAAAGTGAAAAAAATGTAGTTGTTAAAGTTAATAAAGAACTAGATATTGCAGAAGGGATTACTACTCCAACAGCAACATTTACATTTAAATTTGTACCAAAAGCAGGACAAAATAGTGCGAATGTTCCATACGAAACAGTGACAGCAACAAATGGAACAATTCCAAATCGAACTGTTACTTACGGAGCAAGCGATACCCTTCCACAAGGGAAAACAGCAATTACAAAAGCAACAGATGATATTTTTGCAGGAGTTACTTATGCAAATGCTGGGGAATATGTGTATACAGTATCAGAAGAACAAACTGGTTGGACAGCTTTATCTAATAATATTGATACATTAACATTCGATACAAAAACATATGAAATGCATGTTTTCGTTAAGAATAAATCTCAAGGAACAGGAACATATATTTCAAATGTTTATTTCGTAGATACAACTGCTGGAAGTACAACAGCAGCTACTGCTAAAAAAGCAGGAAATACTGAACCAGGAACAGAAGCTGGATCAAAAGTATATAAATATGATTTATTCAAAAATAAATATACTAAAAAAGCAGGTAAAACGGGAGATTCACCAAATGTTATTAATCCAGCTGCAAATGCATTAACAATTACGAAAAAAGTTGCTGGCGGATTAGCAAGTAAAACGAAAAATTTTACTTTCAAATTAACATTTAAAGCAGCTTCAACAGATGAAACAGGAACTTATACAGGTACAAAAGGATCAGAACAAGTTACTTTCACAAAAGATGTAGAAAAAGAATTCACACTACATGATGGGGAAAGTTTAGTATTTCCAGATTTACCAGCAGGTACAAAATATACCTTAAAAGAAGAAGCAAGTTCAGGTTATACACCATCTTCAGTCTATAAAGAAAATGGAACACAAAAGAACGGTACAGCCGGTACTCAATCTCAAGCCTACACTGTTGCAGATGTGTTAGTTGGGGAAAAAGAAAATAATAATGTTGTAACAAATACATTGCCAGAAGTTACACCAACAGGATTATTAATTGATAATCTTCCATTTATTATCATGATTGGATTAGGGTTATTCGGATTTATTTTAGTAGCAAAAAGACGTCGTAGAGAAGCGGAATAATTAAGAGATGAAGACGAATCCTGAAAAACCAAAGAAAACCATTTCAAGACATTTTGTTCTGTTTCTAGATAATTTATTGAACCATATTCTCTTGCTTGTGACAGCTTTAGTTTTTCTATTTGGGTTTTATGCCTTATGGGATTCGAACCAAGTCTATTCGTTAGCATCCTCTAGTGAGTATGAAGCGTATCGACCTGTATCTTCGTCTCAAAAAGATGAATTAGCTAGCTTTTCAGAATTTGAAAAGCTTCAACAATTAAATTCAGAAGTAATTGGTTGGATTAATGTTTATGGAACTAATATTGACTATCCATTAGTACAAGCAAAAGATAATGAAAAATATTTAACACGAGATTCAAAAGGAGAATTTGCTTCTACGGGGGCTATCTTCCTAGATGCTAGAAATAATCCGAAGTTTGAAGATTTTAATACTATTATTTATGGACATCATGTGGAAAATGGAGTCATGTTTGGAGATGTAGCGAAGTTTTCAGATAAGGAATATTTTGAACAACATCGTTATGGAAGTATCTTTTATAATGGACAAGAAAAAGGAATTGAAATATTTGAAATGTTGGAAGTCGATGCTTATGATTTCAATATTTATGATCCTGGTATTGTAGGAGAAGAACGTCAACAAGAGTATATTCAACATTTGCTTTCTGTAGCACTCAATAAAAGGGATATATCTATAGGAAAGAATGATCATATTATATTATTGAGTACGTGTTTTCTTGATGTCACAAATGGTCGTCATATCGTAGTTGCAAAAATTACGGATAATATTCCTGAAAATACATTCCATACGAAAAAATCAAAACCATTTCCATATAGTGTGTTTGATGATTCATCCTTAGGAAAATATTTATCATCTATTCCATTATGGATTTGGTATACAATTATATTAGTGCTTATTATCGTTGTATTATTCTTACTCGTGCTCTTAGTGTTAATGGTACAACAACGTAAAGAAAGAAGTCGTTAAAAACAAAAGGGTGGATAGTTTGACGATAACTATCTATCCTTTTTGGTTTAGAGGTTAATTTGTGAAGAAGATTATAAAGATAATTATCATCAGTTTTGTTTTATTTTTAATGAATGCTTCACTTGTGTTAGCGGATGAATTAGAAAACTACAATCCGATTGACCATCATGAGGAAAAAGGATTTTATCAGTTACAACAAAACCACCCTGATGTAAAAGGATGGATTAGTATTGATGGAACACATATTGATTACCCGATATTGCAAAGTGAAGATAATGTAAAGTATTTGGATCATAACGCATTTGGAGATTATGTAGTGACAGGCTCTATCTTTTTAGACTATCGCTTTAAAGCTGATTTTACAAATTTTAATACTATCATTTATGGACATCATGTTCCGACAGGAGATATGTTTGGAGATATAAAAAAATTTACAGATAAAGACTTTTTCGAAAATCATCGCTACGGAACAATTTTTTATAACGGTGAAGAAAAAGAGTTGGAAATCTTCGGCATTCTAGAAGTAAATGCGTATGATATGACTATTTATCGTCCTTTATCAGATAATGTAGAAGAGAATCAGGCGTATTATCAATATTTATTGACTAAAGCAACCAATAAAAGAGATGTATCTGTAACTTCAGAAGATAAAATCTGTTTATTAAGTACCTGTTTTGTGGATGTAACAAATGGAAGACATATTTTATTAGCTAAAATAAATCCTGTTTTTAAGAAAACACAGAAAAACAATAATCATATTCCAATGATACACCATCAGCAAAGTTTCGTTTTTAAATGGATTTTTTATGTAGTACTACTATTGTTAGCAGTCATTATTATTTTATTAGTAATACTGATTTTCTTATTAAGAGATAGAAAAAAAGATAATCATTTAAATTAATATTATTTTCTTGAAAAGAATAAATAGAAAGCTTCCATAAAACCAAAGATAAGTGGTAGTCTAATGGTCAATTTGATATTTAACTTGAACATAAGGGTTAAGTGGGTGACAGACACCAAAATAAATTGACTAGAGAACGTCTCAAATTATTGGGGCTAATAGTCAAATAGGGTTGATGAAACAATTTTAGTGAAGGAATTAAGCAGCGCCGGTTGTTTAATTTCTTTTTTGGTTCGTGGAGTATATAGTTTGAAAATTAAGGTTGTTCGACAAAAGAAAATTAAAAATGTATTAATAAATGTAATTCCAACAAACGTATAGTATTCGTAGTTTTAAAATATAAAACTTTATATAATTAATTTTCAGTTAATGAAACCACTTTATTATCTATTTTTTTCACTCAAGGGGAAAATCTATTGATTTTAGTTTGAAATTTGATAATATATACCCTATACCATACAGGTAAGATTGATATGCACTTTGTGAAAAGTAATGTTTCACACTAATTTCATAACTTAAGTAATATATTTTTAATGATATATATAGTCCGAAACGAAATTTTATTCAAAGTTCATAAACCAATCTACCAAATAGAAAAAAGAGTAGCTGCATGGGAAATATATCTTACCCATTACCCGTAATTAATACCTCAAAAATATTTAACTCATGCAGCTGCAACATTTTTCTAAGATGACTACTTCAAAAAGGAGGAAGAATCTAGTAAGTAAAAGTTGAATAAAAATCATACATAGCAAATCTTATTGGTGAAAGATTACCAAGGGATTTTATTTTTTTGTTTTTTTAGGTATTTGTGAGCAGCCTATAAAACAAATAGATACTAATTCTGAATATTGTAATAAAAAACTATGTAACAAATATCCTAAAAAGAGCTTTATAGTTAAATAAAGAAACAGTATAAAATTCTACTAAAATTTTTAAAAAGGTAGGGAATACTTGTTTTATAATTAAAATTCAGGATAAAATTTTTAAAAATTATAGAAAAATATATGTTAAGCAAAATAAATTAAGAATAAATCCGTATACGTTTTAATGATAAAAAGAAAGACTATAATGTAATATAGTTGTAAAAAATATTCGTTTCACAATGAAATAAAATGGAATATCCGTGAAAAAATCCGATTTGAACTATGGAAATTTTATTACGAAAATTACTGATGTAATAATGTTTTTAAGACTTTTTTGAAATAAATGTAATTTATGGAAATTGTATTAAAATTCTTTGACAATTCACATATTGTGATATAGAATATTTTTAAATAGAAGACTATAAAGAATTCTATAAAAAAACAGATTTCTTTTAAATAAAAGGAGGAAAACTATGAAGGATAAACGTAATCTTCGTGCGATTCAAGCACAACGCTTTTTACGATATAGTATTCGTAAGTTCAGTGTAGGGGTAGCAAGTGTTGCCATTGCATCTGGATTAGCAGTATTAAGTGGGGTAAATGTACAAGCTGCTGAAGAAGCAACTACAAAAGCTCCAACTACAGAAGCAGTAGAAACTGCTAATAAAGATAACAAGCAAGTAGTTGAGAAAGTTGACAAATCAAGTTTAAATTCAGCTATTGCTCGTTTAGAAGCAGCTTTAGAAAAAGCAGCATCAACTGAAAAAACAGCTTCAGCAATTGAGTCTGCAAAAGCAGAATTAGCAAGTGCAAAAGCTGTAGTTGCAAATGAAGCTGCAACAAAAGAAGAAGTAGCAAAAGCTACATCAGCAGTAAACGGAAAAGCTTTCGTTGTTGAAAGTATGCCTAAAGCAACTGCAGAAAAGAAAGAAGAAAAAGAAAACAAAAACCAAGATCCACGTAATGGTCAAGCGATTCCTGGTCAAGGTGAAAGTGGATTTAGAGCAGTAGATACGACTGCAGCTAACTCGGCAGAAGAAGCAACTAAATACAAAGGTATTAGAGATGCTGCTTTAACTGAATTACAAGCAAATATTGCTAAAGTTCAAGCTAGACTTGATGCGGAAAAAGCAAAAGATCCGAATAAAAAAGACCAAGCTGTAATTGATACTTACACTAAAGTTATTGAAAAAGCTAATGGTGTAGTAACTAAAGCAAACGCTGCAGATGCAACATCAGCTCAAGCAATGAGTCAACAAGCAGAAGCTGTTAAATCAGAACGTGATTTATTAGCTTTCTACTTAGCTGGAAAAACTGAATTAGGTGCTCCTGTTAGTGAAAACCACGTTGCTTATGGTAACAACCCTAAAAACGGTGTATTCGAAAGCTTGAAAGAAGGTTTTGGAGACAAAGTAACATTCACTGATGCTGATAAAAAATCAGAAACAATTGCTACTC
>ERZ772956.2274-NODE-2274-length-12396-cov-3.631877_pt1 | contig 12396 bp, 12 predicted proteins | sample MGYA00580683_ERZ772956 | MGnify/ENA primary metagenome ERZ772956 (study PRJEB29015, sample SAMEA2738077) | human oral metagenome | biome: human oral; feature: human-associated habitat; material: saliva | place: China | collected 2212 ... | reverse complement strand
GTTTATATCAATCTAGTATAAACCAGATTCACACATCACACAAAACTAGCGGGGGAGACCTTTGCTGTTTCTTGAATAGTCTATAGTGATAGGCGAAAGCCTGATCTAATAATAAACAAAAATAATAAAAAAAAGAAAATACCATGAAAAAGTATAAACAATTGCTGATGGGAGGAGTATTTCTCCTCCTCAGCATCTTGGTTATCGGTTGTAAAAAAGACGACCCAGAACCTACCCCTCCAGTTAAAGAACCTGAATTGGTCCTTAAACAAGCGGATGGAAAAGTGATGGCTTCTGGAGCCATGCTTAATCTTGTAGTAGGGCAGACAGAGACACTAACTGTTGAGGGAGTTCCTAATCTTCAAGTAACTACGCAAGGCAATGCTGTATCTGTTGTACAGAGCCAGGATAAAAAAGCCTTGATTGTAACTCCAAAAGAGGAAGGAACTGCTACAGTAACGATTACCTATGGTAATAATAAGCTTTCCTTTACAGTTAAGATTGCAAAAAAAACTCAGGAAAATCCAACTGGACTTTTCAAAAATGGAAATCTGATGGTTTCCTTTGGTTATGTTGCAAGAAAGTCTCATCAGTTATGGGCTACAGACCAAGCTACTAATCTTCAGCAGAAGTACATTAAAATAGTTAGTCAGACTGGTCCAATCCAAAGCTTACCAATTGGAGCAAAAGTTAAAGTTTCTTCAACTGGGCTGAGTAATGGACTTGCTTTCAATGAGACTGAGTTCACCCTTATAAAGGGCAAAGATAACTTCTTAACATTTGAAAGTAGTGATCATAGTTATAAAATTGTAGTGTTAAACTAATCCCTGAGAAAGTATCTTTCGATGGGACATTAAAGACGGTAGAAACTACCGTCTTTTTTGGTTGTTATGTTTTTTTGGATTGAGTTTCTAAATTTCTTTAATTGTAGTCATCGCGAGGCGAAGCCGCGGCGATCCAGATAGAAGTCAAATAAGGAATTTATAAAATCCTAGATTGCTTCACTCCGTTCGCAATGACTCTTCGTCATCGCGAGTGAGTGAAACGAACGTGGCGATCCAGATAGGAATAAAATAGAGAATGTATTAACTCCTCGATTGCTTCGCAATCGCTTTGCGAGCTCCCCAAAAAACGATCAAAAACCAGATTACTCTTCATATCCAGCTACGAATGCCAACCTTCTTGCATTGATCTTACCTCTAAGAAGTTGAAAATATTTATTCCAGAGTATTCTTGTTGCATCACTTGCAAATGCGAGCGATTCAAAAAGAGCTTCCAAAACAGGATCTTCTACTTCGTTATCAGAGATATTTTCTAGTGCTTTCACTTTTTGTATGAATAATTTCTGGTCAAATCCAATATCCCAAGCCAATGCACCCTTGGTCAGATGAATTTTTCATGGAGTGATTTTTAGGGTGATGAGCTCATGATGTTCTCCCTCAAATGGTGAATGAAACTCTAGTGAAATTGCAAGACTCTGCTTTTTGCTCACCTCTGCAATAAAATCTTCAGAGTGGTCAAAATAGAGACAATCACCTGTTGTATCCTTCTTCGCAGCCAACTCTTGAAGACTTGATCGTACTGCTGGACTATAGTCAATAACCTGAGCATCAATCGGCAAAATCAGTTTTTTAAACACTTTGTTTATCCCTCATGCATCAATAATAAAATTCTGAATATTCCCATCTGGTTTTTTGTGCTTGAGAATGACTCCTGAATGTCTACTCGTTTTCTCATTAAACATATAAATATAGCTTTCAACTGGTAATCCAACTTCTTGCAGGCGATCAAATACATTTTTCATAAAGATTGACCAATAGTGGCATGAGGCTCCATTCATCATCTCATTACGAAACAGGGTTTCATCATTAGAGCGAACATAGACGTTGTTGACCAGTTGATCAGAGAGTCCGCTTTCATTATAGGCACTTAGAGTGATATTTGGTGCTGAGTTGTAGAAATTCCTCAGATGACAGCTAGAAAAAAGGTTATTAAAAAAATTGCATACTTCATCAAAAATTTGCTGATGACGATGTGGATATTTTTTGAGAAATCAGCTGAGTACATTCAGAGTTTTCTCCACTGTTGTGTCAATATCCTCAAGAGACTCAAATGGATCGATTGTATTCCTCAATGATTTTTCAAGTCTTTGGGCAATAGTTGTTGAGAGATGTGGTGTACAAGGTTTCTGATCCTCAAATGCATCAACATTCTTTGCTGGATAATTATTCTGAGACATCCCCATCTGAAATAGCAAAACTAAAATTTTTACTCCTTAAGTATAGCCAATTTTTCAAAAAAAACAAAAAATCTGAAAACAAATTTCGCATCGCTTCAAGTTGAAATAAAACTCAAAATCCCTATCTTTTGAGTGAAAATACTCAGCTTTTTTTATTTTTTCTCTCAGTGATGAATCTTACGATCAAAAGCTACCTTGAGGGTATCCAAACACATCAATTTAGCGCAAAAGAGGTAGTAAATCATTATCTTCAAAAGGCTAAACTTCTTAATCCAAAACTCAATGCTTGTGTTCGTTTCAATCAAAACTATATTGACCAGCACTTGGAATCATTTTCTCAAAAATCCCTTGCAGCACTACCAATTATGGTCAAGGATAATATTTTGATCCAATGAGAACTCGCAACCTGCTGTTCAAAGATGATGGAAAATTATGTTGCACCCTATACGGCAACTTGTATGCAAAACTTAGAAGAAGCCTGAGCACTGATGATCGGACAAACCAATATGGATGAATTTGCGATGGGAAGTTCGACCGAATCTTCAGTCTATGGTCCCAGTTACAACCCTTACTGAGAAAATCGTATCCCTTGAGGAAGTAGCTGAGGTTCTGCTGTAGCTGTAGCTGCTGATATGGCGATAGCTGCCTTGGGGACAGATACAGGATGAAGCGTTAGACAGCCAGCTGCTCTTTGTGGAATCGTTGGATTTAAGCCAAGTTATTGAGCAATTTCTCGCTATGGAGTCGTTCCGATGGCTTCTTCCCTCGATCAGGTTTGAATTTTTTCAAAAACAGTTGAAGATGCTCAGCTTCTTTTGAGTATTCTTGCATCAAAAGATACCCATGATTCAACTTCTTCTGCTCATGCAGAGGACTTAAAAACTATTGAAAAAGCTGATCCAGAAACAGTTCGTTTTGTTGTACCAGAGGAGGCGCTTAATGATGGACTCGATCCACAAATCAAGGCACTCTTCCTTAAAAAAATTGAGTCCCTAAAAAATGTAGGTTATAGCGTAGATATTCAGTCTCTTCCAATCCTCAAGGAATCACTCGCAATTTATTATACCTTGATGCCGGCAGAGGTGAGTACTAATCTTTCTCGTTTTGATGGGATTAGATTTTGACATCAGCAAAGTACGCTTGAATGCTCAAGTTTGGATGAATATTATGCGAAGGTAAGAGGAGAGTGATTTTGACCAGAAGCCAAGAGAAGAATTCTCCTCTGAACTTTTGTCCTCAGCTCAGCAAACTACCAAGGATATTATCTCAAAGCTCTCAATGCACAAAAAAAACTTAAATCTGATTTCTCTCAGCTTTTTGAAAAGTATGATGTGATTCTAACTCCAACAACTCCTGAACTAGCTTGGAAACTAGGATCTAGAACCAACGATCCTCTCAAAATGTACTTGGCGGATCTCTATACAGTTCCTGCAAATTTGGCAGGACTGCCTGCACTCTCAGTTCCAATGGGATATCTCGATGATCAGGGAGAGAAATTACCAGTTGGGATACAGTTGATGGGAAATAAATGGTCTGATCAAAAACTTCTCAATATCTGAAAACTTTTTGAAGAAAATACGAGTTTGTAATATTATTTTAAATATGCTATTAAAAAAAAGAAAAGGCTGATTTCAGCTTTTTTTTCTTTTGCAAAAATAAGAGAAAAAAGTATACTCAGTCCATTTACCCTTGCTTATGTGTTATTATGATCCATAATGTCCTCAAGATCTGAAAGATCAAACGAATCTACTTAACAAAGCCAAATCAACAAGAGATCCAAGAGACGATCAAAGGTCTAGATCTTCACGAGATGATTGAGCAGGATATCTTGGAGCCAAATGCACATGACAAGATCGATATTTACGATGATTGTATTTTTTTGATTATTCATTTCCCAAAATACAATGAGAAGCTAGGAAAGCATATTTCTAATGAGATGAATATTATCCTAGGAAAGGACTTCATCATCACAATCACCAAGTATCCAACCAATAATATTGAAAAGATTAGACAGCAATACGAGGAAGAAATCAGAGAAGAAGGAGCTGATGCAGAGGAATATAAGGTTTCACCTTACTATATTCTCTATAAGATATTTGATGTGATGTATGACAAGATTTTGCTCAGCTTGAATAGATTCAATCTAGATCTCATGGAGATGGAAAAACAGGTTTTTGACAAGAGTTTCGTTGATGCTAATCTCCTCAGAAAAGTGCTTATCAAAAAGAGAAATGCCGTTTTGCTCAAGACAATCATCACTCCTCAGGAGGAAATCCTCGTTGAGCTCCAAAAGGCGACAGCTCACTTCTACGAGTGAGATTTGGATGTCTATTTTGAGGATCTAGAGTATAAAACAAGTAAAATCCTAGGGCATATCTCAATTATCCACGAAAATATCGAGTCAATCTGAGAAGTTTTCCACACATTGACCAATATGATGACCAATACAAATATTGGAATTTTGACGGTTTTGACAGTTGTAATCTGAGTAATGACGATGGTGAGTGGAATCTTCGGTATGAATGTTCAGCTTCCTCTCTCATCAAATCCTTATGCTTTCCTTATTTTGATTGGAATCATGCTTTGACTGGCAGCAGTGATTATCCGAGTCTTTAAAAAGAAAAAATGGCTCTAAAAATCAGATTTTGTTCTTTTATTTCCCTTTCCTCTTCCTCATGCGTCAAAAGAAATCCTCATCTCCTTTTTTGAAGATAGTTATTCTCTTGCTAGTTTTAGTAGTGGCGGGCTACTTTTGGACTAAGAGTGCCTACAATCAGCCAATCACCTATCCTCCTCAGACAAAAATCACTATCGAAAAGTGAGATACTATTGCGAGTTTTTATGCACATCAGTCAGGAATTGAGAAATTTTTTACTAAACTCTGGCTGAGAAATAATTCCTCTCTCCTTCCAAAACTTCAAGAGGGGACCTATCTTCTTTCTGGAAGTTATCAAAAAGTAGAGCTCTTGACTCTGATAAACAAGTGACCAGAAAAAACCTATCAGCGTCTTACCTTGCTAGAGGGGCGATCAATCTATGATATTGATCAGTATCTCGCTAATAAAGGTGTTTGCTCACCTGGAGACTTTATTGCAAAAGCAAATGATCAAAGCTATATAAACGAACTTAAAAATCAGTTTTCTTTTCTTGCGATGATCCCTGCTGGAAAATCACTTGAGGGATTTCTCTATCCAGATACCTATTTTATAGATCAGAATTCTGATCCTCTTGATCAGCTCATCAAGGCACAGCTCAAAAATTTTAATGAAAAAAACTGGCTTCCAAATCAAGAGGAACTCAAAAATTTCAGCCCAGCTGGTATAAATCTTCAAAACTATAATGCACTCATTCTCGCCTCAATTATTGAAAATGAGGAGAAGAATGCTGACAATAAACCTACGATCGCAGGAATATTTATCAATAGACTTCAGAAAGGTATGAGGCTGGATGCGGATGTGAGTCTCTGCTATGGGCTCAAGATCACCTATGATAAATGTAGAGCTGCCATTGTCCCAAATCTCAATAATCGTGACAATCTCTACAATACAAGAGCAAATACGGGATTGACTCCAACTCCAATTTCCTCTCCTACACAGGCAACACTTTGAGCACTACTAAGATATAAAAAATCTGATTATCTCTTCTATCTTCATGGTAGCGATGGACAAATCTACTATGGAGCTACTGTTGAGGAGCATAATCAAAATAAAATCCATCTTTAATTCTTATTGCTCTATCTCATTATGAAAAAAATCTGAATTTTGACTGCAATGCAAGAGGAAGCTCAGCATATTATCAATCTGCTAGGTCTGAAACCTAGCTCAACCCTCAAAAATATTAGTTTCTTTGAAAACGAAGAATATGTGCTTGCACTCTCAGGAGTTGGGAAGATCCAAGCAAGTATTGCAACGACAGCGCTCTGCTCTCGTTATGATCTTAAGGCTCTTATCAATATTGGAATCGCTGGAAGTCTCCTCTGAAATCAGGCCCAAATCTGAGATGTATTTCTTGTGCAGAGGATTAGGCAGCATGATATGTATTTGCCGTTTGATGGCGAGCATCTTAATTATGCAAAGTGAGAAATTGAACTCTCTACCATAGAAATCGAAAAATCAGATTTTTCTTTCCAGTTTAGAACAGGAGCTTTGTGCCTTACAGGAGACCAATTCTTAGATGATCAGTCCCTTACTCAGAAACTCAGAGCTGAAACGAATGCTGATGTGGTAGAAATGGAAGCTTTTGCGTTTGCTAGTGCTGCTCGTGAGTTTTGACTGCTTGAAAAGAGCTACAGTATCAAGGCGATCTCAGATGGAGCCAATAATGAATCTCAGCTTGCTCATATGGATAACCTAGACTTTGCAATGGAAAATAGTATTCAAGTGCTCAAAGAACTCCTCAAAAAACTAAAAAATATCTAATAATCAAACCATAAAAAGAGAGAATCGGAATTCTCTCTTTTCTTATTACTAAGTAAACTTTCTCTTATTTGATTCTCGTAGCGAGATACGCTAGACCTAAAGCATCTGCAGCATCGTTGTATTCTGGGAGCTCTTGAAGTTTATAGAGCTTCATTATTGTTTTTTGTACGAGGATTTTTTCAGCTTTCCCATTCCCTGTGATGTATTTTTTGAGTTCAATAGGGGTAAATTCTTTGATCTTGATTCAGTATTTGAGAGCCATTGCCAGGAGAATTCCTCTGATTCCATAGACAAATTCTGCATTATTCTGATTAAATTTCGTGAAAAAAAGTTTTTCCATACAAATAATTCTGATTTTTTGTGTCTTGAACATCTGCTCAAAGAAGTCCATAATTTGTACCATCCTTTGAAACTGATCTTCTCTACTAGGAGAAACTTGCTTTTGAAGAAGAATTCCTGAGTCTATGATTTGCAAGTCCTGAGTTATTAGTGCATACCCAAGCTTTCTCACTCAGGGATCTAGTCATAAAATCATATCTTCTTAAATGAGGTAAATAAAGAATAAAATCTGGCTACTGATCAGCTTTTTTAGCTAATTCTATCGTTGAGTCTCGGATATTCATTGACTGAATATCACTATTGTGGGTAATCGTATAAAATTTGAGCGTCCTTTGTTTGACAAAGTCAGTCAGAAGCTCAGCAACCTTAGCTACTGTTTCATTATCTAGGTTATTGATTGTTTCATCCAGGAAAAGGAGTCTTGTCTTGAGATGAGAAGAGATCGCAAGCATCCAAACAAGCTTCAAAATTGTTCTCTGCCCTCAGCTTAAACTCTTAACCTCCCTTTCTCATTTGCTATCAATAATCTTGGTTTCCAGCTCTAGTTGTTCACTAGTCTCTTTGAGTTTTATACTAATCTGATAGTCCACAACATTCACGAGATACGTATTGATGATTTCACTCAGAACTGGCAAATATTCACTTAAAACAAACAAAAGCAGTTCCTTATTCAATATTGTATACAAATTGCTAAGAATCTTCTCTTCTTCTATGAGTTTTTTGACCTTGAGTTGTAGGGTTTTATAGTCTTCAATAAGATTTCTGAGCTCTTGAATTTTAGCCTGATAACTATTTGCTGTTTTTTCAATCAAATCCCATTCTTGAACTGGATATTTCTGAATATTTTGCTCTAGTTGTCAAATCTTGCCTTCTAGCTCAGATTTCTTAGTTTCACCCTGTGAATATTGCTGTTGAAGTGCAATATTCTCTGATTGTAGGCGCAGTTTCTCTTGCTGATTCTGCTCAGTCTGAGCAAGTAATTCTTCCTGCTTGAAAATTTGCTGATCTAGTGCTTGAATATTCTTTGCTAGTTCTGAATATTTCTCAGATGCCTCCGTAATCTGTTTATAATTGATACTTTGCAAAAAAGTTTTCAAAAATCAGATTTTTTTTGTATTTTCTTGCTCCTCCAAGGAAAGTTTTTCGCGCTCTTTTAAGAAAGTTTCATTCTGCTCCCAGTTAGCAAGTGTAAGTTTACATTCTTCGATCTGAGTCAGAATCTGAGAACTAGAAATCTGTTGCTGAATCTGCTGCTTTTGAGCGAGGAGTTGCTGTTTTTCCTGCTCCCTTTGTTCAAAATGCTGCTTATTGATCACTGTAATAAATGGGCAGTTCGCTCAAATCTTTTCACAAGCAAAAATCTGCTCCTGCTGTACTCTTTCCTCAAATTGTTGAAGCTTCTGCTTAATTTGCTGGAGCTGTTCTTGATAAAAACGATACTGATTTTCAAGATTAAGGAGCTGATTTTCCACTTTTTGTTTTTCAACTTGCTGTTTTGTGGTGAGATTTAAACCCTGAGAAGCTATGAGTTCATTGGCTTTTTTGAGATTTGTTCCCAGCGTGATCAATTCTTGGACAAACTGCTCGTTATATAGTAAACTAAAATTTTCCCTATGTCCAAGCCCAAGTATGCTATGATACTGAGTGTAAAAAGTCTCTAACTCTCCGCTGAAAGATAGTTGTTCCAGCTTCTCCTGCTGGTTTGCAATATCGGATTTTTGTTTTCTTAGTTCTCAAAGGAGCTCTGGATTTGTATTCGCCAAAAGTCAGTCTATTTGCTTGATTTTATTCTCATTTGATTGAATCGTATTGAAAAAATGAGAAATCTGATTTTTGATCTCAGTTAATTGTTGGTTTTGAAGTCAGAGTTCAGTCTTTTCTGCAGAGAGAATCTCGCGTTTTGTTTTCAAAAATTCTGCAATAGATGGCAAAAATTCTGTTAATTTTTCATCAAGCTCAAAATTTTGGATTCCGAGCTGCTGAGAAAATCCCTCCAATTCTTCAATGGTTTCTAGACTTGAACTTAAATATTCAGTAATTTCACTAAACTCTTGTAGTTTTCTAAACAGAGCAAGCATTTCCTGAAGTCCTGAACTCAGTTTCCCCTCTGTATGAGAAGTATCTTGATAAGCTTTAATCTGATATTTTACTTCATTCCTTTTATCTTTTACGATTTCTTTAGTTTCTTCGATTCCCATCAGACCAAATACGTTTTTGAGAACCTCAAGTCTCTTTGCAGGCTGCATCTCAAAAATATTCTCAGCATCTTGCAGAAGGATTGTAGTGCTTGAAAATACCTCAATTGGTGGTAAAAGGGTATTCAATTGAGCTTGAAGATCAGCCTCATTCTTAAAAGGAATCTCTTCTAAGGGAATATTTTTTGCGAGCAAAAGCTCCTGAATATCCGTATTCTCCTGAAGTATCTCTCAGACACAGAGCTTTTCAGTCACTTCTTCACTTGTGAGTGCGATTTGAAAGAGCTGAGACGAACAGCTATCTTTTGACTTCCCGTGTTTAAGTGTTCTTATAACCAAAAAAACTTGACCATCAACCTCGAAAATCAGTTTTATTGTCCCAATTTTTGATGGAATATTGAGAAGATTTCTACTATTTGATTTATAGAGACCATAGGTAATACCATCAAAAAAAAGAAAACTTTTCCCGCTCCCAATAGGAGCTTTGATCAAATATTTTCCTTTCTCAAAAAAAAGTGATATTTTCTTATCTCTAAATGGACCAATATTCCAATAACTCACAGCAATCAGATCTAGCATAGGAAGGATATTTGAAAAATATGAATATATACAGCATACGAAAACTGATCTTTCTTTCAAGATCAACTCTTTTTTTATTACTAATAAATAAAAAATCAGATTTTTTATTTTCTATTGACATTTGGTATGGAATATATAAAATATCATTTATAAAAAATAAAATTAACGTTAAACAAAAAAAGTTATTGTCTATGGAAAGGGTAAGAACAATTGAGGAAAAGGCACATTGCCTTAGTAAGCTTGTAAACTCTATTGGTAATCCAGAGGATGAAGTCCTTTGGGCAGAATACGCAGCCAATGGAAAGAGCGGTGTTGTAAGCTATATAGAAAAGCAGCTTACTGAACTCTTGGATGATATCCTTGAGTGTCGAGTATCTATCGATCATTTTAAGGTCGAAGATGCTGAAGTTCTTTGTAGAGTCTTTGAATGCGATAAGATTGACCAAGAACTTTGCAGTGCACTTTCTCACCATATCTATGGTGTGGGTGAGAGGAGTCGGTATTTCTGTTGAAATACCGATACCCTCACTCTGTGAGGGAAATGCTATTTCTAAACAAAAAGTCCTCTGTATCAGAGGGCTTTTTTCGATAAAAAAAATTAGGCATCAAAACCAATAGAGAGCAATAAATCAAAAAAAACTGACTTTCAATAATGAAAATCAGTTTTCTTTTTTACCTTTTTCTAACCATCTTCTTCATCTTTGTTCTTGTCCATCCTGAAGACGGAGCAATCACCATTTCTGATCCACCAGATGGTGTTCTAATATATCTATATCCATCAGGATCAGTTCTGAGTCTGGTTTCCCAGCAGACTTTCCTTCCTCTCAAAAACCAGTGATACGTCGAACCTTTCCCATTAGTGTAGATCCCAACAATCCCAAGCTCTTTTGCTTCTTCAAGTTCAAGCTTTCTCTTAGGATAGTCAAATCTCTTTGCTCCTCTGATTCTACTTGCTTGTTTCGCCTGTTGAGCTTTTTTCTTCGCGATTCCCTGTTTATTTGTCCTACTCGCCATAGTCTTTTCTTGTTAAATAAGTTTAAAAAAGAGATGAAAATTCAGATTTTTCTTATTTTGAACTAAGTACTACCGGTTTATCCTTGTGAAACCACATATCTCGCTTAGCCTTGAGTAGTACTCTATACTGAATTACATACTGTACCACGCTAAAGAGCGAAGTAACAAGCAGATATAATCCAACTCCTGATGCAAAATTCCAAACGATTGTTCCCATCATCAATGTCATCATTACATTCATGATTCCCATCATATTGCTCATGTTTGGCATTTTTATACCATTTGGCATAGTTTGTTGTCTATTTTGTGCCTGAGTAAGTGAGGTAAGCTGAAATTGAAGGAAGTTTAAGCCCGCAACAATAATTGCTAGGATAACATTATGATTCTCAAAGAGATTCATTCCAAGAAAAATCGGATCAATATTGTCTTTTACATTCAGATAACTATTCCCAAAACTTCGGAAGAAACTATAAAGCCATTCATGTGGAACCTCCCCAGCTGCAAACTTAACAATCACTCCATACAGTCCAATAAATACTGGCAATTGCACCAAAAGTGATAGACATCCTTTGAGAGGACCAGCTCATTCTTTCTTGAGAAGTTTCATGGTTTCTTCAGAAAGCTTTTTAGGATCATCTTTGTATTTTTCCTGAAGAGCCTCCATCTTTGGTTGAATATTACTCATTCCTTTTGACATATTCGCTCCAGCAATACTATTTCTCAGGAGTAGGAGTCTTACTAAGATTGTCAAAAGCACAATCGCAATACCCATATTCCCTCAGAAGAGTGCTAGAAATACGATCAAGAGGTTAAAAATTGGACGAGAAAGGAGCTCTGCCCAAAGTATACCAAATACATTCATCACTTTTTATTTTCTATCAAATAAAATTAGATCTTCATTACTTCATCAATTTTTACCTTTACCACAGTATCAATTTGAGTTGATCGCTTTTTTGTGAGCTCATCAATATTTTTTTCATTTGCTTTATGAGTATCTTCTGAGATCTCCTTAGCAGTAAATGATTTTTTAGTGTCAGACATCGCATCTTGTCTGATTTGTCTAAGCTGAGTCTTAGTATCTTCTCCCATTGCCTTTACCTGTTTTGCAATATGATCTCTTCTTTCCTGTGTTAGAGCTGGGATCTTAATCAAAATATGAGAACCCTGATTATCTACTCCTACTCCAAGATTTGCCTCGTAGATAGCATTTCCAATAGCCTTTGAGGTACTTTTATCCCAAGGTTCAACCTTAAGTGTTGTTGTATCCATTACACTGATATGACCAAGAGTATTGAGTTTTACAGTTCCATAGTCAGTTTCTACATTGATATTTTCTAGCAATCCAGTAGTTGCCCTTCCTACCTGAAGCCCTGCAAATTCCCCTTCCAAATAGGCAATCGCTTTTTTCATCTGCTGCTCATAATGAGAAAGTTCCATTTTTTATATCTAATTACTTGATAAAAACAATCATATTAGTATATAAAGAAAAGTCAGTATTTTGCAAGATAAAAAAAATCCTTTATTTGGTGCTGATTTCTCCTTGAGATGAACAAAAACAGAAAAAAAATCAGATTTTTAACTATTTTTTGCCTATCGTTGCAATTGGAACTGT
>ERZ772956.2272-NODE-2272-length-12403-cov-7.037901_pt1 | contig 12403 bp, 14 predicted proteins | sample MGYA00580683_ERZ772956 | MGnify/ENA primary metagenome ERZ772956 (study PRJEB29015, sample SAMEA2738077) | human oral metagenome | biome: human oral; feature: human-associated habitat; material: saliva | place: China | collected 2212 ... | reverse complement strand
AAGGGCAAGTTCGTCGCTCGCAAGCGTCGTCACCTTCGCCTGCGCAAGAAGGTCAACGGCACGCCTGCGCGTCCCCGCCTGGTCGTGACCCGTTCGAACCGCCACATCGTTGCCCAGGTGATCGACGACACCATCGGTCACACCCTGGTCTCCGCTTCGGACATCGAAGCCGCCCTCGTCAAGGAGGAAGGCACGAAGACCGAAAAGGCCCGCAAGGTCGGCGCCCTGGTTGCGGAGCGTGCGAAGGCTGCCGGCATCACCGCCGTCGTCTTCGACCGTGGTGGCAACAAGTACTTCGGCCGCGTCGCGGCCGTCGCCGAAGCCGCCCGTGAGGGCGGCCTCGAGCTGTGACCGGATCGAAGGAAAGAGAGATCAACTGATGGCTGCACCGCAGCGAAGCAGGAACGGTCAGGAAGGCTCTGAGCGTTCGGGCGACGGCGAGCGTCGCGACCGCCGCAACGGACGCGGCAACGACCGCGACAACCGTCGTGGCAATGACAAGAACGAATACATCGAGCGCGTTGTCACCATCAACCGCGTCTCCAAGGTCGTGAAGGGTGGACGTCGTTTCTCCTTCACCGCCCTGGTTGTCGTGGGTGACGGCGAAGGCACGGTGGGCGTCGGCTACGGAAAGGCCAAGGAAGTTCCCCAGGCCATTTCCAAGGGCGTCGAGGAAGCGAAGAAGAACTTCATTCGCGTCCCGATGGTCCGCCGCACCATCACCCACCTGGTCGAAGGTCGCGCCGCCGCAGGCGTCGTCCTCCTTCGTCCGGCCGCCCCGGGAACCGGCGTTATCGCCGGCGGTCCGGTGCGCGCGGTCCTCGAGGCTGCGGGCGTGCACGACGTGCTCACCAAGTCCCTCGGATCGGCGAATGCGATCAACATCGTCCACGCCACGGTCGATGCGCTCAAGCAGCTCGAGCAGCCCGAGGCCGTTGCGGCCCGTCGCGGCCTCTCGCTCGAGCGCGTCGCCCCGGCGTCAATGCTCCGCGCCCGCGCGGAGGGCGAAGCTGAAAAGCGCGCCGCCGCCGAGCAGGCCGAGGCTGAGAAGGCCTCCGCGGGGGTGAGTGAGTGATGGCGAAAATCAAGATCACGCAGACCAAGTCGACGATCGGCGCCAAGCAGAACATGAAGGACACCCTGCGCACCCTCGGGCTGCGCAAGATCGGCCAGAGCGTCGTCCGTGAGTCCACCGACACCGTCCTCGGTGCGGTGCGCACGGTGCGTCACCTGGTCACCGTTGAGGAGGTCGACTGACCATGGCGGACTCGAAGACCGCACAAGGCGAGAAGGTGCAGATCGTGAAGCTGCACCACCTCCGCCCGGCCCCCGGCGCCAAGACCGCTAAGACCCGTGTCGGTCGAGGCGAGGGCTCCAAGGGTAAGACCGCTGGACGTGGTACCAAGGGCACGAAGGCCCGCTACCAGGTTTCGGCCGGTTTCGAAGGCGGCCAAATGCCGATTCACATGCGCCTGCCCAAGCTCCGCGGGTTCAAGAACCCGTTTAGAGTGGAATACCAGGTCGTCAATGTGGCCAAGCTCGCGGAGCTCTTCCCCGAGGGCGGCAAGGTGACGGTCGAGGATCTCATCGCCAAGCACGCGGTGCGTGACAACGCGCCGGTCAAGGTGCTCGGCTCCGGTGAACTCACCGTCAAGCTCGAGGTCGAGGTCGACGCCTGGTCGGCCTCAGCCGCCGAGAAGATTCAGGCGGCCGGCGGAACTATTTCCGCTCGCTGACAATGGATCGGGGGTGGTTCGGACATCGATCCGGACCACCCCCTTTCGTCATCTCCCCTCTGTTCCAAGCGGGGACCTTGTCCTCGCACATAAGAAACCATGCATGTGATGACCGAAAATTCCGGTAGTCTGGCACGGTTGCAAAGGCCGAATTGTCGGCCCATCAATCACCAGTAGGAGGAAAGCTGTGCTCAGTGCATTCGCACAGGCGTTCCGCACTCCCGATCTTCGCCGCAAGCTGCTGTTCACGCTGTTCATTATGGCGATGTTCCGCCTCGGCTCGTACATCCCGACACCCGGCGTTGACTCCAAGGCGATTCAAAGCTGCCTCTCGCAGGAGTCGGAAGCGAATCTGCTCGACCTCGTGAACCTGTTCTCCGGTGGGGCGCTCCTGCAGCTTTCAGTCTTCGCTCTGGGCATCATGCCCTACATCACAGCGTCGATCATCGTTCAGCTCCTGCGAGTGGTGATCCCCCGATTCGACGACCTTCACCACGAAGGACAGACCGGTCAGGCCAAGCTCACCCAATACACTCGCTACCTCACAATCTTCCTCGGCATCCTCCAAGCAACAACGACCCTGACACTCGCGCGCACGGGCCGCATGTTCTCTGGCTGCTCCGAGAAGGTAATCGCCGAAGACTCCTGGTGGATGTTCCTCATCATGGTGATCGTCATGATGGCCGGTACAGCCGTCGTCATGTGGCTCGGCGAACTCATCACCGAACGCGGCATTGGCAACGGCATGTCGCTCCTGATCTTCACCTCGATCATCGCGCGCCTGCCCTCGCAGATGCTTGCGATCGGACAATCCGGCAAGTGGGGCTCCGTCCTCGTGATCCTTCTACTCCTGCTGGCCGTGACCCTCGCGGTGGTGTACGTCGAGCAGGCTCAGCGTCGCATCCCGGTCCAGTACGCGAAGCGCATGATCGGTCGACGTCAATACGGCGGAACCACCACCTACATTCCGCTCAAGATCAACATGTCGGGCGTTATCCCCGTCATCTTCGCCTCTTCGATCCTTGCCCTGCCTGCGATGGTCGCCCAGTTCGGTGAGCCGACTGACGCCTGGGTCCAATGGATTTCCACGCACCTGCACCAGGGCGACTGGGTCTACCTCAGCGTCTATTCCCTTTTCATCCTCTTCTTCGCGTTCTTCTACACGTCGATCACTTTCAACCCTGAGGAAGTTGCCGACAATATGAAGCGCTACGGAGGGTTCATCCCCGGCTACCGTGCCGGACGTCCGACCGCGGAGTTCCTCTCCTACGTCATCAACAGGATCACGACCGCAGGCTCGCTCTACCTCGTGGTGATTGCCCTGCTGCCCTCGCTCCTGATCATCCCCCTGAAGCTGAGCGCCTCTCAGATGCCTTTCGGTGGAACGACCCTCCTCATTATCGTGGGAGTCGGCCTCCAAACGGTGAAGGAGATCAACACGCAGCTCCAACAGCACCACTACGAAGGATTCCTCCGATGAGCGCAGTCATTCTTCTCGGCCCCCCCGGAGCTGGTAAAGGAACTCAGGCCGTCCGCATTGGCGAGCGCCTTTCAATCCCCGTGATCTCTACCGGCGAGATTTTCCGTTCCAACATGGCTGAGGGCACGGAGATCGGCAAACAGGCCAAGTCGTACATGGATCGGGGAGAGTTCGTCCCCGATTCGGTGACGAACGCGATGGTGAAGGCACGCCTTTCGGCTCCTGACGCGACCCAGGGTTTCCTCCTTGACGGCTACCCGCGCAATGTTGAACAGGCTCGGGTCCTCGCTGACTTCTGTGAGGAACTGGGCACGCACATCGGGGTGGTTCTCGAAATCCAAGTTGACGAGGACGAGGTTGTCGCCCGCATGCTCAAGCGCGCCGAAGAGCAGCACCGGGCTGACGACAGCGAACCGGTGATGCGTCACCGCCTCGAGGTCTACCGTGAACAGACCGAGCCCGTCGCCTCCTTCTACGCTGATCTCGATCTGCTTGAGACGGTTGATGGTTCTGGTTCCATCGACGAAGTGAGCGAAAGGATCTTCACGGTCCTTGACGCGCGCTTGGGCCGCTGAAATGGGGCGCATCGAGCTTAAGAGCCTCGAACAGGTCAAGTGGATGCGTGAGGCCGGACTTGTCGTCGCCGATATTCACCGCAGCCTTCGCGAGGCGGCGCGCCCCGGGATCACGACTCGCGAGCTCGATGCGGTCTCTGCGCAGGCCATCAGGCGAGCAGGCGCGACATCGAACTTCTTGAACTACGCGGGATACCCGGCGACCGTGTGCATTTCCATCAACGACGTCGTTGTTCACGGCATCCCCGGGGAGCGCACACTCGAAGAAGGCGATCTCGTGAGCTTCGACTGTGGCGCGTGGGTGTCGCGCAACGGGCGCGAGTGGCACGGGGATGCCGCCTTTTCCATGATCGTCGGCGATGAGTGGATCCCCGATGAGGAGTTCGCCCAAGGCAAGCGTGCTATGGGGGCTGCGCCTGGTGGTCTGAGCGATGAACGTATTCGGCGTCGCAGAGAACTCGATGCTGTGACCCGCGAATCCCTTTGGGCCGCACTCGCAAACCTTGAGGGTGCGAGGCGCGTCTCAGCGGTCGGCGCAGCCGTTGAGGACGTGGTTGCGCTCAACGCTGATGAGCTCGGCTGGGAGGCCGGCATCATTGAGGAGTACACGGGGCACGGCATTGGCACTGCGATGCATCAAGAGCCGGAGATCCTCAACTACAACGCACGTGGAATCTCAGCGAAACTCAAGCCCGGTATGGTGCTCGCCGTCGAGCCGATGCTCACTGCGGGTGGAATTGAGACGTTCACCGAGGATGATGGGTGGACTGTTCGTACCTGTGATGGTTCTGATGCCGCTCATTGGGAGCACACTGTCGCGATCCTCCCTGAGGGGATTTCGGTGCTCACTGCCCCTGACTTCGGCAAAGCGGGCCTCGCACCTTTTGGAGTTGTGCCAGTAGAACTGTGAGGTGACACCCTAGCGTCGGGTGGTAAGAGCGGAAGCGGTGGCCGACGAGACAGATGAGGCGTCCTTCGGGCTTTGCGAGGGCGGCAGGTAGACCCGGGGGATCGCCCGCAGGACACAGCCACGAACCGACACACTACCCGGTACAGCCGCAGGCGCGGGGGATCTCCAGCGGCGGTTTCAATAGCGGCGGCGGTTACGGTACAGGCGCAAGCGGGGTATGGCCGAGGGCGAGAAGCACGCCCGCGGGCGGGGTGTAGCCGAAGGCGAGGGGAATATCCGAGGCAGCCTGGCTTCACCGCCTGTCAAGGCACTGTCGGCTCTTTCTCGTTCGAGCTTTCTTTTCTTCTGTCCTCGCGCTCTTTTGGTCCCCGCTCTTGCGTGTTCTGGCTATTTTGGGTCCCGGCTGTTACGCCTTCGGGCTCTTCTGCTCGCCCTTTTTCGTGTTTGAGCTCTTGTGGGTCCCCGCTCTGTCGCCTTTCGCGTTCTTTTTCTCCCGCTCTTTCACGTTCGCGGGTTCTCAGGGCCTCTTCTGTTCGCCCGGTCCTCAGGTCTCCCGAGCTCTGGTCTCGCGGCTCTTCTCGTGCGAGGTGAATCGGCCTCGTCAATGGACCGAGGGGCGCTGCCCGTCAGCGAAACAGGCGTCGAGCGCCGAGCGAGGCAGGCGTCGAGCGTCGAGTGAAAAGCCGTCCATTCCCGAGTGAGGCAGGCATGCATCCCGAGTGAGGCAGTCGACAGTGCCTCCAACTACCAGAATCAAGCGCCTTTGTCGTATTGTAGATCCTCGGGCGTGTCGCATGTTGGCCCTTGCCGTACATGCTGCACATGTCCCGCGGCCCTAGGGCTGTGATTCATCCGATGAACGTAGAGGACAGACGGAGGATATGGCGAAGAAAGACGGCGTCATCGAAATGGAAGGCACAGTCGTTGAGGCTCTGCCTAATGCGATGTTCCGCGTGGAGCTGGCAAACGGTCACGTTGTGCTCGGCCACATCGCGGGGAAGATGCGACAGCACTACATCCGAATCCTTCCTGAGGATCGGGTCGTCGTCGAGCTGAGCCCCTACGACCTCTCACGAGGCCGTATCGTCTACCGATACAAGTAAGAACCGACACTGACCGCCCTCGGGCGGTGGAGGAACCACCATGAAGGTCAAGCCGAGTGTCAAGAAGATCTGTGACAAGTGCAAGGTGATTCGTCGCCACGGCAACGTCATGGTCATCTGCGACAACCCCAGGCACAAGCAGCGCCAGGGCTGAGCCCAGCGCATCGCTGACCCCGGGCGAATTGCCCGACAGCATCGTTTCATCCGCCGAAAGGCGACCCCCGGTTCGGAGGCCGGGGCCGAATGGCTCATTCGGAAGAAGCGATGACGACCTCCGAGGAACAACTGGAGCACCAACAACATGGCACGTATTGCCGGTGTCGACCTCCCCCGCGAAAAGCGACTGGAGATCGCGCTTACCTACATCTACGGCGTGGGCCGCACCCGCGCCGCCGAGACCCTCGCAGCCACGGGCATCAGCCCCGACCTGCGCGTCAAGGACGCCACCGAAGAGGATCTCGTCAAGCTTCGCGAATACATCGACAACAACTTCAAGGTCGAGGGCGACCTGCGCCGCGAGGTTCAGGCCGATATTCGCCGCAAGATTGAAATCGGTTCCTACCAAGGACTTCGTCACCGTCGTGGCCTGCCGGTCCACGGACAGCGCACCAAGACCAATGCTCGCACCCGTAAGGGCCCGAAGCGCACCGTCGCAGGCAAGAAGAAGGCCAAGTAAGGCCTGAGGGCTCGTCGCACCTGCGCACGAGACCCCACACACGACTGAAGAAGGAACAGTAAAGCAACATGGCAGCTGCAAAGACCTCGCGCTCCGGTGCTTCTCGTAAGCCGCGCCGGAAGATCTCCAAGAACGTCACCCACGGTCACGCGTACATCAAGTCGACGTTCAACAACACCATCGTCTCCCTCACCGACACGACCGGTGCCGTCATCGCCTGGGCCTCCTCCGGCCAGGTCGGCTTCAAGGGCTCGCGCAAGTCGACCCCCTACGCCGCCCAGCTCGCCGCCGAGGCCGCCGCCCGGCGCGCCCAGGAGCACGGCATGAAGAAGGTTGACGTCTTCGTCAAGGGTCCCGGCTCCGGCCGCGAGACCGCGATCCGCTCCCTCCAGGCCGCCGGCCTCGAGGTCGGCTCGATCACCGACGTCACCCCCCAGGCCTTCAACGGCTGCCGCCCGCCCAAGCGCCGTCGCGTCTGAGCTTCAAGGGACGACGGCGCAGCCGGTTGCTGCGTCGTCGTCTCACCACGTTCCGCCCCCACGGCGGGACGCGGAGTAGGGCCGGCCCGGTCGGGCCGGCTGCTCCACCCATGAGGAACGGCGTCATATAGCGGGCGCCGCGACGAAAGGAAACCACGTGCTCATTGCACAGCGACCCACGCTCACCGAGGAGGTCGTGGTCGAGGACCGCCGCTCGCGCTTCGTGCTCGAGCCCCTCGAGCCCGGCTTCGGCTACACGCTCGGCAACTCCCTGCGCCGCACGCTGCTGTCCTCCATCCCGGGGGCGGCCGTGACCAGCGTCCGCATCGACGGGGTGCCCCACGAGTTCCGCACGATCCCCGGGGTCAAGGAGGATGTCGCCCAGATCATCCTCAACATCAAGGAGATCGTCCTGTCCTCGGAGAACGACGAGCCGGTCGTCATGTACCTGCGCAAGTCCGGTCCGAGCGAGGTCACCGCCGGTGACATCACCCCGCCGGCCGGCGTCGAGATCCACAACCCCGATCTGGTCATCGCCACTCTCAACGAGAAGGGCAAGCTGGAGATCGAGCTGACGGTCGAGCGCGGCCGCGGCTACGTCTCCGCCAACCAGAACAAGGACCCCAACGCGGAGATCTCCCGCATCCCGGTGGACTCGATCTACTCGCCGGTCAAGAAGGTCTCCTACTCCGTCGAGGCCACCCGTGTGGAGCAGCGCACCGACTTCGACCGTCTCATCGTCGACGTCGAGACCAAGTCCTCCATCACCCCGCGTGACGCCCTGGCCTCCGCCGGCAAGACGCTCGTGGAGCTCTTCGGCCTGGCCCGTGAGCTCAACGTCGAGGCCGAGGGCATCGAGGTCGGCCCCTCGCCGATCGACGAGGCCTTCCAGCAGGACCTGGCCCTCATGATCGACGAGCTCGACCTGCAGGCCCGCTCCTCCAACGCCCTCAAGCGCGAGGGCATCCACACCGTCGGTGAGCTCGTCTCGCGCAGCGAGGCCGACCTGCTCGACATCCGTAACTTCGGCGCCAAGTCCATCTCCGAGATCAAGGACAAGCTGGCCGAGCTGGGGCTCTCCCTCAAGGGCTCCCCGGTCGACTACGTCTCGGACGACGACTACGCCAACCCCACGTTCAGCGACGAGACCCAGGCCTGAGCCGGCTCGTTATTCACCTAGGAGACAACCATGCCTCGCCCCACTAAGGGTCCCCGTCTGGGCGGCAGCGCCCAGCACGAGCGTCACCTGCTCGCCAACCTGGCCACGCAGCTCATCGTCCACGAGTCGATCAAGACCACGGAGGCTCGCGCCCGTCGCCTGCGTCCCTACGTCGAGAAGCTCATCACCAAGGGCAAGCGCGGTGACCTGCACGCCCGCCGCACCGTGCTGAAGAAGGTGACGGACAAGTACGCCGTCTACCGCCTCTTCGAGGAGCTCGCCCCCAAGTTCGAGGGCCGCGAGGGCGGTTACACCCGCATCATCAAGACGACCCCCCGCAAGGGCGACAACGCCCCCATGGCGGTCATCTCCCTGGTGCTGGAGCCGGTTGCCCGCAAGGAGATCGTGGAGGACGCGGTCGCCACCGCCAAGAAGGCCGCCCAGAAGGCCGTCGCCGACGAGGACAAGGCCGAGAAGAAGGCCACGACCGAGAAGGCTGAGGAGAAGGCCGACAAGGCTGAGAAGGCTGACAAGGCTGAGTACGCCGGCGCGGTCCGCCTTGAGGAGGGCGCCACGGACGCTCCCGACGACGACCACCTGGTCAAGGGCAACGAGGACTCCATGAAGTACCACGTTCCCGGCTCGCGCTGGTACGACGCCACGGTCGCCGAGGTCTGGTTCGCCAGCGCCGAGGACGCCGAGGCCGCGGGCTTCGCCCCCGCCGGCGGCGCCGCCGCCCAGAAGGTCGAGAAGTGAGCCAGAGTTGACGCTCTGAGCGAGAACTCCGGGAGGGCCGGTCACCTGATGGTGGCCGGCCCTCCCCGTGTTTGCCGGCGGCAGTGGAACGATGCCGACATGGGGGAGAGTCAGGCGTCGCCTTCCTCCTCAATCCGCTTGAGGACCGCGTCGCGTTCCTGCCAGATGCGTGTCACCTCTGTCTCGTCGCCGCAGTGATCGAGGATTCTTGCGTAGGTTTCGAGAGTGGTAGCGAATCTGCTACTGAAGGTGCGGAAATGCTCACTGACCAGTTCCTGGTAGAGGTTGGTGGCTTCTTGGGCGGTCTTGAGGGCCTCGTGCTGCTGCCTGTTCTCGGCCTGACGGATGGCGAGGGTGTTGAGGGATCTGGCAAGGTCGGGGGTGTGGGCGGCTGGGTTGTGCTTGGCCAGGGTCCGGTAGAGGTTGGTGGCTTCTTGGGCGGTCTTGAGGGCCTCGTGCTGCCGTCCATTATTAGCGAGATAGACCGCGAGGTTGTTGAGGGACATGGCGAGGTCGGGGGTGTAGGCGGCTGGGTTGTGCTTGGCTAGTTTTCTGCGAATGGTGACTGCTTCTTGGGCGGTCTGCAGGGCCTTGTGCGGTTGTCCGTTGCCGTCCAGATAGATGGCGAGGTTGTTGAGAGAAGCAGCGAGGTCGGTGTTGTAGGTGGCTGGGTTCTGTCTGTCCAGAACTCGGAAGAGGTTGGTGGCTTCTTGTGCGGCTTTGAGGGCTTCATCGTGTCTTCCGGTATTGGCCAAGCATCTGCTGAGTGACAATCTCCGTGAAGCGTAGGTTGCTTGGTCGGGTTCGGAGGTATCAGCTGTCGGGCAGTCTATGTCTGCCGCATGTTGGGAAAATTCGCATTCCAAAAATGTGGTTAAGTAGCCCCCCTCGGATAGTACATTTTTCGCTTCATGCGCGATGTTTGGGTCGATGTGGGAGCGCACGGCACTGAAAAGCTTGGCGAATGCTGCTGCGAGGTCCGTGCTCTGGGAGTTGATGGCCTTTACGTGAATCGCCTGAGTGACCTCTGCTAACACTTCGTTGAGAATCTGTCCTATGCGCTCATTGAGGTGAGGATCTGTCGATGCGCGCTCGAGAACGGTCCAGGTTCGTAGAGATGATGTTCCAACCCTGCGCGGAGACAAAATTTCTCGGAGAAGAGGTTCTAGGTCGTCAGCCTCGGAGATAACGAGGTGCTCGCCGATGCGGTCCGGCTCAAGATGTTCGCACCACAAGGCCGAGTGTCCGTTACCGTTCATGTGGGGTGGGTAGCAGTCTCGCAACCACTGGGCCAGGTCCTTGGTATTCTTGCCGCGACTGGCCGGTAGAAGATAGAGAAGGCTGATAGCGTCCTCCTCGTCCTGAATGTCGGTGAGTGTAGCGGCAGCCACTGCCTGGCGTGTCAGCTTCCGATTGAGGTCAACCTGAGCGTCGGCGGGAGTCGCAGCACCTTCTGTCTGGTGGTCTCGGTCGATATCAACCGAGAGACTCGACGGCCAGTGTTCGTCCCAGTAGCGCTCCTCATGGCAAAGAACTTCCTCGAACAACTCGCTCGGCGAGCAGCTAATCCGGGGATTTGGTAGGGGGTGTGCGTTCAGGAAGGCGTCGACTGTGACGAGCAGGGGTTGCGAATACACAGGATCACTAAGTCGCCCAGTAAGGTCGGCCGATGGTGTAGAATTAGGAGAGTTGGTGAATGACCTGTATGCCTGAGCAAACAGAGCCCTTCGTTCTGTGTCCGATAACTCTTCGTCATTGAGTATGATTGTCGAGGCCTCGTCAAGAATGTGGTTGAGGTCCTCATCCTTGGATTCCTGTGGGCGAAGAGCGTCGAGCCACTCGTTGGAACTTCGACGGGTGACGGAAAGCGGCGACGGGCGGCGAACCAGGAAGGCGATCCGCACTCGTTGCCTCTCAGGGGCCTCGGCTGCGCGGAGACTAACTTTGATAACCTCTGTGACTGTCTCCGGCCGAGCCTCGGCGTAGTCGACCACGAACAACAGCGATGAAGCGTCGTCGTTGGACGAAGTGCTGTCGGACTGCTCGATGTTCTGAACGAATCCGGCCTTCCACACGTCAGCACCTCGGCGATGAGTGTTTGGCGCGGTGAGGCGTCGGCAGAGCTCCACGCCGAGGCGAGTCTTCCCGGATCCGCCGTCCCCACCCAGAACATGGATCGCAAATCGCTCCTCGCTTCGTGCCCACGTCTCCAAGCGGGTGAGTACCTCTGCGCGGTCGAGGAAGGGAACCGGAGTCGACTTAGCGCTCAGAAGTCGGACAATGCTCATGCATTCAGTTGTGTCTTGCCGCTGCGGCTGGGCAGGTGCCAGAGTCAACCGTTGGTGTCCAAGCTCGATTGTGAACGGAAGGCGAACCGACGGGAGCTGTTGCCTGCGAGCGGCGACACGTTGTGCGTGCCGCTTCCGTTTCAATGTCGTCCACGCTCGCTTGCCAAGCCAGATCGTGAGGGGAATGACTGCCGCTGTCATGAGCAGACCGGCGACAAATGCGACGAAGGGATGGTCCTTCCACAGGTTGTCCAGTGGACTGATCCAGTCGAGCCACGACTGACTTGAGGGCGTCGTCGGTATGGGTGAAGGGGACGGCTCTGTCACGGTACGGACCTCGGGGAGAAGAGGAAGACTGCTGTAGGGCAGTCTACCGATCAGCCGCTCGGTTTCTCACGGATCGCCGGCCACTGGCACTGCGGAAGGCCTACGGCCGCCATGTGCAGTGCGGTTGCGCACGTCAGTCGCGGTTATTCTCTTCGGTCATGATCGCAACTGCTTCTGTCCCGCATCGGCCGTCTGCCTCGGCTGCGCTTTATCGGGGACGTACTTCTCCCACGAGAACTGCGATGTCCTGCAGACCACTGGGGACGGACCGCAGTCGTTTGTGGGAGAAGTACGTTCTGGATGGAGAACGCAGTTCCCGACCTGCTCGGAGTCCGGCCCCACGCTGGTACGGCGTTCAGGCTAGCCAGGCCGTGCGCTTCGGGCTGGCTCTCGCAGATGATGACTGACAGCGTCGTCACCGACCGGGTCCCGTATCAGGGGAGTGTCCGGCTAAGGGGGACGGGTCGCTACTCCACGAGGTCCGGGTCGTCTTGGCCAAGGGGTGTGCGTACTGCACGAGCCTCCGAACCCCGCGGAGTACACCCATCTCCCGATCAGTGGTACCCGACCCTCGTGCAGTACCAGCAGTTGCCACCAGAACGCCGTCGTCTCGCCATATGCGTCCGCATCACCGATCGACACGATCTCTTAGAAGCCTCAGACGGAGGTCTTCAGTGCCATCTGCTCCGTCACGTCCTCGACCTCCTGGCGGATGCGGGCGGCGTCGGACTCCTTACCCGCCCACTGGAGGACTGAGGCGTAGGTGCCGAGGGTATCGGCCAGCCCCTGTCTGAAGGTCTCCGGGCGTTTGCGGGCCAGGCTCCGGTAGAGGTCGACCGCCTCCCGCGCGGTCTCCAGTGCCTCGCCCCGGTGACCGGCCTCGGCCAGGCGCTTGGCGAGCCGGTGCAGGCACG
>ERZ772956.2266-NODE-2266-length-12425-cov-3.570089_pt1 | contig 12425 bp, 10 predicted proteins | sample MGYA00580683_ERZ772956 | MGnify/ENA primary metagenome ERZ772956 (study PRJEB29015, sample SAMEA2738077) | human oral metagenome | biome: human oral; feature: human-associated habitat; material: saliva | place: China | collected 2212 ... | reverse complement strand
GAGCGTTCTAATGTTTCAATCCACGCACCCGTGAAGGGTGCGACGTACCATAAACAAATATAACCCAAACAAAATTAAGTTTCAATCCACGCACCCGTGAAGGGTGCGACTATCCCAAATTATTGATAAAGTTAGCTGAAATATGTTTCAATCCACGCACCCGTGAAGGGTGCGACCAGACTCGGCCTTTGCAGCGAGTGCTTCATCAAGGTTTCAATCCACGCACCCGTGAAGGGTGCGACACTCTCATTTGCAACGACTTTATTATTAACGCTAGGTTTCAATCCACGCACCCGTGAAGGGTGCGACGTGGGACGCCTGTAAAACGCACTGTGCGCCGCAGGGTTTCAATCCACGCACCCGTGAAGGGTGCGACTTTCCGCCACGTCTACTCATGGGTACCTCCAACAGTTTCAATCCACGCACCCGTGAAGGGTGCGACTTAAGATTGAGATATGCTGCTCTGAAAACGCTATTGTTTCAATCCACGCACCCGTGAAGGGTGCGACTAAAGCATAGGTGTGATAAGGACACGAGCGTTCGGTTTCAATCCACGCACCCGTGAAGGGTGCGACCTTGCAGTCTGATACACGGTATCGCGGCACTTGAAGTTTCAATCCACGCACCCGTGAAGGGTGCGACCTGAAATCATGCAACATTCTCTTGAGTTGTTAACTGTTTCAATCCACGCACCCGTGAAGGGTGCGACTTTGGTGCATACCATTCATGCTTACCTTATATACGTTTCAATCCACGCACCCGTGAAGGGTGCGACTATCATTTCCATTGCTATAATCATGTGCATACGCGTTTCAATCCACGCACCCGTGAAGGGTGCGACTGATGCGAAAGCAAGAGTACTCTACATCCTGGATGTTTCAATCCACGCACCCGTGAAGGGTGCGACCTCCGCACCGTTCCAATTTCCATACCAGTAATCTGTTTCAATCCACGCACCCGTGAAGGGTGCGACTGGTCTACCGGATCAGGTAGATACCGGCGAGTTAGTTTCAATCCACGCACCCGTGAAGGGTGCGACCGCTGTCATCAGGCTTCGTCCCCAAGATGGTTCGGTTTCAATCCACGCACCCGTGAAGGGTGCGACTTGGCGAAGTCGATGTGATCAGCAAGACTCCCGGGGTTTCAATCCACGCACCCGTGAAGGGTGCGACTACCACACAAGAGATTCTAGACAAAAGCTTTCCTGTTTCAATCCACGCACCCGTGAAGGGTGCGACTTGAGACCGGCGATCCTGACGGCCTTGGGGACCTGTTTCAATCCACGCACCCGTGAAGGGTGCGACCTCTTTTCAACTAGACACACAAATTCATTATGTGTTTCAATCCACGCACCCGTGAAGGGTGCGACCTATGAGATCAAACGTCTTACATAACACACTGCAGTTTCAATCCACGCACCCGTGAAGGGTGCGACCACAAAGGGGATATGGTGTTGCAGATTGTATCTTGGTTTCAATCCACGCACCCGTGAAGGGTGCGACACAACAGCTTGCCGAGTCAGGAGACACGACAAGCGTTTCAATCCACGCACCCGTGAAGGGTGCGACCCTATCCCAACCAAGGTATTCACACAAAATATCAGTTTCAATCCACGCACCCGTGAAGGGTGCGACTCCTCCCAGTCAAGGCCGAATATTTCACCTTTACGTTTCAATCCACGCACCCGTGAAGGGTGCGACTTAATGAGCATTTGCGAGAGTTTGCGTCCTATATGGGTTTCAATCCACGCACCCGTGAAGGGTGCGACTATCCGGACGCGTCGTCACCGCGCCAATCGAATAGTTTCAATCCACGCACCCGTGAAGGGTGCGACGAGCTTGACCAAGCCGTGAGTAAAGTCCTACAGGTTTCAATCCACGCACCCGTGAAGGGTGCGACCCGGTGCGCTTCTCAAACTCAGAGCGTGCGGCCTGTTTCAATCCACGCACCCGTGAAGGGTGCGACTAGCCTCGCCGATGTAGGGTGCGACGGCATCTAAGTTTCAATCCACGCACCCGTGAAGGGTGCGACTAGACGCGCTCGCCAGTGTCCCCGGCGAGCACTGGTTTCAATCCACGCACCCGTGAAGGGTGCGACTGGGTTTGGCAGTGGCTTTGTAATCTTTGGCGAGCGTTTCAATCCACGCACCCGTGAAGGGTGCGACACGCTTCACTTCTGCATAATCAAGACGTTTCCATGTTTCAATCCACGCACCCGTGAAGGGTGCGACGAGTGCTTTTTATGCCAGGAAAGCAAGAAGAGGAGTTTCAATCCACGCACCCGTGAAGGGTGCGACATTGTGATGCAGCTGTATTTTGTGGATGGTTTCAATCCACGCACCCGTGAAGGGTGCGACTGACGCATTATACAGTTCTGCTAGTTGCATTAAGGTTTCAATCCACGCACCCGTGAAGGGTGCGACTTGGATCGCTAAAGAATGGTCTCCTCTTGGTAAGTTTCAATCCACGCACCCGTGAAGGGTGCGACATTCGCCGCAAGTTGAGATGCAGCGCATGGCCGATGTTTCAATCCACGCACCCGTGAAGGGTGCGACGAGACATCCGGTACTACTCAATGGCCGCACGCTTGTTTCAATCCACGCACCCGTGAAGGGTGCGACCGCATGTTCTCCCAGGGCGTGATCGCGCAGCAGCAGTTTCAATCCACGCACCCGTGAAGGGTGCGACCAAGCTCGTTGTTGGATCCTAGGTATTGTATCCATGTTTCAATCCACGCACCCGTGAAGGGTGCGACGTGCGTCAACTGGTGGGCAGACCGTGTACAGTTTGTTTCAATCCACGCACCCGTGAAGGGTGCGACGCATCCTCAGCAACGTCAATGCCGTGAACTACCAGTTTCAATCCACGCACCCGTGAAGGGTGCGACGGTCAAATTATACATCTATTTGCATATATGACCGAAATAGATGCATTTTAAAAATGTTTTCAGCTATTTAAAACACTTTAAGCCGAAAAATTCAATGGAAAAGTATATATTAAATGCGCGAACCACTAAGGCATACTTCGTTGCTTAGAGTTCGCGCATGTGCTTCTTCATTATATGCATAAAAATCCCTCTGGATCATATGCGTTTTTAGCACCAATATGCTCAACTCTGTTTTTCCATTGCTTACCTAAATTATAAAATCGTAGACTATCGTATTTTTTGTCAATTACTTTAGTAAGTTCATGCTTTAGCTTTTCATACTGTCCAGGATCAACTAGACATTCAAATACAGAATACTGAACCCTCTGCCCATAGTGTGTGCAAATTGTTGCAACTCTACGTAAACGTTTGGCACTATTTGTATCCCCACTTGCTACATCATAAGTTACCAGTATATACATACTCATCTCCAAAGAAACGCTGGATAATCATCAAGATCCCCTCTTAAGTATCTAGCAAATAATTGTGCTTGTACAAAAGGAACCAATCCTAATGGCACTCTTTCTTTTAGAAAAGGATGCATAATCTGTTCCTGTTTCTTTTGTTGCCAGCAACCTAACACCTTTTTAAGAGACAAATCCTTGAAGGAAAATCCTTGTTCTTCTGGAAGAAAATCAGAAATGGTCAACTGTTTACGGTTGAATAGAGAAAAAACAAACCTGTCAACTATTGGCGCACGTAACTCTTCAATAAGATCGAGAGCAAGACTTGCTCTCCCTGGCCGACAAGCATGTAGATATCCCATTTGTGGATCGAGTCCAACGGCTTCACAGGCAGATATCAATTCTCTGCTAAGCATCGTATAAAAAAATGAAAGCGCTGCATTAATGGGATCTTTGGGTGGCCTCTTTGTACGTCCTGTAAAGTTCAGACCTTCATACCTCAATGCAAACCCTAGACCTGAATAATAAAGATGAGCGGCATTCCCTTCCACGCCTCTTAGTTCATCGAGGTCCTTGCAGTACAAAGCTTCATTCTTACTGTCCTTTAATAATGCAACTATCTTATCCACGCCATGATCTTTTATATCTGGGTAGTCTCGCATATAACGCTGAAGTACTAATCGTGCATTATGCATCTTTGCAATGATAAATCGCTTTGCTATATCGAGACATTCCTCATCATTCATAGCGCGTCTATATTGTTCCTTCCTAAGTAGTACATTACCTGATACTGGTCCATCTACACGCGCTTGAAACCTTCCACGTTCATCAAGTATGACAGTAGAAATACCTCGCGAAGCACAGGCTCCTAGGATGGAAGTGCTACAGCCCACATGCCCAAACAATATAACACCTTCGAGTAGATGAAAAGGAACACTCATCACTTTATCTTGGTCAACATATACGCTAAGAGCATCGTCTTTTTTTCGAAGATATGCGTCTGGATTTGTTAAATAAAGCGTATTTAAAAGCCTCTTCATGTCTCCTCCAGATTTTCGCCATACTGTATCCAATAACCGCATACATCCGCGTTACTAATTTCAGGCATGCACTCATTTGCTAGTGAACAGCGACGGCATTTCGAATTATATTCAGCATGTGGCGTAATTCCTACTTTAAAAAGATTATGCATACGCGCTGAGAGATTCCTTACTTTCTGCTTGAGTGTTTTCGTTATCTCAACTTTTTCTCTTCGCCGTGTTTCTCCATAAAAAAGAATACCTTCGGGGATTTCTAGTCCATACATTTCCTCAAGACATAAAGCTTGCGCCGCTATTTGAATCCGATCCCAATCTTCTAGCTTTGGTTTACCAACCTTATACTCAACGGGTCGTACGAAAGAATTGGCATCGCCGACACCATATTCAACGATGTCAGCAATGCCATAGATTCCTAAACTCCGGCTAACAAGATGAACTCTACGCTCTGACCTTACATCATCAACGCAGAAATAACCAACCATGTCCACACGCTCATGAAAATAATCTCCGCGAAGTGTGTAGGCATTGTCTTCCCAAATCTGCTCTAAGTGAATGAGAGCCCATTGGCGCTCACAGTATGCCAGATGTTGCAATCCCGAAAGGGCGAGCAAATCGTCATCGACGTACATGATAGTTTATGCAGACGGCGCAATGTAATCGTAGAACTCTACTTCAATACCCTTAGGCAAGTCACCCTCTTCTGGAACCTTGATTTCATAATCTTCAAATTTCCTTGGTTCCTGATCAATAGGGATATTCTTATTGACCCTCACTGTATCGAAGAGTTTGTGTGCGGGTGCATTGCCGAGCTTACTTTCATGCTTGAAGACGATAAGCTTACGAGAGGTCATGAGACCGCGAGCAGCACTGCGATCGTTCTCAAACATGTTCATGAAAGCCTCCCACAAAAGGTTAAGGTCATCCCGACAGAAACCAGACTTTTCAGCAAGAGAAGCGGAAACGAACCCTTCAATGCGATAGAGACCGTAGGGCACATACTGCTTGCGACCCATAGTCTTATTGTCCTTATCCTCCTTGGCTTCCGTTGCAGCCATACGCGTGATACTCATTTCGAGTGGTACGACTGGATCGATGGACTCACCGAAGCATAGCTGTACGGGGCCACGTACTTGACCACAGTTAACACCCGTCGTCATAACGGCGCCAAAGGTTCTAATATCGAAAAAGTTATCGCACATGAACTTAGTAACCTTTAGTTGCTCCTCAGTCTTCTTAGGGAGCTTCTTTGCTTGCGGCGTAAAATTGTAATGTACGTAGGCTTTAAGGTTACGCTCATTCAGAACAGCACCTTCCTGCACGTAAATCTTGTAACCTAATTTTCCTTCATCAACATCTGGACTATCTATAACCTCACCCTTGATAAGATCTACGTAGTTACGAATCTTACGCTTAATACAAACATCTGAGATGATACCGCGTGAGGTATCAGGATCGATGCGTGGAAGGTTACCCGCATCGGGATCTCCATTAGGATTGCCGTTCTTGACATCGCAAAAGAAAACAAAATCGTAACGGTTTTGAATAGGTTCTGACATGATATTCTCCTAGTTTTCGTTAGAATCGTTGCCTGCTGCCTCGTTGGGCGTATTGTCATCCTGCTTGTGTGAGGTCCAGAGGTAAACACGCTCTTGGTAGTATCCGATAAAGAACTCGCCCTGATCTTCCATAGAAAGTGTCTTCGGATAGGGATTATCCGAGAGCTCCCTTCCCGCTATCTCGTCAAGTTCCTTCTCAAGAATAGCATTCAGCCCAGGACTCTTTTTACGCAAGTTACTCAGATGGTTCTGGCAACCGTGCATAAGCGTCGGCATCACACGCGCTGGTGTGACCGATGCGGAGCCGATGTACTTGTCACGAATAGTCGCGTTGGTGTTTCCCAATGCCCCTGACTGAGCTCTTTCCATCACGGCAAATAATCTGCCGAGAAGATATCCAGCACTGTTATTGTCTCTATTTAATGCCACGTCAATCTCGCTTTCTCTTGTTGATATAACTCCCGAAAAACGCCTCGCACGCACGAGATATGCCTTAATGAGCGATGTACGCTGACCCATATCAAAACTGTTGTTTGACCCGTGATCTGCTCGCATGCGCGAGAGCAAAGTACTGAGTAACGAACGAGGAAACCTACTGCCGGTAAGCATCGCCTGCATGCAAGGATTTACAAGTGTGGAAGGAATGTTCTTATCCTTTCCTTGAACAGCACACTGTCTGATAAGCTGGAACAATGACTTTGTCTTTATGCCCACCATATCAATATCACGCAGGTATTGACCATAGCGCCTAGCCACCTCCCCAAGTGTGGCGGTTTCAAAGAAGCGTATAGACAGGCGGGCGGCATTGGGAGATATGCCCAAGACGTAGTAACGAACATCAGGATTGAAATCTCTACCGAGGGGATGTCCTTGCTTGATACCTTCGATTGCAGCGTGGAGACGGTCAACAATTGCCGGGTCCTCAGCAACCTTACTTCCTCCCCACTCACTGAGAAACTGCGTAAAAAGATTGTCCTCACTAGGCGAGGGTCTGTCGCTCCAGAATGTAAACGTAGTATTGCCTAAGCCAACCTTGCGCTCTGGATTAGAGAGTAACATCTTGAGAGCTGTCCCTGCTCCAAAAGCAACTCGCTCTGAAATCGAAGCATTATACGCTTGAGTCTTCCCATAGGAATTGAAAGAGTCACAGTTAAACGAGATGAGGGAAGCCCCAGAGGACTGCGCACCAGCAAAGCCTGTCACTTGAGGAAACAGTCGAGCCAGAGGTTCAATCTTCCCCGTAATAGAGCATTGATCTGTAGTTAAATCATTTCCAGAAGCCCTGCGATAAGAGTTCCAAGCATCTATAATCGCCGTGCGTTCATGCACACATACAACATTATCGGCAGAATCTTTCAAGGCAAAAACGATATTGTCTCTTGCAGTGATATCACGCAGCAAATCATTGAATTTCCCTTCTTGTAGAACATTACAAGAGAAGAATTTCACTACGGCTTCTGCTGCTACGTCATTGCAATCGCAAAGAACTTTTAAATGATAGTCCTTAGACGCCTCACGTTTTTTCCAAGCTTTTTCTTGAATCTTTTCTGCTTCATGCTTGTTTTTAGCCTTTGATACATCAGCCATACCAAGGAAATAAGCAGCCGTATCACAAAGAAAGTAAGGTTTTGGCTTCGTTCCAGAACGCCCATCATGCTCAGGAACCAATATTTCCTGAGATTGATTTGCTTCCTTACCATCCCCATGCGATAACGAAACAATATTTACCAGTTCGCCACTTTCGGAAATTATAAGCTCCCATTTAACATTCTCGCGGCTCATGCCCTCAAGAGGTACCTTGTCCTGCATCTCGGGATCTTCAACATAGCGCTTATAGAGGTCATAGAGATTCTTGATTATCATCCAACCACCTCCCACGCAGCTGCAGAGACATCAATAATGCCATTTCTCATAACAGCGCGGAAGAACTTCGGTTCAGGGTGTTCCATATCCGTGAAGTCAAGGTCGTAGAGCATAAAGCCAAGATCCTTCTCCAAGACTCCCGTATAAACAGAGGGAGGAACACTCTTCCCCTCCTCGACCAATGAGACCTCTGCAGAGAACTCCCTGCATCCAAGGTAGGGCTGGTTGAAGCATTGCCCCTTGCGCAAGCGGCGTAAAGCAATGTTATAGTGTTTCTCGACCGTATCACCTTTACCTGCACGATCAGTCAAGTCGAAGTGAGCCTTGACAACATAGGCAACGTCTCGCAACAGAAGCGCTGCCCGCTGCTGACGGTCTGCCGTTGTAACTTCGTAGAGTGGTAGATCTTGACCGCCCGCAATCGACTTGGCACCTGAATCCCCACCATAGGGAAGTTTACTTCCCACTTCATTACGCCGAAACGTTTCAAAGCGAATCTCGTTAAGCACCTCAATACTATCGATACGCCATGCAATTGCCGGTTTCCAATAGACAGCCTCAAGAATTCCACGAGCTGCCGAGGGCGTCATCACGTCATAGCTGACACGCTCTGCCTTCATTTCGGGGCGTGTAAAGCATGCGCGGGAACCTTTCACTAGTATCCTTATGCCGTATCCCATATATCTCCTCCTTTCTTTGAATAGATTTGTTCCACTCAAAACGTGCAAGATATGTCATATTGTCATTACATTAAGTACCTCCTCATCTGGTGGAAGAAGACCTGTCTCTTCGCTGTAGACTTTGCAGCAATCATTTTCCATGTATAGCACGTTCACAAGACCCAGTTGTTCAATGAATCCTTCTCTTTCCAGCTCGTGCATAAGCTGAGGATATACGCTTATGCAATATGGTTGTATTTGACGAATAAGGGAGCATTCCTCGTGAGAAGCTGCAAGAAAACGTAGGCGGTTAAGCAGCATTGTGCCCTTACTTCCCCATGGAACAAAAACCGATTTGCCCGTATCTTCTATAACCTTGTACGTACGCGCGTACATCTCAAAGTCATAACAGTAGTCCATATACCGTGACAGGAGACCCTTGCTGGACGAAAGATGTTTCCGGCCAGACATATCCTCATAAAGCCCTGATGAACCATATTCCCTATGACCCTTGTCGTCGTCTCCCACCACGCATCTAGCATCAAGGCCTTCGGCTTGATAGCAACGCTTGAAGTAAAGACCAAGCAAATTCGCATCGACGTCCAAGTCATCTACATCGAGCAGCTCAGCCGCAATCGAACGCGTTTTGCCCAACCAGCTCATACCACTCGGACATTTGAAAGCGCCATCCTTCTCGGAAAACTCAAAGACAAAGACATCTCCTGGAATTTTCTTGCCCCTCTCATCAGTGCGCCTTCCATTGCGGTTGCAGCGTCCTGCCGCCTGCACGATAGAATCCAATCCAGCCATCTCACGCCAGACGATGGGAAAATCGACATCTACACCTGCCTCTATAAGCTGAGTGGATATAACCACACATCGCTCACCCGCATCAAGTCGATCTCGAATTCTGGCAATCATCTTTGACCTATGTGCCGGAACCATATGCGCGCTCAGATGGAAGAATCCTTCCTCATAGGGCTTTCTTGAATCATTGATTAGAGCACTCTCTTGCGCGCGAGCCACTACGTCACGATATAGAGCAAGCGCCTCTGCCTTCTTTCCTACGACACACAGCCCCTGACGCAAATTCACGAGCCTGCCTACTAAATCATCTTCCGGAATCTCCCCCATTACTCGGTAACGAACCCGCCCATCAAATGCCTCTGAGAATAGCTTCTCATGGACACCACAGAGCTCATGAGGGCGAGACCCAAACGGCCACTCGTTTCGTATGGCTGGCTGCGTTGCCGTGCAGAGTACAACGCTTACACCAAAATCAAGAGTCAGTTCTTCAAGTATCGCAAGCGTAGGCCGCATAAGCTCAACTGGTATAGTCTGTGCCTCGTCGAGCACAATAACGCTATTCACAATGTTGTGTAGCTTACGACACTTACCTGGTTTATTAGAAAACAGTGACTCCAACAGCTGAACATTTGTGGTTACCACGATAGGAGCATCCCAATTTTGTACGGCAAGGCGTTCGTACTCACGTCCTTCTTTTGCCGCCTCCTCAAAATCGTAATTCGAATGATGCTCAAGAACGTTTTCTTCACCAAGGATATTCCTGAAGATGGAAGCACTCTGCTCGACGATGGATGTGAAGGGAATGGCATATATGACACGCTCAAGACCATTTGCTTTCGCATGTTGCAGGGCAAACTCCATAGATGAAAGCGTTTTGCCTCCACCAGTAGGCACTGTAAGGGTAAAGAGCCCGGGCTTGGACGACGCTTCCTTCCTACAATCGGCAAGAACAGTGGCACGCGCTTTGTTGACTAACGTGTCCTCAGCCTTGCCTGCCAGCTCATCGAGATGTTTCTCGAGTCTACCAAACAACACAGGGATGGAATCATAGCTATGCTCCCGTCTCTTCGCCACCTCGGGCTTCATGAAGCGTTCCGTATCAATCCAGTCGGCATCGACAAGGCACGAAAACAGCATACGTATCAACGCCTGACCAGAAAAAGATAGACGCTGTTGAACAATTGATTGCATCGCCTTATTCTGTACAGCTTTAGTGGATGATTGCATAATGCAAGAAAATACCGTCGGCTCAAGGTCTATTCTCACTGGAGGTTTAACCTCAGGAAATTCTTTGATTAAAGCTTGATATGGACTGTAATCATCAATAACTTGACCGGAAGCTGGCGGTGCGCAAAGAGGCTCTACCCTCTTTTCAACATCGACAGAGCTCTTCATGCCCTTATGATGACCCAAAATTGCATAGGCCATAAGTTCACCTACATATGCTTGTTCACCATTCGGATCGTCCTCTTTATTGCGACCCCCATAAAGCTCAAGCGCTTGTTGTGCACCAAAAGCTGCATGATCAACACTCACGTTTGGTTTGTTATAGAGGCGTCCTTTCTGAAATTGCTCACAAACTTTTCCTGCATCATGGAGCAGCCCCAGTGCACGCCCCCACTGCTCATAGCCAAAGGAAGCAGCAAATTGGGCACTTAGTTCTGCTACGTTTTCCAAATGTGTAGAGAGAGGTTGCCAATCTTCCTGATCCCCTTCTTTTGTATGTGCATATAGCATTGTGCATCCCCCAATAAACTGAACCCTTAGTCAAATTTATCCTGAAGATGTCAAATTTGTCGTCAAGAAAACGTAAACGGTCTGTTTCCCTAGGTAGACGGTAACAAATATTACTCTCAAGCAAAAAAGGAAACCCAACTTGCAATAAGCTGAGTTTCCTTTGATAAAAGCTTTACCGAGGTAGACTACGTGATTTGCCTAAGAAAACGTAGAAAACGCAGGCTAGATAAGACTACGTAAACCTACTCAATAACCTTGTTACCATTCTTCACGTATTGGCTGCGCTTAAAGAGCAAGAACAGCAGGCCGCCCACAATAGTACCAATAAGAATTGCCACAACCCACATCAGACCACCATCAACTACGGGAAGTACCAAGAAACCACCATGAGGAGCCGGATCATGTACCCCAAAGAAGATGGTAAGAATAGCGCCAATAGAAGAACCAAGCATCATGATGGGCATGACAGGCCAAATGTTCTTGGTCATAAAGGGAATTGCACCTTCAGTAATATGAGTGCAACCCAAAATGAAGTTAACCAGGCCGGCATCATGATCTTCTTGCGTAAAGTACTTCTTGCCAAAAAGAACAGCAAAGGTGGTAATCAGTGGAGGAACAATACATGCAGCGGAAACTGCAGCCATAAAGTTGGTACCAAAATTGTACGTAGAGGTTCCAACGCCGGCAGCCAAAGCCTCAGTGAGCATGGCGGTACCCGTTACGTAGGCAGCTTTGTTTACTGGGCCGCCCATGTCAAATGCGCACATACAACCAATGGCAAGACCCAACACAATAGGACCAGATGCAGAAAGACCTTTAAGGAAATTCATCATAGCGATATTGATTGATGCCATGGGACCAGAAATACCAAGCATAATCAAACCAACGATAAAGGCGGAGCACAAAGGATATAAAAACATTGCCTTCAGACCATTGAGGTTCTCAGGAAGCTTAGCAAAGACCTTCTCCAAAAGAAGAATGGTATAGCCGGCTAGAAAACCACCAATAATGCCACCTAAGAAGCCAAAGCCAACGCCAGAACCTCCAGCATCAATAAGACCAGTATCTGGAGATATGGGAAGACCTTGAATAGCAATCATTCCTGCAAGAAAACCAGGTACAAGAGCGGGGCGCTTGCCGATGGACTCAGCAATGTAGGCAGCCAACACCGGAACCATCATGCTCATGCAAATGCCGCCGATAGTCTTAAGTAAGGCAGCAAAGGAGTTATAGTCAGCGGCCGTAGAATCAAATGAGGTAATGCCCCAAAGGAAGGACACCGCAGTCAAAACACCACCGGCGACGACAAAGACCAACATGTGGCTTACGCCGTTCATGAGGTGCTTGTAAATCTGGTGACCGATTGACTCCTTTTCTGGAGCATGAGTCGTAGAGTCAGAACCTGCAACCTCAACGGTCATCTCGCCGGAAGCC
>ERZ772956.2257-NODE-2257-length-12459-cov-5.147533_pt1 | contig 12459 bp, 11 predicted proteins | sample MGYA00580683_ERZ772956 | MGnify/ENA primary metagenome ERZ772956 (study PRJEB29015, sample SAMEA2738077) | human oral metagenome | biome: human oral; feature: human-associated habitat; material: saliva | place: China | collected 2212 ... | reverse complement strand
TCTTTTTTAATTTAAACTTCACATTTATAAATCCATCATTATTTTCCAAAAATTTCATACTATATTTAATGTTAAAATTTTCATTATTGTTTATAAAAAATTTATAAACATTATGACTCCCTGGAGCAATAACATTAGTAAAATTAAAAACTGGATTTTCAAATATTTTAAGCTCTTGTCTTGAATTCCAAAAAGCTATATTATCATATACTTTTAGCATCCCATCTCTATTAACATCTTGATCATTGACAATATTACTGCCACCACTTTCTACTTCTGAATTAGAGTTATCGGGCATTACAGGTTTATTTATTTTCTTATCATTTAATCTTCTCTTCTTTTCAATACTCCAGTCTTTAATTTTATTAATAGTTACTTCATTATTTTTTTCATGTTTACTCAATTTATTAGTATTTTCAAATGATTTGTTATTTTTAATATCATCAACAATATTATTATCTTTTTTCTCCCCATCACCTATATTAAATATTTCAGCCCTTCCAGTAGCTAAATTTTCAATTCTTCCATAACCTTTAATAGCAATGTATAAAATAATAAACAAAAAGATTAATAATATTGAAATTAAAATAATTCTCTTTTTTCTATCAATATACTCCATTTTTATCCCTTTTATTAATCTCAATTTAAATCAGCAAGCTTACTCACTGACTTAAATTGGAATTAACATTCCAATTGTATTAAAAAATACTAACAACATTAATCAACTTGTGTTAATTGTAATGTTGCTTTTACTATAACTGTATCAGTTCCTCTAAAACCAATTGTTGTATCTGCAGCATCTTTAGATGAATCACCAATTGCCCATCTCCAGTAAATTGTAGCATCAGTAGCTTCTGATCCAACAGCCAATTCTTTTGCAGTTGTAGCATTCAAAGTTGTTATGTCAGATGTCCAAGAAGTTTTATCTGTACTATATTCTATAGGAATTCTTCCAGAATTAGTTTGACTCAAAGTATATTTGTATGAAGCTTTAACTTCTGATAAATTCTGAACTTTAATTGTAAATTTTCCATTTGTTCCAGGTGCAATTATATTTTCTCTAACACCTTTTTTTACATTCTGTTCAGCATTTTCATCAGTACTAAGTATAGTTTCAAACAAATTCAAATCAACTTCAGTTGTACCTGCAGTTAAATCTTGATTATTAATTTTCCATGCCCATTTTGCAGCTCTTGCTGTTGATGTACCTGTTATTTGGCTAGAATATCTTGCATAAGTTCCACTTATAACATATACAGTTAATACTGTTAATAATAACAATGCAATACAAGCTAAAAATACTTTTTTCTCCTTCTTCACAATTTTCACCCTCCTTATAGATTTTATATATATATTCATTGTTTTTCACAATGTCTATACCGCATTAAAATAATTATTTTCTTACATCATCAATTGATTTAAAATTAATAAAATAAAACCCCATTGAAATAATAATTATTATCAAAATAACTAGTAATAACCCTATAGGCTTTCCTAAAAATAATAAAACATTTCCTAAGCCAGGAATCTTATTAACAAAAACCCCTTGAATTTCATAAGAATTAACTAAAAAATTATCAATCACATCATTATTGTCGCCTTTAGTAGTAAAATTAAGAACTCCATCATTACTATATACTTCAACAACTCTATGTGAAATAACGATTTTATCTTTTTTAAAAGCTATAATATCGCCCTTTTTTATATTTTTAGCATCAATTTCTTTTACAATAATTAAATCACCAATATTAATTTTTGTTTCCATTGATCCTGATAAAACAATAAATGGTCTATATCCTAAAAAATCTGCTATTTTATTAGGATACATTTTTGTTTTTACAATCAATACTACATTAACTATTAAAATTGGTAATATAATAATAAAAAATAAACAATACCAAACTATTTTCTTCATAAAACTTCTTCCAATCCTTATAGCTCTTATTAAAATAAAACTATTAATATAATCTTACTCCTTCATTTTCTAATTCACAATAAATTCACAAAACTTTCATAATATTGTAATGTTTTCTTAAAAAAGGCCTGAAGTCACACTTCAAGCCTTTTTCTATATTTCTTTAATATCAACATTTTCATCAATATTTCCGTTTTCATTTTCAAAATCATTTGTCACACTGACTAATTCTTTTTCAACTCTAAATTCATTTACTTCTTCATCTTTTTCAATATATTCCATACCTAAAAGTCTATCAAAAAATTTCATATACACCTCAACTTAATCTAAAATCCTGGTTTCTTTAACAACTTAAACATATTACTCTTATATTTTTCAACACCCGGTTGATCAAAAGGATTTACTTCAAGTAGCTTAGCACTCATTCCGCAAGCCTTTTCAAAGAAATAAATCAAATGTCCTATTGATTCAGCATTTAAAACATCAATATCAATAACAAGATTTGAAACTCCACCATCCACATGTGCATTAATAGTTCCTTCCATTGCTTTCCCATTCACATATGAAACAGTTTTGCCAGATAAATAATTAAGATTATCTAAATCATCTCCATCATAATGAATTTCAATATCCCTATCAACTTTACTAATATTCAATACTGTTTCAAACATTATTCTTTGCCCGTCTTGAATATATTGACCAAGTGAATGTAAATCAGTAGTAAATTCTGCCCCTACAGGAAATAATCCCTTACCATCCTTACCTTCACTCTCACCAAATAATTGCTTCCACCACTCAATCATATAATGCATTTTAGGCTCATACGAAACTAACATTTCCATACTTTTGCCATTATCATAAAATAAATTTCTTAATACGGCATATTTATAGCAATCATTATACTTCAAATTTTTATCACTGTATTTTTCTTCAGCATATTTAGCACCAAGCATTAAAGCATCAATATCAACACCACTAACTGCAATAGGTAATAAACCAACAGCAGTTAGCACCGAAAATCTACCACCCACATCATCTGGAATCACAAATGTTTCATAATTTTCAATATCGGATAATTTTCTTAAAGCTCCTTTATTTTCATCAGTAGTAACAAAGATTCTCTTTCTAGCTTCCTCAATTCCATACTTACTTTCAATTAATTCTCTAAAAATTCTAAATGCAATTGCAGGTTCAGTTGTTGTTCCAGATTTCGAAATTACATTAATTGAAAAATCCCTATCTTTTACAATATCAATAATATCATTAATATAATTTGAACTTAGGTTATTTCCTACAAATAATACTTTTGTCTGTGATTCATCATATTGATAAATCGAATTATGCAATGCTTCAATCACTGCTCTAGCACCCAAATATGAACCACCAATACCAATAACAACTAAGAAATCAGAATTGCTTCTTATCTTTCCAGCTACTCTCTTAATTTTCCCATACTCTTCAGAATTGATATATTTAGAAGGCAAATCAATCCAACCACAAAATTGTGTATTATCCTCCTTCATCTCCATTAATTCATTATCAACTTCAACAACTACTTGTGCACTTTCTAAAATTTCTTCTTTTGAAAAACCTGAATAAGTATAATTCAATTTAATATTAGCCATTATCATTCTCCTTTATCTTTCGTCTCTCTTCTTCTTCATAAAAAATAGTATTATCAATCATACCTTTTTTATCCCTAACATCAAGTAAATATTCATCCAGCACTTTAAATTGATTTTTAGCATCATATCTAGCTTTATTAATATCACATACATAATTTAAATTTTCATAAGTTAATGATGAAATTTTAAAATTTGCAATATCATACATATCAATCATAACCCCATCAAATCCAACTTCTCTTAAAATATTAGCTATCTTTTTATCATATATCATCGGAATAATAGTTTTTCCAAGAGCCATTCCTAAAATATTAGCATGTAATCTAGATCCAATTATTATATTTGAACTTCCTAACACTTCCAAAGCCTCATCAGTATTACCTCTGTAATAATATGTATCAACTTCTTCATCCGTCTTTTGCAAAATAGATTCTATTGCTTTTTCATCACCCTGCTCTTTACAAAACGACATCAATGTAACATCATAATCCTGTATCTTAAAGAACTTTATAAATTGCAATATCTTGTTTTCATATATTCCTTGAAATTCTCCATATTTATAATTAGGTGATAAAACAGCAATAATTACTTTTTTTCTATTTGTAACATTAATATATTTCGGATCAATATCAAATAATATATCTGCCGCACTTCTTACAGATGGTAAACTTTTAAATAGTCCATAAGAATATTTATCTCTAAAACATATATCTTTTGCTCTTCTGAAAAAATCATAATACTTTTTATAATATTCCTCAGTATCAAGTCTTCCAAAATTCGTATTTAGTAAGAAAAAATCCTTATTACCATAAACAGATTCATTCCCATTCATCTTATCAAGGTTATTCATATACAAACTTCCACCAAGTCCGATTACAGCATCAAAATCCTTAAAAAACACTTTTTCTTTAAATAAATCATTCTTCAATAATTTACTTGTAATTGTTGATTTATGTACTTTAATATTTTTATACTTTTTTGATTTATAAAAATTTGAAATCACCGTAAAAGTATGCCTAGGATACCTTTTGACTAAATCTTCAAAAAATAAATCATCACCCAAATTTCCATATAAATATGCATCAACAAATATATTCATATTTTCCTCTTTCGTTAAACAATATTTTAATTAGTATATCCAGTTTTATCTACAATAGCCTTACTTATTTGTTTTATTTTATCATTTACAACATAATCTGCATTTCCAAAGAATTCTTTATGAAGCTTTTCAACATTACTTTCAAGTGTAACAGGTATTCCATACCATCTGTCCATTGTTTTGCCTTTAGTTTGATATGGCCATCCCATACTACTTGTAAAATTAACTTTCATAAGTACTGGTAATAATCCCATAATATCTGTTTCTGATAAATTAGTTCTTACCAATGGTAATACTTTAGTTGCAAGCTTTTGTAATTGATTAAAGCCTAAGCCCTTAGCTCTTTTTACCATTGCCTGTACAACATCCCTCATTCTCTCAGTTCTCTTGTAATCACCACCAGCTGTATATCTAATTCTAGAATATGCAACAGCTTGAACTCCATCAAGTCTTTGTAATCCAGTTTTTGTAATATGTGTTGATTTAACACCAGATGTTTGAACTAAAGCATCAATGTATTCATTAATGTATTTAAGTTCATCTTTTTCAATTTCTATATCAACACCATCCATTGCATTAATAGCACTAATCAACGAATCAAAATTAATTGTTACATATTCCTTTATATTCAAATCCAAATTAGTATTTAATGCAAGTAATGTATTTTGTGCTCCTCCATAAGAATAAGCATGAGTTACCTTATCAAGTTTTTTTGTATTCTTCTCCACAACTTCTAAATAAGTATCCCTATAAACCGAAAACATCTTCACATCTTTTGTTTCTTCATTAATACTTGCAATAATGATACAGTCAGTTCTATTTCCCAAACCATAATCATCAGCCCTACTATCAATTCCTAGTAAAGCAATATTTCTATAACCTTTTAAAGATTTTTTAGTTTCTTCTGTAATACCAATTGCATTTGTATCAATTGTTTCTTTATTAATTTTTCCGAGCATACTATTAATATAACCCCATGCTCCAACTGCAACACCAGCTAAAGCAACTATAAATATTATTAATAATATAGAAATAACTCTAATTCCTTTTTGCACCCCTGTTCTATTTTTTTTATCTGTTTTCATTTCTAACCTCCATACTCTTGTTCAATCTCTTTATTCTTCTTTAAATTACTTAAATGCTTCATTAATTCATTGCCAAAATCAATAACATCAACAATTTTATTAGCATTGGATTTATCTAAATTAATTATTGCCGTTTTTCTATCTATTGAACTTTCAATAAAATTATTTGAATCATTATAATCATTATCATTTTGTATTTTCTTCAAATTTGTACTCTTTGAAAAAACTCTTGCAAACTCATCCATATCATTACCACTTCTTGAACGTACAGTAATAATATTAGTTTTACCTGTTTTATTCATATATTCAAAATATTCATCATTTAAATTAACACTATATGATAATTCTCCTTTAATAGATTTCTTTAATCTTTCATTTATTCTTGACAAAAACTCTCTTTCCTTACTTTTAGGCCTAATCTCTTCCTGTAAAAATCCATATACAATCTTTGTAAAATATTCAGCCATTCCAGAATTTTTATTATCAAAAAATACTCCATAATTCATTTCATTATTTTTGTTTGAAATCATTATAGAAAAGTTATCCGCATCCCTATTCAAAACCGACAATAAATCTATAATTTCATCACATTCTTCAAATATCACATAATCCCTATTATCCGAAGCCTCATCGCAATATTCAATAACGGGAAACTTAAATTCTTTTAACCTACGTACAACTGGCAAAATACTATAATTTGCTCTATTTTCTAGTAGACTTTTGTTATTTTTTTCATTAAACATAAACCTACTCCTTTGTAAAATTTATCTACATCTATTAAAGCACAAATCAGGTAAAAAAATCCAGCATTTATAATATAAAATAAAAAAATCCATATAATATTAAAATAACATCATATAGATTTATACTCAAATTTAATTTATATCATATTCACAATCAATTTTATTCATATTTACTTGATTAATAAAACTTGTCAACAAACTTCTAGTAGATTTATCCAACCTTGACATATCAACTCTGCGATTACCTATATTAATTTGATTTAAAGATTTTTTTATTTGATTTGTAACATGCTTAATCATTTTTTTCTTTTCTTCAAAACCTAAATCATCTCTTATAGGTACTGTAATCAAATCCGCTATCTCAACACATCCATCGCTTTCACTATATATTAATCCCATTCTTGCGGTTGAAACAATCTTTGTATCATTAGGATTTAACTCATATTTACTAGCAACATTCATCATCATTCTTTCAGAATTAGATAAATCATTAAATTCTTCGCAATCAGTATCAATTAATCTATCATTATTTTTCATTCTCTGTAATTTGAACAAAACATCCATAGATAAATTACTTATATCATATATTGGAATATCGTCTTCATAGATATATAAATTTTGCGTCCTATCATAAATACTATTCTTATCATATCCTTCTTCATTTATTATATATTGAACATTTGCATCAGTATATAATTCCATAAAACGATCAGGATGAATAACTTTAACCGGATCTTCATCAATATATAATGATCCATCAGCTATAATTGCTTCAGATATCTCTTTAAAACCAAGTCCCACTGTAACCTTTTTTAAAAGCAACGAATCGTATTGCTCTTGAGTAATCATTTTTTTAGCAAGCATACTATTATATTCTATTTTATCTACATCCATCAAATCTTTAGCAGCTTTTTTGTAAACCATTAATACTTTATTTGCCAAATCAGCTTTAGCAGCACCTGAATTTTCAGCAACATATACATCATACACTTTATCAGATATTTCAATATCATCAAAACAAATAACATTTTGATTTCTCCACACCCAACTCTGTGCAATGATTCTATCAAACTCATCTCTAATATAAAATACTCTACCATCAGGTGATACCATGCTATGTTCCATAGCAGTAACACCATTATCATTTATTCTTTGACAACAATCAGTTCTTTCACCAATAGTTAATCCTAAAGGGTCATCACATCTGAGCATTTCATACTTCATTCCATTCTCTTCTCCCACAATTCTTGGAATACTTGAATAATCCCTAATTTCACCCTCATTATATATTTTTTGTATTTGCTCAAACTCTTTCTGTCCATACCCAAAACTTCTAGCCTCTTCAGCAACTCCATCATTTCCAATATCAATATTATCATATTCAACATTTTTAACATAATAAACAGCTGTATCAAGAGTTATTTCCTTAACTCTTCCAATATTAGCATCTATAATACGCTCAAATTGATTTTGGATAAAAGGAAGATTTTGCACATACTCATCATTCACAATTATTTTATCCAAATTCTTTATAAGAAAATTAGCAATTTGCTTATTATAATGCATTTTAAATCTATCAAACATTTTTTCCATTAAAGTCAAATTAATTAATCCCGGAAAATTCATATCATTCATGATCTTTCGCATTTTCAACACTTTTTCTCTATCTTTTTGCAAATCAAAATTTATACTATAATTTCCATCCTCATTTAAATTATATACTTCATTTAAAAAATCAATCCCAGATTCATCAGCCATCTTTATATAATCATAAATTAATTCAAAATTCTCCCTAGATATTTTTTGCGGAATATCATTAAATAATCTTATTAACTTAGTAAAACCAGCATCTTTCCCTTCAAAAACTCCGATTGCATAAGCACCCTTTAACAATGCTTCCATTTGCTTATACGATTTTATTTTAGTATCCCTAACTAATTTAGACCATTTTTTACTATTTCTCAAAAATTTATCTATTTCCTCAACCGGAAACATCTTCATAACAGCTAAATTAGGCAAAAACCTTCCTCCTGTTGCCTTATACCATTCTATTAAATTTTTCTGATATCTATCTTCCACCATTTTTGATATAACACCAGGATTTTTTAATTCTAAATTTATTAATTTTTCATTTGATAATTTTTCAAAAAACAATTGATAATTTTCAGAAAAAGCCCTTGATAAATTCACTCCATCCAAATAGCTAATCCATTCCGGATTTTCTCTAATCACATTAAAATTAAACTCATCATCCCCGTCATAAAAAATTCTTTTCAAATCATCAGGAGCATCATCTCCTAAAAACATTTCAGGATACTTACTTTTAAAACATTCTGGAACATCCTCATCATATTTAGAAGCTCTACTCAATATATTTTTTTCTATTTCCGCTTCAATTATCTTTTCATCTCTATTTCTTAAGTATTCAGAAATAGCATTATTTTTAACATCTTTTAAAGAATCACCATATCTTTTTACTAAACTCACTATTTCTTCTATAGATAGTTCTGTCCAAAACAAATCACATTCATTATCAGACATTTCCTTTATTATTTTTTTAAAACCTACAAAAAAATATTTATTAATAACAATATCAGCAAATTCAGGATTATTTTTTATATCATTAAAAGATAAAGCTCCCATATAAAACTTATTTTTTAATTCTTCATCAACATTATCATGGAAAAATAATTCAATATGTTTTTCCTTAAAATGCAATGGCAAATCATCGGAATAAGTCATACCTTTTTTAACAATATTATTATAGATTTCATCATCAATAACATTTATAATTTCATCTTTAGAAGAAACATTAATCCCTGTTATTTCAAGTGTTTCTAAATAATCACCATATTCTGCGCATAAATTTAAAAACTCTTCTTCATCAAGTGAATCCATCAAATTTTTTAGCAAAACTATATAATTATCGTTATTGCTTAAATAAATATTTTCTGTTTTTTTCTCAACAAAATTTGGAGTTTTATCCCACGCTAAAAACAAATCTTTTATCTTTAAAATATCAATAAGCTCAGGATTATCTTTTATCATTCCAGCATTTATTTTACCAGTATAAAATGCATCCCTAATTTCCTCCGAAACTCCATCAATAAAAATTCTATTATAATCTTTTCTAAACTTTCCACCAATAAAATCATAATTAACTTTATTTCCAAACCTTTTTTGGATATCTTCATTTCTAACATTTAATAAAACATTATACATCCTATCCCTGAATTCTTCATAAGAATATTCCTCTTTATTGTTTGCATTTTTGATTTTATCAATCATTACAATAATATTTAAATAAATATTATTTTCATCATATTGATGAGAAAATATTCCACCCGTTTCTTCATCAAGTCTTATTATATTATCCATTCCATATTTTTTAATAAATTCTCGTTTTAATTCTGTGTTAGCCCCCATTATAATCAAATCCAATGGAATTACTTTAACCATATCATTTATCAAATATAAATTATGCAATTGAGTTAATTCAATAAAATTTTTAATACCATAACTCAAGAGTTTATCCACGGTGCAAACATCTAAAATTTTTCTATCATTTGAGTATACAAACTTTTTTAAATCTTCTGTTTCGATTCCTTTAATTTTACTAAGTTCAGCAAGTTCCAGTATTTTCTTTCCCCTAAATAAACAATCAATATCAATTCCAGAACTTATTAATCCATCAATTCCGTATTTCTCAATAATTTCATTTATACTAATATTTGACTCCTGAACCATTTTCATTTCCGGTAAATCCTCAATAGTAACAAAATCAAACATTAATTTAACGTCATGCCAATTTTTAAAAGCGGTATATTTATTAACAGCAATATATTCCTTAATTGCATCTCTAAACAATTTATTTTTTTGAACATCATTGATATTATAATCTGGAATCTCTATTAAATCATATACTTTATCAAATACTGAATAATATTTTTCTACAAAATCAGCACCATATAAATTAACTATTTTTTGATAAATCTCATCATTCGTAAAAGTTTTTTCTATACTGCTCATTTAACATCCTTCATTTTATCTATCGATAACTAATAATATACCACATTTTTTAACAAAAATCATCAAAAAAGGATATAGTTCTTCACTATATCCCAATATTCTTATTTCTAATATAACTCCCATTAAATTCTCTTTTTAAAATATCCATATAAACAACATCATAATATTTACCATTTAAAAAATAATTCTCCCTAAGCCTACCTGCTTCTTTAAAGCCAATTTTTTTATAACAATTAATAGCAACATCATTAAAAGAAAAAACATTAAGATAAACACTATTCAAATTCAAATAATTAAATCCATAATCCAGTAATAAATTCAAAGCCTCCTGACCATATCCATTATTTCTAAATTTTTCATCACCTATAAAAATTCCTAATTCAGCCACTCCATCATTAGCACTCTTTACATAAATTGAACAATTTCCAATCAATTCATCATTTTCCAATAATATTATTGCAAAACACTTATCCCCATTTTTTAAAGCAGTTTCAATAAATTCCTTCTCCACTGCTTCAGTTAAAATATTTGAAGTATTTCCCATACCATCGCTTACTATTGGACTAGAAATCCATTCAACATACTTTTCAACATCATTAGGATTCATAGGAGACAAATATAATCTATCACCAATAAATTTCTTATAATATTTCATATTTCCCCCAATCATTAATCACTAACATCAAAATCCAATAAAACATTAATCTTATACTCCGGATATCTATATTTATTAACTGCAATATATTTCTAAATTGCATTACTAAACAATTTATTTTTTTGAACATCATCGATATTATAATCTAGAATATCGATTAAACCGAATACTTTATCAAATACTAAATAATATTTCTCCACAAAATCAGCACCGTGTAAATTAACTGTTTTTTGATAAATTTCATCATTATAAATATAATCCAAATTTAAAGATGAAGTATTATTAAATCTTAAAACTTTTTCTTCTATATCTTCAAACATCTTTTTCTTTTCTTCATCTTTAATAATATCTGAAATATAAGATTTTTCTTTTGCATTCATATAATAAAGAATCAATTTATTATATGAACTTTTTATTGAAGTTTTAATTTTTTCTAAACTCATAAATTTATCTACCGAATTAATACCAATATTTAAAAGCCCTTTTCCTTCATTAATATAATAATACCATATTTTTCGGTCAGTAAAAAGTTCTTCATCAATAAAGAAAGGTTCGCCTAAGATAGATTCAACAAGATGACTATCATCTCTAAAACGAATAGGAATACACAGTATTCGTAAAATATGATTAGCCATTTCAGTAAGTTCTTTATGTAGTAAAATATCATCAAAACTGATAGCAGAAACAATATCACTATTTCTTTCCTTAAAGCAGATAATATAATATCCAAAACAATCAGCTATACCTCTTACACCAGCATAATCAAAAGGCATAGTTTCAACAGAAGAAATAAAATTAGTAAGACTGAAATCTTCGATGTTTATATTCATAAATGAATTATTGTTTCCTATTAGAAGATTTTTGAGTGCAAAAATAGGAATAATTACTAAAATTAGAGAACATTTCAAAAAATATCGTACCTTTGTCATTACTTTAAATCATAGTGTTATGAAAAAGATATTTGCAATCCTTGTATGTGCCTTAGTGTCGTGCTCCAATCCAGAAGAAACAATAAAGGCTTATCAACAACAAAAAGACAGCATAGGTTTACAATCAGCTGAGAAACAAAATGAACTCTTAGGGCAATCTCCTATGGCTTTTAAACAAAGTATGCAGGCAATAGCCCAACAATACGGCAAAATACTAAAAAACTTGCCAGCAGATTTCGCAGCTAAAGAAGAGAAAACTAACCGCTATCAGCAGCTGGCTATAGTATCGGAATATTTGTTAAATCACCGCAAATATACCGAAGAAGAAGCTCCTATTATCAATGAGTTGAAAGACTTGTGCGCTGCTGTAGATTTAGAT
>ERZ772956.2247-NODE-2247-length-12487-cov-4.140283_pt1 | contig 12487 bp, 9 predicted proteins | sample MGYA00580683_ERZ772956 | MGnify/ENA primary metagenome ERZ772956 (study PRJEB29015, sample SAMEA2738077) | human oral metagenome | biome: human oral; feature: human-associated habitat; material: saliva | place: China | collected 2212 ... | reverse complement strand
ACGCGACCGATTCTCTGGTGACTGCAAGCTGTCGTATCGCCTTTCGCTACTTGAGCCGTCAAAAGGATCACGGACGAGAAATTGCAGAGAAAATTGCCTTGGCTAGTCAGTTTGCGCAGGCTGATCCTTATCGAGCAGCTACCCACAATAAAGGAATTTTTAACGGTATTGATGCCATTTTGATTGCCACTGGTAATGACTGGCGTGCCATTGAGGCGGGAACTCATGCTTTTGCCAGTCGAGATGGACGCTATCAAGGTCTTAGTCAATGGACGCTGGACATGGAAAGAGAAGAATTGGTCGGTGAGATGACCCTACCCATGCCCGTAGCGACCAAGGGCGGCTCTATCGGACTCAACCCACGTGTAGCCCTCAGTCATGAACTACTGGGAAATCCTTCAGCCAAAGAATTAGCTCAGATTATCGTTTCTATCGGTCTCGCCCAAAACTTTGCGGCCCTCAAAGCCTTGGTGAGTACGGGCATCCAGCAAGGTCACATGAAATTGCAGGCCAAATCCCTAGCTCTCCTAGCTGGTGCTAGTGAGACCGAGGTTGCTCCCCTCGTTGAGCGCCTCATCGCAGATAAAACCTTTAACTTAGAGAGAGCTCAGCAATTTTTAAAAGACTGGCGCTCTTAACCAGTTGAAACCGTGGTATTAGTCTCAAAAAATGAAACATAGGGAAAACAAATTCATTGTCAATTGAAAAGTCTCACATATAACGATGAACAAGAGAGGATTACATTATTCTCTCTTTTTTTGATATTTGAATCACAGAGAATGTACCCATTATGATTATTGCTTTCCTTGTTATTATGCTTCATAACTAATATAGTCGTTTTTCAACAATACAATCCTTTATAGTTAATTCATGGGAAAAATCATTCATTTCTTACTTTAGGGTATGAAAGTGAAGTAATTCTATGGTGAATGGTTTTATAGTAATAAAGATCATTCTAGTAATGTTTTAAAACTCCTCTAAAAAGGATTTTCCCATTCTTATGTTTACACTACTTTAGAAAATAGCATATGTTTGTAACCCCTTCCATGTTTGTTGTTGTATTTTAAAACTTTTAGGTATAAAATGGAAATATATAAATGGGATGAAGAGGGGATGAATCATGTCTAAGAAAAAGTCCGATACGCTTTGGGCTAAGAAAAAGGAAGAAAATGGTAGATTTTTTTGGTTACCCTTGTCTCAGCATCTAGAAGATACAAAAAATATAACTGGACTTCTCTGGGAGCATTGGTTAAGTGAGGGGCAAAAAAAACTGATTGAGGATTCTCTGGATTCAGCAACATATAATGGAGATTTAGGGAAACGACTTGCACAATTTTTAGCTGCTGTTCATGATATCGGGAAAGCAACTCCAGCCTTTCAAACTCAAAGAGGATTTGCAAATTCAGATGATTTGGATATTCAACTATTAGAAAAATTGGAGCAGTCAGGATTTACTAAAATTAGTTCACTTCAACTATCATCACCGAAAAAGAGTCATCATAGCCTTGCAGGTCAATATTTGCTATCTAGTTATGGTGTTCAAGAGGATATTTCGACTATTATTGGTGGACACCATGGACGACCGATTGATACGATTGAGGATGTAAAAAATCAAGGGAGCTATCTTTCAAACTATTTTCAAAATGAAAGTAAGGAGAGTGCTATCCATAAGAACTGGGATTTGGTTCAAAAAGAAATCTTCAACTGTGCTTTAGATGAGTTTGGGTTTGACTCTGTGAAAGAGCTTCCTAAAATTAAACAGCCAGCTCAAGTTATCTTATCAGGATTGCTGATTATGGCTGACTGGATTGCTAGTAATGAGAACTACTTTCCTTTATTGAGTGTCAATGAAAAAGAGGAGGTGGATAAGTCAAGACGCCTTCAAGATGGGTTTGAAAGGTGGAAAAAAACTAGTTTGTGGCAACCTAAATATATCTCAGAACCAGATAGTCTCTATAAGGAAAGATTTGGATTTGAACCTAATAATGTTCAATCAATCTTATCTCATGTTATTACTCAAATATCTAAACCTGGGATTGTAGTTCTAGAAGCACCAATGGGGTTAGGGAAGACAGAAGCTTCATTGATTACAGCGGAGCAGTTAGCTACTAAGACGGGAAGAAGCGGTCTTTTTTTTGGTTTACCAACTCAGGCGACATCGAATGGAATTTTTAATCGTATTGAAAAATGGGTTGAAAGTTTAAAAGATGATTCTGAAGACATACTATCTATTCAGTTGGTACACGGGAAAGCAGCTCTAAACGAAGATTTTTTAAAACTTAAAGCTAATACATTTAATTTTGACGATGTAGAAAATGGTAGTGTTATCATTAATGAATGGTTTTCTGGGAGAAAGACTTCGGCTTTAGATGATTTTGTAGTGGGGACTGTTGATCAGTTCTTAATGTTAGCATTGAAACAAAAACATTTAGCTTTACGTCATCTAGGTTTTAGTAAAAAGGTTGTTATTATTGATGAAGTTCACGCCTATGATGCTTATATGAGTCAATATTTGATGGAGGCGATAAAATGGATGGGAGCCTATGGCGTTCCAGTAGTCATTTTGTCGGCGACATTACCTTCTCAACAAAGAGAAAATATCCTTAAAAGCTATATGTCTGGGATGGGGCTCAAATGGCGAGATATTGAAAATACGGACCAATTAAAGACAGACGCTTATCCTTTAATCACTTATAATGATGGCTCAGAGATTCACCAAGTTACAACATTCAATAAGCAAAACATAAAAGACATTCACATCATTCGTTTACAAGAAGAGCAGTTATTGGGAACGGTTAAAGATGGCCTTGAGGGCGGTGGAGTAGTTGGAATCATTGTCAATACAGTGAGAAGATCCCAAGAGTTGGCAAGAAACTTTTCGGAAATTTTTGGAGATGATATGGTAGAATTGCTTCATTCCAGTTTTATTGCGACCGAAAGAATCCAAAAAGAGAAAGAATTATTACAACAAATCGGAAAAAATGTAGAACGTCCACATAAGAAAGTTATCATTGGAACTCAGGTGATTGAGCAATCCTTGGATATTGACTTCGATGTGATGATAAGTGATCTGGCACCTATGGACTTGCTAATACAACGTATTGGACGACTTCATCGACACCAAATAGAACGGCCTCAAAAACATGAAATAGCTAGGTTTTACGTTTTAGGAACTTCCGAAGAGTTGGATTTTGAAGAAGGAAGTAGTTTTGTTTATGGTGATTATCTATTAGCCAGAACTCAGCACTTTTTACTAGATATCATGAGATTACCAGATGATATTTCACCATTAGTCCAGAAAGTTTATAGTCCAGATTTTACAATTGAGTTTTCAAGTCAGGAATTTCAGCAAAAATATTTAGATGCTAAGACGGAGCATGATGTCACGATTAAGAATAAGGAAACAAAGGCAAGAACATACCGTATCGATGATCCTGTCTTAAAAATATCGAGATATAGAAACAATAGTCTGATTGGCTGGTTGAAGAACCTGCATCCAAACGATAGTGAAGAAAAATCTAATGCTCAGGTTCGTGATGTTGAAGATACAATTGAAGTGATTGCTTTAAAGAAAATGTCTGATGGCTATAGCTTATTTATTGAAAATCAAGATATATCTCAGAATATTGATAATCCTTCGGTCGCTAAAAAAGTAGCACAAAATACTTTACGACTTCCGATGAGTTTATCCAAAGGATATAATATCGATCAAACTATTGAAGAGCTTGAAAGGTATAACAACAGCTATTTAAGTCAATGGCGAAATTCATCGTGGTTAAAAGGAGCTCTCGGGATTATTTTTGATGAAAACAATGAGTTTATTCTCAATGGGTTTAAACTCTTATATGATAAAAAATATGGAATTACAACGGAGAGGTTGAATAAGAATGAGTCGATTTAATTTGCTAGATGAACCCTGGATTTCTGTCGTTTATGATGAAAAAGGAACAACAAAAGAAGTTTCCTTGCAGGAATTGTTTATAAATGCTCATCAGTACAAAGATTTAGCAGGAGATACAAAAACGCAAGATTTTGCTGTGCTACGAGTTTTGCTGGCTGTGTTACATACTGTTTTTTCACGCTTTGATGCAGATGGTAATGTCTATGAGTATCTGGCAGTAGATGAGCGGTTTAAACAAATTGAGCCTGTGGAAGAATCTGATATTGCTGACTATCAGGATGATTTATATGATACATGGATAGATCTTTGGGAAAGTGGTAAGTTCCCAGACATTGTTAATCATTACCTAGAAAAATGGCGGGATCGCTTTTACTTATTTGATGAGGAATATCCATTTTTTCAAGTTAGAAAAGAGGATATTGCAGCAGACAAAATTAGTAAAGCAAAAGCAAGCAGTATCTCTGGGAAAAATATCAATAGAACGATTTCAGAGAGTGAGAATAAGTTAGCCTTATTTTCCCCAAAGAATAGTAAAAATAAAGAACAACTGACTGCTTCCGAACTTACACGATGGCTTTTAACTTTTCAAGGGTACTCAGGATTATCCGATAAAGTTATTTTTGGAAAAGAAAAATATAAAGTGTCAAAGGGCTGGTTGTTTGATATCGGGGCAGTTTTTATACAGGGAACTTCTTTATTTGAAACGCTGTTACTAAATTGTATCTTGCCATTCTATGACTATGGTAATTTAGAAAGCATTCAATGTCCCTGTTGGGAATTGGCTAGTTCTGATAATATTAATCGCTATTTGTTTGGTAGTGAATGTACAGATTTAGCTAATCTGTATACGATTTGGAGCAGAGGGATTTATATTGATCCAAAATATGATTTAAATAAGCCTTTCTCTTTTGAGATTGTAAAATTACCCGAAATCAATCATCAGGACAATTTTTTAGAGCCAATGACAACATGGAAATATAATACTACAGGAGAAAATAAAGATAGCTATACTCCTAGGAAACATCTCTTGAATCAATCGTTGTGGCGGTCTTTTGGTTTGCTAGCAGTAGAAGATAGAACAGGGCACTTTAGAAGACCGGGAATTATTGATTGGCTAGGAGATATAGGTGACACAATAGGAAATAGATTATTTAATATTATTTCTATTAGTATGCAGGACGATGGAAATGCTACTTCATGGCTTCCAACTGATGAAGTTATTGACTCTATACTTATCAATGATTTAGTTTTGGCTGATTTTAATGAGAGTGGTTGGGTACCACGTATTAATGAGGTGGTGGAAGAAACAAAAACTGTCATTTCTAAAGTATATAAACGCTATATAGAGGATCTAAAAGAAATTAGGAATATCTCCAACAACAATTATACTAATCAGATGGTTGAAATGCTCTATTTCAAAATCGATCACCCTTTTCGTGAATGGTTATCCAGTATCCTACCAGATGATGAAAAGGATCCTAAAATCAAAGAATGGAGAGATTTACTGAAAAAAATGATTAAAGCTGAAGCAAAGAGCATCTTAGGTCAAGGAGGAACGAGGGACTACCTCGGTATTGAAAAAGATGGTCGAATAAAAAATATTGCAACTGCATATAATTCATTTGATTATTTGCTTCATCAACAATTAAAATAGGAGGTGTGTGTTGGAACAATCCAAACAGACAGTTGGTTCTGTCACAAAAAGAATTATTAGACAATTAAGTTATGAGTTGGAGTCACCATCGAGTAAAGCTGCACTGGCAAAAATTAGAAAAACGTTGGGTAAACCCTTGAGCGATGCAACAGATATCTGGCCGATTTTATTTGAGCATTTACCAGAGGAGTTTGTCAATTCATACCAGCAGCCTAGCTATGAGGAGTTAGCAATTTATACAGCTATCCAATTTTACGCCTTACATCAACAAGGAACTTCAACTGGTGTGATGTTAGATGAGCCCGATACTTATCAAAATATCGGTTCTGCTCTTAGTCAACTTCGAAAAGGAGATGACACGACAGCCATCGACAGAAGGTTCAATGTTATGATTACATCATCAACTTTTGAAGAGTTGATCTACCATTTACGCCACATGATGATGTTACTCAAAACAAAGTCTCCTGCTACAAAGGTTGATTATGCTAAGTTAGCTGAGGACTTGTATTGGTTTTTAAAAAATGTACAAGAAAATCTTCGCCTAAATTGGGCAAGATCATATTATAAACAAATCAAAGGAGAAAAACACAATGACAACTAATCAACGCTTATTTTTAGATATTCATGCTATACAAACCTTGCCACCTTCAAATATGAATAGAGATGATACAGGTAGCCCAAAGACCGCTCAGTACGGGGGTGTAAAAAGATCGCGCGTGAGTTCTCAAGCTTGGAAGAGAGCTATAAGAGACTATTTTAATACTTATGGAGAACAGTCTAATGTCGGTGTCCGAACAAAAGACATTGTAAGATATGTTGCAGGTAAAATTGTAGAACTAGATAATTCTATCAGTTTTGAAGATGCACTAACCAAAGCAGATACAGTCTTGATAGCTACTGGAATTAAGAAAAAAGGTGAAGTCAAGGCACTTTACTTTATGGGGGATAGACAAGCTGAAAAATTAGCTCAAGCGGCCTATGAAAATCTGACTGATAAAAAAGAACTTCAAAAACTAGCTAACTCAAATCCAGCCATTGATGTTGCTATGTTCGGTCGAATGGTAGCTGAAGATCCAACTCTAAACGAGGATGCTTCCTCTCAAGTTGCCCATGCTATTTCAACACATGCTGTACAAACTGAATTTGATTTCTTTACTGCTATTGATGATTTGGCTCCAGAGGATAATGCAGGTGCAGGTATGCTGGGAACCATCGAATTTAACTCTTCTACGCTCTATCGTTATGCCAATGTTGCGATTCATGAATTATCAAAACAACTAGAGGATGAGAAATCCTTAAAGAACAGTTTGAATTTATTCATCGAAGCATTTGCAAATTCACTCCCGACAGGAAAAGTGAATACCTTTGCCAATCAAACTTTACCACAGGCTCTAATCGTTTCTTTGCGTGATGATCGTCCTGTTAATCTTGTCAGTGCTTTTGAAGAACCAGTTAAATCAACAGATGGTTATGTGGCAAAATCTATTGAAAAACTGTCTAAAGAGTATACAAGAGTTGAAAAATTCGTGAATAAACCACTTTTGACTTTCTATGTGACTTTGGATGAGAATGAGAGTTTAAAACAAATAGGTGAGGAAAAATATTCAGTTTTAGAATTATTAAAAGATTTTTCGGAAACCTTAGGACAAGTCCTCAAAAAATAGGTGAATGGCATGAAGACTATTTTGTTGAAATTTGCTGGCCCTTTGCAATCTTGGGGGACAAGTTCACATTTCGAAACAAGACATACGGATTTTTATCCTTCTAAGAGTTCTGTTATTGGGTTGATTGCTTCAAGTCTAGGATATCGTCGAGACGATGATGAAAAAATTACTCGTTTAAACGAGCTGGATTTTGCAGTTCGAGTGGATCAACAAGGAAATTTACTCAGAGATTTTCATATTGCACAGAAGTATACAGAAAAAGGAAAGTTTGAACGAAATTATGTCACGAATCGTTATTATTTAGAAGATGCTGTTTTTGTAGTGGCTCTTTCTCATAATAATGAGCAGTTTTTGGAAATGATTTTACAAGCTTTGAGAAATCCCTATTTCCAACCATTTATGGGAAGAAGGGCTCTGCCGTTGACTGCAGATTTTATCTTAGGTGAGACTGAGATTGGAGCAGTTGAAAGTTTGAGAACTCTTGAGTGGCAAGCTTCACCATGGTTTATGAAGAGAAAGCTTATGGATGTCGTAACTTTAGAAATCTATTCTGATAGACATTTAACAGATAGAGGTATTTATCAACTGAGACAAGATGTTGTCAAGTCTTTTTCACAAAAGGGGAGAAGGTTTGGTTATAGGTATGAAACTAGAGAACTGGTTCAAGTTCGGAATTCGTTTCGAGATAAAAATACGGCACATGATGTTTTTAAGAGTATAGGAGATTGATGGTATGTATATCTCAAGAGTAGAAATTGATCGGACCAATCGCCGAAAAATTAGGTGCTTAACACATATAGGCGCTTACCATGCTTGGGTAGAAGAGAGTTTTCCAGAAGAAATGGAACAATCTATTCGAACAAGGAAATTATGGCGTATAGATCGTATCCAAGATAAAGATTACCTGATTATTGTTAGTGAAAATAAACCTGATTTACAACGATTAGAAAAATACGGGGTTTCTGGTAGTGCTCAAACTAAGGATTATCAACAATTTTTAGATAATATCTATACTGGTAGCCGAATGAAATTTCGAGTGGTGCTTAATCCAGTTATTTCCTTAGTATCACCAGATAATCTTAAAAGAGGTATTGTAAAACCTCATGTTACGAGTGAATATCAGATGAATTATCTAATAGACCGCTCTGACAAAAATGGATTTTCACTGATAAAAGAAGATTTTTCAATCGTTGAACGTGGTTATGAGGTGTTTAAAAAAGCTGTTAAACCTATCCGATTGATAAAGGTTGTTTATGAAGGGATCTTAACAGTTAGTGATGCAGATCTTTTTAAGAAGCTTTTGACTGAAGGAATGGGAAAGAAAAAAGCATACGGTTTTGGTTTAATGACCGTAATTCCATTGGGAAACGAATCATGGTAAAAAAAAGTGGAACGAAGAAAACATCTCTGCGAGAACTTCCTAAAATAAGCGATCGTGTCAGCTTTATTTACGTAGAACACGCAAAGATAAATCGTGTGGATAGCGCTATTACAGTGCTTGATAGCAACGGAACAGTTAGAATACCTGTTGCTATGATTGGTGTATTATTGCTAGGGCCGGGTACTGATATTAGCCATCGTGCTGTAGAGTTGATAGGAGATGCTGGAACCAGTATGGTTTGGGTTGGTGAGCGAGGTGTTCGTCAGTATGCTCATGGAAGATCCTTAGCACATTCAACAAAATTCTTAGAGAGACAGGTTAAGCTGGTTTCAAATTCTCGGTCGCGTTTAGTTGTTGCCCGTAAAATGTATCAAATGCGATTTCCTGGTGAAGATGTCACCACATTAACAATGCAGCAACTACGGGGTCGTGAAGGAGCTAGGGTGAGAAAAGCATATAGGATGCAATCTGAAAAATTCAAGGTTCCTTGGGATAAAAGGGACTACAGACCTGATGATTTTGAAGGAGGGACGGTAGTGAATCAGGCGCTATCCGCAGCTAATGTAGCACTTTACGGTTTGGTGTATAGTATAGTGGTAGCGCTAGGTGTTTCTCCAGGTCTTGGTTTTGTACATACCGGCCATGATTTATCCTTTATTTATGATATTGCAGACTTATATAAAGCTGAATTGACTATTCCCTTAGCTTTTGAAATTGCAGCTAACTATACTGAGGATGATGATATTGGTAAGTTTGCTCGATTGAAAACAAGAGATTCCTTCGTAGATGGCAAGTTAATGGCTCGGATAGTTGCTGATATTCAATATCTATTTGAAATAGATGATGAAGAGGAGTTAGTGATTGATACGCTTTCTTTATGGGATGATAAGGATAAACTTGTTAAACATGGAGTTAGTTATACGGAGAATTGATAATATGCCACTGACTGTTTTAACTTTAAAAAATGTTCCGCCGTCTTTAAAAGGGGATTTAACCAAGTGGATGCAAGAAATTGCCACAGGGGTTTACGTTGGAAATATCAATACTAGGGTTCGTGAAAAGTTATGGAATCGTATTAAGGCGAACGTTGGAAAAGGTGAGGCTACAATTAGTTATGCCTTTAGAAATGAAATTGGCTATCAATTTGATACCGTAAATGCTCAGCGGAGTGTGCTAGACTATGATGGAATCCCATTAATTCTATTACCTAGCCAAACAGACAGCAATGGAAAAATATCCAGTTTTGGATACAGTGATGCTGCTAAGTTTAGACGGATCAAGCGTTTTGGCCGTCATTCGGAAGTTTCTTCAAAACCACAGAGTTCCTATATTGTGATTGATATTGAGACGGATGGTTTAGATGAGAATGAACATACCATTATAGAAATTGGGGCACTTAAGGTTACTCCATCCACTACAGAAGAGTTTAATGCTCTTATCAAATATGACGGAATCTTGCCTACGAAGATTTCTAAATTAACGGGAATTTCTCAGACTCTATTAGAACAAAATGGTCGAAATTTAAAAGAAGTACTTTCCGATTTTTTGCTTTTTATAGGTGAATCAGCTTTAGTTGGCTATGGTATCAATTTTGATGTTAAGTTTATTAACAATGAGCTTAACAAGTTAGGCTTGCCTTTATTATCAAATAAAACTCATGATTTAAAGAAATTTGTCAAGAGTGAAAAACTATTTCTGGCTAACTATCAATTACAGACAGCTCTTAAGGAATATGGAATTGAAGAGGTAGTTCCTCATAGAGCTTTACCGGACGCTAAGTTAATCTATCAGTTATCAACAAAAGTGAATAAATTTTTGGATAGAATCAATCGGGATTAGCGATTTCAATGGGATCTTTTAGTGTTTTTCCCGCACTCGCGGGGGTGATCCCAATAAGCGGTTAAATTCTTGTCAAAGCCTTTAGTTTTTCCCGCACTCGCGGGGGTGATCCCAGAATCAAAGCAAAGAGAATTGTGATATAGTCGTTTTTCCCGCACTCGCGGGGGTGATCCTGATGTAGATTTATCAACTGCTGGACTAGTCTAGTTTTTCCCGCACTCGCGGGGGTGATCCCGAGCGAGGGAACATGGTTTCTAATGAATTTATGTTTTTCCCGCACTCGCGGGGGTGATCCCAGAAAGGAGTGATTTTCTATCGAAGAAAGAGAGTTTTTCCCGCACTCGCGGGGGTGATCCTAGGGAACAAGTCTTCCTCTAACCCTTGATTGAGTTTTTCCCGCACTCGCGGGGGTGATCCCGTGGTAATATGGTATCTAATCAATTTGTCAAAGTTTTTCCCGCACTCGCGGGGGTGATCCTAGGATAAGACCGAACAGAACTACAACATAGTCGTTTTTCCCGCACTCGCGGGGGTGATCCCAGAGAATGATTATAATTCTATCAATACTTTCAGTTTTTCCCGCACTCGCGGGGGTGATCCCATTCTTTAAAATCAAACTTGCAACTTCTTCTCGTTTTTCCCGCACTCGCGGGGGTGATCCTATTCAAGTTATCAACCTAGTTGACTTTGTGACGTTTTTCCCGCACTCGCGGGGGTGATCCTAAGATCCTGGCGATTTTTGAAATGCAGATAGGGTTTTTCTCGCACTCGCGGGGGTGATCCCATAGCCGAAATTCGTGCAAATAATCGCTTCAGGTTTTTCCCGCACACGCGGGGGTGATCCCACATTAAAGTTAATTGTACCTGTCACAGAATTGTTTTTCCCGCACATGCGGGGGTGATCCTGGCTACGAGCCAATCTATTACAGCTACAAGCCGTTTTTCCCGCACATGCGGGGGTGATCCTATCAGCATGACTGACCGTGACCTTGATACGTTGTTTTTCCCGCACTCGCGGAGGTGATCCCGGTTTAAAAGGGGTTATATTTGCCATCGATGAGTTTTTCCCGCACACGCGGGGGTGATCCCGGATAAGGCATGGCAATGATGTCTCCGTTTGAGTTTTTCCCGCACACGCGGGGGTGATCCTCGTATTCCTTGAACTGGAATTGCTGGATATAAGTTTTTCCCGCACACGCGGGGGTGATCCCAGGCAAACACAGATGCTTGTATTCGCTTTATGGTTTTTCCCGCACATGCGGGGGTGATCCCGGTCTCGAAGACCTGAAGAAAGCACGCAAGAAGTTTTTCCCGCATACGCGGGGGTGATCCTAAGTTTCAAGATAAGTTTAAGAAGATTGGTAGGTTTTTCCCGCACACGCGGGGGTGATCCTGATCCGACTGAGGGCTTTGTAGTCGCTCGTAAGCTTTTCCCGCACATGCGGGGGTGATCCTGGTGTAACTGTCCCAGCTAAACATGATACACTTGTTTTTCCCGCACATACGGGGGTGATCCCGCTGGTGCAAGTAGTTGGCTTGCTCAGGAAGCGTTTTTCCCGCACACGCGGGGGTGATCCTAAGGTTTTCGTTGAGGAGCATAAGATGTACCGGTTTTTCCCGCACACGCGGGGGATTGACTACATAAAATGAGATATAAGAAAAATATCCCTATTGAAAACTGATAAATTAGAGATAGGAGTGTTTTATTATAGGAAAAAAACATATTTTGTGTAAATGAAGATATCTTAAATAACAAAGGAGAAGACAAGTAAATCGAATGAATTCATCATGTAGACATTTGGTAACAATAACATCAGTTGGGTAAAAAACTTTTAGAAGAGTATAAGGAAATTTGTCTTGTATCTGTTGTCTTAAAGTGTTTCAGAACTAAATGCTCAATATTTTTTGATTGGAAAAACGAGACTAAAATCCTTCTGCCAAATCCTTGGCTCTCCTGGCTGGTGCTAGTGAGACCGAGGTTGCTCCCCTGGTCGAGCGCCTCATCGCAGAGAAAACCTTTAACTTAGAGACAGCCCAGCGCTATCTAG
>ERZ772956.2242-NODE-2242-length-12507-cov-12.093399_pt1 | contig 12507 bp, 9 predicted proteins | sample MGYA00580683_ERZ772956 | MGnify/ENA primary metagenome ERZ772956 (study PRJEB29015, sample SAMEA2738077) | human oral metagenome | biome: human oral; feature: human-associated habitat; material: saliva | place: China | collected 2212 ... | reverse complement strand
TTTTTGAGAAAGGAGGAAATATGGCAGGAAATATCAAAGGTATCAAAATTGAAATTGATGGCGACACGCAACCATTACAGAAGGCGTTGAAAAATGTCAATAAGGCCGCTACTGATGCAAGTCAGGAGTTGAAACAGATTGACAAAGCATTGAAGTTTGATACAGGGAACGTAACGCTCCTGACCCAGAAGCAAGAGGTCTTACAAAAGCAAGTTGCGACGACCAAGGAGAAACTGGAAACCTTGAGACAAGCTCAGTCTCAGGTGGAACAGCAATTCAAAAATGGTGATATCGGTGCTGATCAGTACCGTGCTTTTCAACGTGAAGTTGAAACTACCAAGAATGTCCTTAAAGGTTACGAAGGCAAACTTGCAAATGTGAACCAGGCGCTTGCTGAGAATGGGAGTGCTACTCAGAACAACAAGAACCAATTAAAAGAATTGCAAAATGAGCAGAAGCAACTGGCTAGCGAGAATGAAAAAGTAGTCAGTTCATTCAAATTGCAAGAAAGTCAGCTAGGAGCTAACGCAAGTGAAGCTGACAAATTGGCGCTTGCTGAGAAAAAGATTGGAGCGCAATCTGATATCGTTGCTCGGCAGATTGAAAATCTGGAAAAGCAACTAGCTCTTACTAAGCAAGAGTATGGTGAGAATTCAGCTGAAGCCAATAAGATGGAAACGCAGTTGAATCACGCTAAAACAGCTTACTCAAATCTCTCTCAAGAGATGAATAATCTTGGGAGTGCTGGGAAACAAGCGAGCGGAACCTTAAGCGAGACAAACAATCTCTTAAAAGCTGAATTGCTCAATCAATTTTCTGAAAAACTATCCGACATCAGTCAAAAGTTAGTTGATTTCGGAAAGAGTGCCCTTGAAGCCTTTCGTCAAGTAGATGAGGGTATGGACACCATTGTCACTAAAACTGGTGCGACTGGCGATGGCTTGAAAAAAATGCAAGATATTGCTTCAGGTATCGCAACAACAATTCCAACAGACTTCAGTAAAGCTGGTGAAGCGGTCGGGGAGGTCAATACACAGTTTGGATTGACCGGCGATGCGCTCAAAGATGTGTCTGTGGAGATGATAAAATTTGCTGAAATCAACGGAACGGACATTACCAATTCAACAATTTCAGCAAGCAAAGCATTGGAAGCTTATGAACTATCAACCAGTGATTTAGCGAAGGTTTTAGACTCTACAACCTACACAGCTCAATCAACTGGTGTTTCAGTTGATGATTTGATGAAAAAAGCCATCGAAGGAGCACCACAGATTAAAATGCTAGGTCTCTCATTTGAGGAAGGTGTAGCACTACTTGGACAATTTGAAACAAGTGGTGTGGACGCTTCAAGTGCTTTATCAGGATTAACGAAGGCAGCAGGCTCTTACGCTAAACAAGGCAAGACTTTGAAAGAAGGTCTTGTTGAAACAATCGATAAGATAAAGAATACAACTAGCGAAACCGAAGCAATGGGACTCGCTATGGAAATTTTTGGGGCTAAAAAAGCACCTCAAATGATTGATGCAATCAAGCGTGGTTCTTTTGATTTCCAATCATTCGCTGAATCTGCTGAATACTCAGTAGGAGCAGTTTCTAAGACATTCGAAGCTACTCTAGATCCAATTGATAAATTCAAGACTGCACAAAACTCAGTTACGCTAGCTATGTCCGAACTGGGAGCAGCAATAGCTGAAACTCTAGCACCTATTTTTGAAGTGTTAGGAAACATGGTAAAAGACATAGCAGAATGGTTCAGTGGTCTACCTGGACCCGTTAAAGAATTCATCGTAATTTTGGGAGGAGTAGTCACAGTTGCTGGGATTCTAGTCCCGATATTCTTAACCTTGCAAGCAGCAGCAGTAGCACTCGGAACATCCATTGGAGCGATGATTGCAGCAGCTGCACCCATTATCGGTATTGCTGCTTTAATTGTTGCCGCTATTGCAGCAGTCATCATCGGTATCAAATATCTATGGGACACAAACGAGGGATTCCGAGATGCAGTCATGACAGTCTGGAATGCTATTCTGGAAGTCATTAACAAAGTTGTAAGTGAAGTTTCTGACTTCATTATGAGCATGTTTGGAGTGGTTGTCAATTGGTGGACCGAAAACCAAGAGCTTATACGTTCTAGTGCAGAAACAGTCTGGAATGCTATCCAAACCGTAATTGATGCAGTCATGACAGTCTTAGGTCCATTAATCGAAGGCGCATGGGCGAATATCCAACTGGTCATCACAACCGCTTGGGAAGTCATCAAGACTGTAGTTGAAACTGCAATCAATGTTGTTTTAAGCATCATCAAGGCAGTCATGCAGATCATCACAGGTGACTGGTCAGGAGCCTGGGAAACAATCAAGGGAGTGTTCTCAACAGTCTGGAATGCTATCCAAAATGTTGTTCAGACCATCTTCACAGCTATCCAATCGTACATTTCAAATACGATAAACGCCATTTCAAGTACAATTTCAAATGTATGGAATGGAATTTCAAGTACAATTTCAAATGTATTAAATGGTATTTCAAACACTGTTTCAAATGTTTGGACAGGAATCAAGAATTCAATCGGGAATGCTATAAACGGAGCTAAAGACCTTGTAAGCTCTGCAATAAGTGCGATTAAAGGTCTATTTAATTTTAGTGTTAGTTGGCCACATATTCCACTACCTCACTTTTCAGTGAGTGGTTCAGCAAATCCATTGGATTGGTTGAGTCAAGGTGTGCCAAGCATCAGCATCGAATGGTATGCTAAAGGCGGTATCATGACGAAACCGACCATTTTTGGAATGAATGGCAATAACCTTATGGTTGGTGGTGAAGCTGGTAACGAAGCAGTATTGCCACTTAATGATCAAACGCTTGGTGCTATCGGTCGAGGTATTGCTCAGACAATGGGTGGAACTTCACCGACCATCAACATTACTATTACTGGCAATACTGTCAGAGAAGAAGCTGACATCACTAGAATTGCTGACGAAGTAGCTCAGAGAATTGCTGATGAAATCCAACGTAGAAGCCAATTGAGAGGAGGTATGGCATGATAAAACATAACGAACTTGTGATTGACGGTGTAAGAACATCGTCTTTTCCATTTAAGGTCATCGTCCATGATTCTCCCTCGGTTGCCTTAGGAGAAGGCAAGACAGCTCTTCTTGAGCACGGTGGAATTAGTGGAGCAATCGTACAAACCAACAAACACAGAGGTCTTGTAAAGAAGACTTATTCAATCTATCTTGTAAAGCCTACTGAAGAACAGATGAATCAGTTCATGAGCCTGTTTATTCGTGAGAAATTCTGGCTAGAGAATGAGCAAGTTAAGACAACCAAGTTATGGTGCTATAAAGTCAGTGTGACAGAATTAGACCAAGTCAAACCTGGTCTTTATATGACTAAGGCAACTTTTACTTGTCATCCAACTAAGTTTTTCAAAACAAGTAACACGCAAACTTTAACAAAAAGTGGGACTTTGACCGTTCAAGGTTCTGCTCTTGCCTTTCCTAAAATCACAATCGTTGGTCAGAGCACTTCTGAAACTTCATTTACAATTGCTGGTCAGGTCATTCGTCTTGAACGACTCACTGAGTCGCTGGTGATGGTCAACAATCCAGACAATCCAAGCTTTAAGACCACAACAGGAAAGCCAGTTAAATGGTCAGGGGATTTTATCACAGTTGATCCAGCGAAAGTGAAGAATGTTGGGGTTGTTCTAGGTCAAGGTATTCAATCGCTTGAAATCGAGACGGTTTGGGGGTGGGCATAATTGCTTTATCTACTTAATAAAGATGTGAGAACCGTTCGATGGAACGGGGAGCCACTTCATGAAGCAACATCTGCGATTGTCAAAGAATCAATGAATGGCGATTTCACCTTAACTGTGAAATATCCTATTTCTGACTCTGGTATTTATCAACTTATTCAAGAAGATATGTTGATAAAAGCGCCGACTCCTGTTCTTGGTGCGCAGCTATTTCGCATTAAGAAACCTATTGAACACAATGATCATCTGGAAATCACAGCCTATCACATTTCAGACGATGTGATGCAACGTTCTATCACGCCAGTGAGTGTGACTAGTCAGAGTTGTGGTATGGCTCTTTCTCGCATGGTACAAAATACCAAAACGGCTCTCGGGGATTTCTCGTTTAACAGCGATATCCAGGATCGTAGGACCTTCAACACGACTGAGACAGAAACTCTGTACTCTGTATTGCTGGATGGTAAGCACAGCATTGTTGGTACATGGGAAGGCGAACTGGTTCGTGACAATTTCGCTCTGACAGTGAAGAAGAGTCGTGGTGAGAATCGTGGTGTTGTTATTACAACGCACAAGAATCTGAAGGACTACCAACGTACAAGAAACAGTCAGAATGTTATTACAAGGATCCATGCCAAATCAACTTTTAAGCCTGAAGGCGCTGAAAAGGAAACGACTATCAGAGTTACTGTTGATAGTCCTCTTATCAACTCATACCCTTATATCAATGAAAAAGAGTATGAGAACAACAATGCTAAAACTGTTGAAGAGTTGCAAAAGTGGGCACAGGCTAAGTTTTCAAATGAGGGCATTGACAAGGTCTCTGATGCTGTCAAGATTGAAGCCTATGAACTTGATGGGCAAGTGGTTCATATGGGTGATACGGTCAATCTCAAGAGTTGGAAGCACAATGTCGATGCATTCAAGAAAGCTATTGCTTATGAGTTCGACGCTTTGAAGGAAGAATATATCTCTCTGACTTTTGATGATAAGGCAGGAACTGGTGGTTCTAGAGCTTCTGGTGGGCTATCTAGCGCAGCCGATGCAATTCTTGGAGTGACAGAATCAGCTCAAGAAATTGCCCTTGAAAAAGCTCTTCAAAATGCAGACTTAGATTTTGATCACCAAGCTGGATTGTTAAGACAAGATATTCTAGACGGCATTGAACAAGCCAAGGCTAAGGCTGAGCAAAACAAGCGTGATTTATTCGAAGAAATCGACAATCGTTTTTCAGGTTTCGATAGCAGCATGAACGAGAAACTGGAAGAACAGCGAAGTAAAATCGAAGAGATTCGTGCTATCGGTTCAACATTTTCTCGGACGGCAGAAGAAGCTTTAGAAGAAGCCAGAAGTGCTCTTGAGTCTGCTAAAACATCCAAAGACTTGTCTGATTCAAACTTCGCTAAAATCGAGCAGATAACAGACAGAATCAAAACACTTGTGACTAAACAAGAGGTTGACCCTCTGACAGATAGGTTGAGAATTGCTGAGAGCAGAATCGAAGTTCAAGCTGGCCAGATTATCGAGAAATTGTCTCGTACTGATTTTGACAGATTGGCCAATGACAGAGGTTTTCAAACTGCAACACAAGTCCAGAATATCGTCAAGAATTCTGTTGACGGATTTCAAAGGACCATCTCACGCATTGAAACCAAGTTGAGAGATGTTATTAGAAATGATAATCTCTTGCAGAATTCTTCCATCATCCCATCAGGAAATGGATTAGAAGGAACCTGGGCATTAAGAGTTTCTGGTGGTAATGGTAATACTGAAGTAATCACACTCACAGATGCCCCTCATGTCGCTATCAGAAAAGGAATACGTGTTGTAGGAAATACAAACGGCGGAAACAAGGATATCGCTCAAAGACTCAATTTAGTTGTTGGCGAGAAATATACCATATCTTGTTGGGCAAGGGTCTCATCGACTAGCTCTAGCCATAATGTCAATCTTTTGATGCGCTCTTGGACCACAAATGATACTAATCGTATTTTGTTTAAGTCTATCTCAAATAAAGATTGGGTACGATATCAATTTACGTTTACTGCTGATGCTATATTTAACAGTATTCAGTTCGGACAGAATGGAAGCGGCAGTATTGAAATCTGTGGTATGAAACTTGAACATTCTGACAGAATGACAGACTACGATGTTAATACTTCTGAAATTGTGAGTGTCGCTGATTTTAACGATGTAGTCGATACCGTTAAAAGTCATACACAGACCATTCAGAGACAGAATGACTCTATTTCACAAGTTGTTCAGACTGCTGACGGTTTAGTTAGTCGTGTATCTAACTTTTTAGATGACTTTAACTTGGTATATGATCCGACAAATTTCAGCAAATGGGCCAAGAAACAATCTGAAGCTAATGTTATCGAAGTTCAAGCTGGAACTAAGTTACTACGAATTACGAATACTGGTAAGACTCAAGCAGTTTATCACGGATTTGCACTGCCACTTAACACCTCAACCTTTACCAAGGGAGAGAAACTCAGCTATCGCATGGAAGTGTGGGTAGATGTACTGCCAGATGCACCGCTTGGAATTGAATTGTGGAACGATAACAGTGTTATTGCGTCTGACCGAGTGACTTTCAACAAAACCGGCATACAAATCATTACAGGTACGATGACGGTCAATAAAACGGTAACGAAAACAAGAGAATTTCCTCTTGAAATCTGGTTGATGAAGAATGGACAAGTTGCTATTGGACAAGTCTCTTTAATCCGTGGTGACAAACCGCCTAAAAAATTCAGTGACAACACATCTACACAAGATGTAGTCACTCAAACTCAAGTCTCACAGCTGAATAATTCCTACGCAATCCAAACCTTAACTGGTCCAGGTGCGATTTCTTCTCAAATCAATCTGAATAGCAATAACATTCTGATTGAAGCTGCTAAAATCCGTCTAAAAGGTAGAACGCTACTAGATGAAATCACAGCTATCGATGGTTACTTTAAGCGACTTTTTGTTGGAGATGCACGGATTGGAACGTTAAATACTGATATTATTCGCTCGAATTCGATTGCAGCAGATAAGTTGATATTTGATACTGCTCTAGCCAAGAAGCTTGTAGCTAGTGATGTGTTCACGGATACGCTTGCTGCTAAAACTGCCTTTATCAATAAGCTACGGTCAGTAGTAGTCTCAGCAACCTTACTTGAAGGGTACAAGGGTAAAATCGGTGGCTTTCAAATCGGTACCCATGACAAGGACCCGACTGTTTTCTGGTTGACTGGTTCTAACAGTTTCCGCGTTGGGATGTCTGACGGTGGATGGAAAACAGGACAAACTGCTCTCTGGGTTAACTGGGGAAATAACTGGGGGACACCAGGAAATTATGCGTGGTTCGTGAAAAACACTGGTGAAATGCATTGTTACAACACTGCACGATTCTGGAACACACCTGTTGTCAACGGTGACCTTCGAGTTACAGGTAAAATCTTTTACGACAACAGAGCTTCAGGTGGTAAGTATGGGTTCTGGATGAACTCGACTAGATATACAGATATCGAAGTTAGTAATGGATATCTCTATCTTTATCTTGAAAACAGAACATACGACTGGCTTACATTGAACAAAGACTTGTCAGACCGTAGATACAAGACTAATATTCAAGATAGCCAAGTCAATGGACTAGATGTTATTGAAAGTCTCAAAACGTACAGTTATCGAAAAGAATATGATGGAAAAGTCGAAGATATCTCATGCGGTATCATGGCTCAGGATGTCCGAGAAGTTGCTCCGGAAGCATTTCTTGTCAATCCAGACGGTGCTTATTCATATAACACATTCGCACTTGTGCCTTATTTGATTAAGGCCATTCAAGAATTGAACAAAAAAGTAGAAAGGTTGGAAACAACATGAACGAACAAGACAAGCAGATTAGTAGTCTAACGATTAAATCATTGAGTGAAAGAGTCAGCAATGAAGCTACTCAATCAGCCACGCTTGAAGCTCTATACACAGTCACTGCAATGGAGCTTGAGCAGATGAAACGAATCATCGAATCAGATGAAGAACTTAAAGCAAAATTTGAAGAAGTGAAATTGAAAGGAAATAATTAATTAATGGAAGTAAATAACTATTCATTGGCTACTAAGCCATACACTCGTGGAGCAGGCAATCAAATCACTACAGTAGTTGAAATTCGACTACAGGATGGCAACCGATACAGCACCAACCAACGTGAACTCGTTGGAGACCGTACTCAAGATAAGGAAGAAACACTTATTCAAGCGGTTCTTGATGTTCTTAAAGCTGAACTAGATCCTGGGGCAGCAATCGTACAAGCTCAATCTAAAATCGAGCAAGCTGAACAGAAGCTCACTCAGACTGAAACCAAGCAAAATCAGCTGCTTGAAATCACTGAGAAAATCAATAAGGTAGTTCGTGTTATGGCTCAAGATTCTATCATGGGTGAGAAAATCGCTTACGGTACTACGTATAAGGAACTCGTTGAACTATTTCCACTTGTAAAAACTGGTGAGAGCTACGCTCCTGGTTCAATGTTTGCAATTGAAGATCCTGAACATGTTGAACTTAACGGCGAAGGGAAACGCATCTTAATTCAGACCAACCAACAATTCATCTACCAGGGCGAAACACTTCAACAACTAGAAGGCTCACCATCTCAGAATGGCATCCTTGCAGTTTGGAAGTGGCAAGCGCCTAAATCTGAACTAGAAACACAACCTGTTCAATAGAATTGCTTACACTAAGAAGGGGGTGATTCAATTGGATTGGTCGGTATTTATGGAACGCATCACGACAATTCTTGTGGTGATGATTCCAAGTTATTTTTCTTACCGCAGCACTCAAACTTCAAAAGAAGCTGATAAGCGTTTGAGCGATCTTTCTGATAAGATCATGGAACTTGAAAAATTAGTTCACGCAGTCGAGGAAATCGGGAAAGATAACAATAAAAATCTTTCAATGATTAGGAAAGGTCTGCAACGAATCCAACGGTTTCGACTACAAGAAAACTTAAAAAAAGCTATCAAGCGAGGAGAGACGAATCAACATGAGATTGAAGAACTATCGAAGCTTTACGAGAGCTATGTTGAGCTAGGAGGAAACGGAGCAGTTAAGGTATTATTCGAGAAATTTCTCGATCTAGAAATCAAAGAGGAAAATTAAAATGAATCAAATTAACGAAATCATCATCAATGCAGCAATTAGTATTCTTGTCATTTTGTCTGGAATCGCAGTCAAAACTGTTAAAGAATACCTGATCCAGAAAGGTGGAGAGAAAACAATTAAGATTGTTGAAATCTTGGCCAAGAATGCAGTTAATGCAGTTGAACAAGTATCAGCCGCGACAGGATACAAAGGTGAGGAGAAGCTGGAACAGGCACGTATTAAAATCCGTGCTGAACTAGATAAGTACAACATCCACATGACTGATAGTGATCTCGACACATTCGTTGAGTCAGCAGTCAAGCAGATGAATGATGCTTGGACTGAAAAATAGATCAAGAGAACCCTTTTGGGTTCTCTTTCTTTTTTAAAAGAAAGGAGGTAGCACTTGAAGAAGGTTATCGAAAAGAAATTAACCCTTTCAACCACTAATCGAGACGTGGATAGGCTTTATCAAGAGTTTTACAGCAAAGATAAAGGCATTGCTGAATTCAAGTTTACACTCGATGATTTGACCGATACTAAGGTTATCTGCTTATTCTATTTCAAAGGCACTAAACGATACCAGGAAGTAGATGCAGCAATCGAAGGCAATTCATTCACGGTTCAATTTGATACATCACTAATCACTACGGATGAATCCGTAATTGGCTACATTTACTTCGAGAAAGTAGAGCAGTCAGCAGATGTATATAGCTTCCTATTCAATGTTCATGTAAGTGAAATCGACAAAGCAGTCAAGCAACCACTTATCGAACGTGAATCAGGGCGAATTGTTAACGTTAATGACGTTGTAACCAAGGCTGAATTGGATGAACTCTTTGCAAAAATCAAAGAGCAAGGTGGAACTTATGACGATAGCAATATTCGTACCGAAATAAGCCATATTTCAGCCGATATTGAACTTTTGAAGGCAAAGCCAGACAATAACACTATCTACGATGATAGCGCCTTAAAACAGCGTATTTCTGCCTTAGAGAGTAAACCTGATAATGATACAATCTATAATGATTCAGAAATCAAGAGTCGATTAGAAAACTTGGAAAACAAACCAGGTGTTGATACTAGCAGCTTAGTCACCAAGCAAGAATTGGAAAGCAAAGGTTATCTCACGCAGCATCAATCATTGTCTGATTATGCAACTAAACAAGAAGTACCTCAACCGTATAATGATACGGAATTGAAAGAAAGAGTCAATAGGTTAGAAAGCAAGCCAAATATTGACACTTCCAACTTTGTAACAAACGAGATTTTAGCTAGTAAGGGGTATCTTACCGAACATCAAAGTTTAGATGGGTACGCTAAGAAAACCGAAATACCTCAACCATACAATGATGCCGATATTAAGCAAAGACTTTCTACTATTGAGCAAAAAGGGGAAAGCTACGCAACTAAAGAACAACTTGCATCTATTCCTAAAAACCCTCAACGAATCAGCATCAACGGGAACATCGTATCACTTTCTGATGGTGGTGGAAGCATTATTCTACCAGCTAATAATGCAACCGGACAAGTCAACGAATATGAAATCCACGGTCAAGGTATGCCAAACGGTAAAGTAACCGCACCAGTCGGGACTACTTACGTCGATACCAACGTTACAAACGGCGCTTTGAAATGGATAAAACGAACCGGAAACAACAATCAAGGCTGGGAAGTCTTGACTGGTGATACTGGCTGGCGAACGCTGAATATTGTTTCAAAACTAGGTTCGTCTTATTTAAAAGTTCGACGCAAAAACGATACAGTTACTTATCAATTCGGCGGGCTTTCGTGGGGTTGGTTCGGTATTGTGCGCCGTGGTGGTGCAGGGTATCAAGTCCAACCGTCCGACCGTGAAAGAAATGTGTTCATTCTAGGGCTAGGCGGTATTCCAGTAGGGTTCCGCTCGGAGTCATCTCTAATCGGTGGTATTTATAACGATAAAGGTGTCTCCTACGGGACTTGGTATTTAGGCGGAGCTGGCGATAGTAATATGCTACGCTTCCAGTTTACTGATCCAGTACCGACAGACCGTGATATCGGAGATATTCGAGTAAGTTCTATCTCGTATCTCACAAGCGAACCTTGGCCTGACCGCTTACCATAATTTAAAAAGGAGAATAAATGAGTAAAACTAATGAAATGATCCAGTTCTTTATTGGAAAAGCAAACGCTGGAGCTGGTGTAGATTATGACGGAATGTACGGTTATCAGTGTGCTGATTTAACGTGCATGGCTGTTTATAAATTTTTTGGCGCACGTCTTTGGGGTAACGCAATTGACTTGCTACGGTCAGCAGAAGCAGCAGGACTACAAGTCGTGTATGGCGCTCAATATCCAAAAGCTGGTTGGTTATTCGTTAAGAACTTCGTGGCAGGCGACGGTGTGAACTATGGTCATACTGGGCTTGTCTATGAAGATTCAGACGGTTCTACAATCAAGACGATTGAGCAGAACATCGACGGCAACTGGGACTATCTAGACGTTGGTGGGCCTTGTCGATACTATGAACGTTCAGTAAATTCGATTGTAGGATATATCGTACCTCCACAGGAAGACCAGACTGGTTGGAAACACGACGATACAGGCTGGTGGTGGAGCCGTAAAGATGGCTCTTACCCTACTTCCAAATTTGAAGCAGTAGACGGAAACTGGTTCTATTTCAATGAAAATGGCTACATGTATGCAAATCAATGGCTGCATCACACAGATGGAAATTGGTACTGGTTCGACAAGGACGGGTACATGGCTAATAGCGGTTGGAAAAAAATCAATGGAAAATGGTACTACTTCAACGCAGACGGTGCCATGCAGACTGGCTGGGTGAAATACTACGAGAAGTGGTATTACCTGGATGGTCAAAATGGCGACATGAAATCCGACTGTTTCGTGCCATATAATGGTGGCTACTACCTCATGCTTGAAGATGGCCGATTGGCTGAGCAAGCAGAATTCACAATCGAGCCTGATGGCTTAATTACTACTAAATAATAGAAAGAAATTCAAAATTTAATTACACTTGACCGCTGGCATTCGCTAGCGGTTTTTTTGTTTTCTCTGAAGGTACTTTCTGAATTATAAAAAGTAATGATTTTCACTTTTATTTATTTTTTTACGAATAGATAAGTAGGAGGAAGAAATATGAAAATCTTAAATATTGAACTAACAAGCATTGATGAAACTGATTTAGGCTTTGAGCATTGGGTAGATGTGACTTACCAGGTTCCGATTTTGAAAAATGAATACACGGTCAAGCTCTTGCTCTTGATGGAATGCAAGATAGAGGACCAGGGAGTCATTGAGTATCTGATATCAACTTGGAAGTATCGTGATCTGGTGTTACATTCTGTGCAGATGTATGAGATGGAAAGGGGCAAAAAAGGGGCAAAAATGCCGTAAACCTCTGTAAAATGATGTAAAAATAATTATTTTAAAGCTAAAAATATAGAGATTTTACAATACATAGGAATTTGTTGTAAATATATGTAATGGTATTTTTAAAAGTTGATGGATTTTAATAAAAAGCGAACAGTTTTGATGCTGTTCGCTTTTTTTATTTTATATTTAAATGGTCATATCTGAGTTTTTTTGTTGCTCTTGATCTAAGCCGATTGAAAATTTATGGA
>ERZ772956.2241-NODE-2241-length-12511-cov-11.320408_pt1 | contig 12511 bp, 10 predicted proteins | sample MGYA00580683_ERZ772956 | MGnify/ENA primary metagenome ERZ772956 (study PRJEB29015, sample SAMEA2738077) | human oral metagenome | biome: human oral; feature: human-associated habitat; material: saliva | place: China | collected 2212 ... | reverse complement strand
GTCGTAAAGACTCACACCGTAAACAAGGTCACCGTCAACCTTATACAAAAGTTGTGATTAACGCAATCAACGCTTAATTTTGACGATGATACGAGTAACGTTTCATAAAAAGGACCACGAGTTAGTTTCTTTTGAAATGACAGGACATGCTGATTTTAGTGAGCATGGAACAGATATTGTATGTGCAGGCGTTTCTGCATTAGCGATTACGACTGTCAATAGTATCGAGAAGCTAGCAGGCTATCAACCGATTATTGACGTTGATGAAGTCGAGGGTGGTTATTTATATTTAGAAGTTGTACGAGATGTAACGGATGTTCAAGCTCAAACAACACAAATTTTATTAAATAGTCTATTACTAGGGTTAGAAGGAATTCAAGAGGAATATCCTAATTATCTAACCGTTCAAGTTGATTAACCTATCAAGGAGGTGCACTCTCATGTTAAAAGTGAATTTACAATTATTCGCCCACAAAAAAGGGGGCGGTTCTACATCAAACGGACGTGATTCTCAATCAAAACGTTTAGGTGCTAAACGTGCTGATGGACAATTTGTTACAGGTGGTTCAATTTTATTCCGCCAACGTGGAACTAAAATCCATCCAGGTCACAATGTAGGAATCGGTGGAGATGACACATTATTCGCTAAAGTTGATGGCGTAGTACGTTTCGAACGTAAAGGCCGTGACAAAAAACAAGTATCTGTTTACCCAGTAGCAGCTGCTGAATAATATGGAATTTGCGGAGGCAGGACTTTGTCCTGTCTCTTATTTTTTATCTGAAAGGAGGAGTTTGATGGAACAGGAAAATAAAGAAATTCGTAGTTTTGAAAAATTATGGGAGGCTGTTCAAGTACTCCAAAAAGAAATTGAGTATTCGTATGTAGAGGCATTAGGAGAAACATTGCAAAATATTGCTTCAGGAAATCAAGCTCAGCAAGTAGAAGGACAACCGGATGCAGCAACGATTGAAGCATTAAATAAAGCTTATCAAGAACTAGCGCTAGAAAGCTTTACAAAAGAACAAATTCGTCGCATGATTCAATATACTTTCTTGAAAGCAGCAAAGGAAGATGGTTTACAAACGAATCATCAAATGACACCAGATTCAATCGGTTTATTAGTAGCATTTATGGTGGAGAGATTAACCGAAAATCAAGAAACATTAGCACTTGCTGATTTTGCTTGTGGAAGTGGGAATTTACTAAGCACTGTTCAACTCTTTTTACAAGAAAGTGGGAAAACAATTCAAATGACCGCAATCGATAATGATGAAGTATTGGTACATTTAGCGCTGCAAGCTTTTGCTTTAGAAAGTTTAGATGTACGAGTGATGTTACAAGATGGATTAAGTGATTTATTAGTGGATCCAATTGATATTGCATTATCTGACTTACCAGTGGGGTATTATCCTGTCGATGAACGTGCTAAAGAGTTTAAGACTCATGCAAAAGAGGGATATTCTTTTGCACATCATTTATTGATTGAACAACATTTGAATTATTTAAAACCAGGTGGTTTTGGATTGATGATTGTGCCAACGAATTTATTTGAAACAGAAGAAAGTGTGTTATTATTAGAACATTTACAAAAAGATTCCTTTGTTCAAGCTATGCTAGCTTTCCCTAAAACATTATTCAAAAATCAACAATATAGTAAGTCTTTACTTATTTTCCAGAAAAAAGGAAAAGGTGCAAAACAAGCACGTCAAGTATTGTTAGGCGACATACCTGATATGAAAAATATCGATAAGTTTAGAAAATTTACACAAACATTTGAAAAATGGGCGAAAGAACTTTCGTAGAAAGTGTAAGATTGAAATGGTTAAGAGAGACTTATTTTCTAGAAAAAGAAAGCAGAACCAAGGATTTATTATTTCAATCTGTACTTAGTTATGCTAAAATAAATGAGGTATGGAAAATGCTGAAATATGAAACTTTTTAAAGGGAGATTGTACAGTGTTTTTCACAAAAGTAGAACATTATCACACAAAGGAGACAGATTATGTCAAAATCAATCGCGATTAATGCCGGAAGTTCAAGTTTGAAATTCCAATTATTTAACATGCCTCAAGAAGAAGTTGTGGCAAAAGGATTAGTAGAACGTATTGGATTAGAAAATTCAATCTTCTCAATCAGCTACGGAGATGATCAAAAATATGAAGTGGTAGAAGATATTCCTAACCACGAAGTAGCCGTAGAAAAATTATTAGAGCAATTAGTAGCTTTAAACATTATTGCTTCATTTGATGAAATTACTGGTGTTGGACACCGTGTAGTTGCTGGGGGAGAAATCTTCAAAGATTCAGCTTTAGTAGACGATACAGTTATTCAACAAGTAGAAGATTTAGCAGAATTTGCTCCATTACACAATAAAGCAGAAGCTATCGGAATGCGTGCTTTCAAACATATCTTACCAGATATTACAAGTGTTGCTGTATTCGATACTTCATTCCATACAACAATGCCTAAAAAAGCATACTTATACAGTGTGCCATTAGAATACTACAAACAATTTAAAGCACGTAAATATGGAGCACACGGAACTAGCCACCGTTATGTTTCACACCGTGCAGCTGAATTATTAGGTAAACCAATTGAAGAATTAAAAATCATTACATGTCACTTAGGAAATGGTGCTTCTATTACAGCCGTTGATGGTGGTAAATCAGTAGATACATCTATGGGATTCACTCCATTAGCAGGGGTTACAATGGGTACTCGTTCAGGAGACATTGATGCTTCATTAGTAGCATTCTTAATGAACAAATTAAACATTACAGATATTAATGAAATGGTTGACATTTTAAACAAAAAATCTGGTTTATTAGGATTATCAGGCTTATCAAGTGATATGCGTGATATTGACAATGCTTCAGAAACAAATGAAGATGCTAAAGTAGCAATGGAAATCTTTGTGGATCGTGTTCAAAAATACATTGGTCAATATATTGCTGTAATGAATGGTGTAGATGCTATTGTATTTACAGCAGGTATCGGTGAAAACTCAATTAAAATCCGTGACTTAATTATTAGCGGAATTACATGGTTCGGATGTGACATTGACAAAGAACGTAACAACACTCGTTCAGAAGCAATCATTTCATCAGACAATGCGAAAGTAACAGTATTAAACATTCCAACAAATGAAGAAGTAGAAATCGCAAGAGACATCGAACGCTTACGTAAAAGTTAAGATGTGAGAAAAAGCGCTTTGAATCGGACCGTTGGAGGGGAAGGTTGAGAGGAGAGAAACTCCGACAGACTTTACCGAAACGCACGCCGATTCAGCTTTTTTGAACTAAATTACGATAAGATGTGAGAGCAAAGCTCGAACTCAGTTCCAATAAGATGTGAGAAAAAAGTAAAAAAGATGCTTAACAATATGTTAGGCATCTTTTTTTGTACATGTATACATATCGAAAATTCTTAACACGTTTCAAAATGTTTGATAACTTCTTCCCAAGTTTTCTGATCTAACTCATCTGGAGATATTTTATCGATATATTCTAGAATAATTGGAATGAAAAAATGGCAAAATTTTGTAATAGATAGTTGTTCTTTTGTGGAAGATGGATGAATTGGATAATTTTTACAAAGCTGAAGTTTCAAATTTTTGGTAGAAACAATAAGAGAGTCAAAGGTTTGTGTAGTCATCATAGAAGTCGAATATTTATATGGCAAAACTATTTCCAGAGGTTGATCGAAGTACAAATGAAGAGTGTTACCAATTTTTTGTTTATCAATGCAATGATGATAACCACACCAGTGATGATGAACAGAGAAAGTATAAATAGGAAAATAAAGAAAATCATCGAAACAATATGGAATTTTTTTACGAATAGGAGAAATTTTTTTCGTTATTTCCTTTGCAAGTGTATAAGAAATAGGGGTATTTTCTTGTAATAAGTTGAATAGTTGAGAGGTCGTTTGACGAGTGATATACCACTGCCCAGAACGGGTGACAACGATGCTATTACAGTCGGTTCGAGAATCATCGCTGACATCATAAAGTAAAACGATATCTCTTGTCATTTCAGGAACTTGGTGTTGAATACAAGTTTCGAAAATTTTAGCATCAAAACTACGGTTGAAATCAATGATAACATTAGACATTATAATTACCTCCCAATATCTTTTTTCTTTTATTTTATATCAAAATCGGCAAAAAATAAATTAAAAAGTGAAATAAGTCACAAAAAATAAGAAAAATCTTATACTTATAAGGAAAAATGATGAAATCCGATAATTTAGTATCGAAAAGAGTATTTACGAATTTTGTTAAATAGAGGAATTTATCGTACAGTTTAATCAACAAGATCTTGTATAAAAGATAAAGGAGAGAGGGGTATGGATTATTGGGATATGCCAGCAAAGTGGAGTGAAGAATACCTTCAAATATTTGAACCAGTCTTGCATTCTGTATTAAGAGGATACCACGTTTCAACTACAAATTCAGAATATCAGGATTTATTACAGTTAGGAAGAATCTTAATATTAGAAACATTTCAAAAAATAGGAGGGAATCCTTTAGAAGAGCAACGTTATATTTATGCAGCTTATATTAAACGAGGGTTTACTTGGATTTGTTTAAGAGAATTTTCAAAAGAAAATCAGCACAAAATGAGAGAGTGTAGTGAGGAAAGTTTGGAATTTATGCTAGGAAGTAACAGTAATATTCAAGAGGAGTTGGAAATAAGTGAAGAGTTGAAAATGCTGTATGAGAAACTTACACCGAGACAAAAGAAAACACTGAAGTTGTTTTTAACTCAATCAGATTCTATAAAGGAATTATCTCAGTTAGAAGGACGCTGTAAGAGTAAATATTACCGAGATAGACAAGCAATTCAAAAGAAGTATCAAAAATATATTTTAGGAGGAGAGACGAATGGTAGAAAAAATCAATGAAACTTTAATGGAAAATAGTGGAAAATTAGTAGGAATTGAGTTTGTAGTAATTCATAATGATGCAGGTTATATGACGCCGGCTGAATATATTGACTGGTTGAGATATCGTGAAAAATCTTTAGGAATTGCTCATTATTATTGTAATCGTGATATGATTGTTCGAGTTGTGGATACGTATAATATTGCCTATCATACAGGAGATTGGTGGAGTAATATTCGTTCTATTGGATATGAAGTTTGTGAAAGTATGAAAGTCACAGATGAAGAGTTTCTAGAAAATGAAGATATTACTCTGATGCAAGCGACAGAAGATTTACTCTATTATGGACTACCGATTACGACTGATACGGTAAGACTTCATCATGAATTTACTCCAACCTCTTGTCCGCATAGAAGCTTATCTTTGCATGGAGGTACAACTGAAAGCGTTAAAGAATATTTTGTCATACGAATGAATGAGTTTGCAGAGTTAGGAAGTACTGTAGAAGAAATGTTAGCCGCTATTGAAAGGGAAAGAGCGGACAGATTAGATTCAAACAAGGAAAATTTTGAGACAAACGATAATCAAATGATTGAAAAAACAAATGATGAAATAGCTGAAGAAGTGATTATAGGAATATGGGGAAATGGTGAAGAAAGAAAACAACGCTTAGAAGAAGCTGGATATGACTATGATGCCATACAAGAAATTGTAAACGAAAAATTAAGTTAATGGGGTAAAAATCATTGGGAATTTTGTATATATAGTGTAGGAAGTCATGACACTACAAAATAATAAATAGGAGGAAAAAGAAAATGGCAAAAGTATTTCAAAAATCAACGTTAGAAGTGTTTCATATGGATGAGAAAAGCGGAAAGGAAAAAAGAATTAAAAGCTTGCAAAATCTAGTAGAAACAGCAGATGAACAATCAGTGAAAGAAATTGGTGAAGCATTGAAAACTTTAATGAATGATACAGTAAGTTACGTAACAGTTGTATCTCATTATCGTCATACAATCGCATAATAGAAAAAGGAGTGAAAAAAGATGACTACAACAAAAGAATTAAAATTAGTCTTTAAAAATGCAGATGGAAAACATAAAAATCTAGTTATTTCAAAACCTGTTGAAAATTTAGATGAAACAACAGTTAAAGCAGCCATGCAAAAAATCGTGAATACGCATGCTTTTGAAAAATTAGGTAAGAAAGAATATGAAGGTATCGTATCTGCGGCGTATGTTGATCGCACCGTAACTCAAGTGTTTAAAGATGAGAAATAGTTAGATGAAGATAGTAAAAAAGTCGAAGATGGAAACATCTTCGACTTTTTTGTATGTATATTTTTGTCACATAAAACATTGTAGTCAGAAAAATTCTCAATTTATTATATATCTTTCCTGTATCAAATAAAAGAAAAAAGTTATATTCCTTATACATAAACTACTTGGTAATTATAAAAATTTCTGTTAAAATGTGAAGATGCAGATAGTGTATTTGCAGTGTGTTCGGACAGTGTAAAAAATATATTTTGATTTATTCAGAAAGGGAAAAGTTATGAGAAATAAACGTAAAAAATCGTTTAATTGGTATGGGTTAAGACAACGTTTCTCAATTCGTAAATATCATTTCGGTGCAGCAAGTGTTTTAATTGGTACAGCATTAGTATTTGCTGGTGGGCAAACTGCTCAAGCCAATGAACAAGTTTCGACAGAAACTTCTTCTGCATTAGTAAAGGATAAAACAGAAGGAAATGGAACTGTTGGTAAAACAGAATCCAATCAAAATACGATTACTGAAAAAACAGTTCCAACGGAAAAGGAGACAGCAACAACAGCTGCTACAACTCCATCCCTTGAATCAACTTCAGTTAAACCTGAAGCAACGAAAACAGAAAATTCTACTCCAGTAGTAGAAAAAACGGAATCAATTGATTCAAAAAATACTGGAAAAGTGGTAGAAAAACCAGCTGAAACTCCAAAAGAAAAAGCAGAAGAAAAAATTGAAGAGAAAGCTAAAGGAGACAATAAAAAGGATTCTAAAGAAGACTCTGAGAAAAAAGAAACTGCTAAAGAATTAGAACAAGCAAAAGAAGAATTAGAAAAAGCAGTCAATGAAGCAAAAGCTTTAAATGCTTCTGCAGTATCTTTCGCGGAAAAATCTGTTAAAGATGAAAAAGCAAAAAAGGCTTTAATTCAATCGGTTGAAAATGCTAAAAAAGCGATTGAAAAAGCAAATGAATTAGAAAAATCAAAAACAGTTACAGCTGAAGAATTAAACAAACAACGTTCAGCAGTCAATAATGCTTTAGAAGCTGTTTATACAGCAATGAAAGCAGCAGGACATGATGAAAAAGTTTCTGCAGTGTTAGCAGATGCAGCAACAAATAATAATAAATTAGTTGTTAAACCTGCTCAAGTTACGCCAGTAGCAAACTACAAACATGTTACGGAAGAAGAAATAGCTGAAATTATTCGTCAATTCCGTATTTCTAACCCTGATTTAACAGATGCTGACAAAATCCAAGTAAATGTTAATGGTAATTTAGTTGGTGAAACAACAGTTACTTTGGCAAATGGTCAGAAGTTTGTATTCCCAACATCAGAAGTAATTAAAGGGTATACAGCTAATCGTAATACAGAACAATTGAAGAAATCTATTAACTGGTTTAACTTTGGTTCATCTAGAATTACTTATACGGATGGAACTAAAGTAGGTGAAGTTAAATACTTATCTGCACCAGTTACTAAAGTGATTAGAGATCGCTATGGTGTAGAACAAACAGGGGTATTTACGTACTATCGTGAAGTAACATATGCTGATGGTCGTAAAGGGACAACTTTAGATGATGAATGGTTGAAAAATGGACCGGCTCGTTATTCAAAACACTTCTATAATAATGGACAAGCACAGAGTAAGGATGGACGTGTAGATAGCTCTAAGGGAGAATTTTTCGAGTCACTTCAAGAAGGAATGAGATTTACTGTTAAAACTTCAGTAGAAGGATACGAATTAACAGCAACCGTAACATCATTAGCACCTAAAAATGTTGCAACAAATCCATTTAAAGATTCAAATGGTAAAGCTTATAATGTAATGAATCAAGATCAATCAGCTACAGGTAGAAGAGCTGGAGATCCAGTTGATGTTGTTTTAGCTTATCAAGATAAAACATACTCACACATGAAGCATGTGGGTCTATCTACTGACAATGAAGATGGAACTCCTCAAATGACAGCTTTCACGGCAGCATATGACAGTGCAAATGTAGGGGTGAATTTCTCACTTTCAGCTACGTATAATAGTCGCCCTGTTGCAGTTAATGCAATTGCTGTTGACGCTGAAGAAGCTGGGGAAATTGAAGTACTTCAATTTGAAACAGATGGAACAAATTGGGAACAATTTTTAGCATTAAATAAAAATCCTAAAGGTGGAAATGGTGTTGTACCAATTAATTCAGAATTATTAGGAAGAAATGGTAACTCATTTGAAAGACCAGGATATAAGAGAAATGAATGGTTAAGTACAGATAAAAATGGAAATGTTTCTATGTATGGAACAAAATTATTTGGTCCAGCATGGACTACTATTAATAGTGGAAATGACTTACCAGTAGGAATAAGTCAAAATGTTTCTAATTTATCTATTTATATGAATACTCAAGGTTCTCAAGCGGGTACGATTGGATTTGTAATTTATGATGGTGGAGATGCTCCAGCTACATATGGTTCAGCTCAGCACTTCATTGGTAACCTCGTAAGAACAAAATCTGACGGAAGTAGCACAGTAGCTACTCAACCATATTTAGGTTCACAAAAAGGTGACCCTGATTTCCGTTCTGTTGAAAAAGAACCATCTGGAGCATGGGCGCTAGATGACTTGGTGAATACAGATAAGTATGAAAAGATTGAACTTCAGAGTGGAAGAACAACTGTTACGAATGAAAAAGGTGAAACAGGTATTTACGAAATCCAAAGAAATGGAAATACCGTTATCCGTAAAGCAGATGGCTCAACAGTAGCTTTAAGACAAGATGATATCTTATCAGTTACTGATCCTAAGTCAAAATTACCAATTAAAGGTATCTTTAATAAAGCTGAAGGTGTCATTGGTGTGGGTGTATTAGCCGATGAAGGAGAAGGTCAATTATTAGATCCGACTGTAGCAACGAGTTATACATTACGTCAAGGTGCTGCAAACGAATATGAATTAAAAGGAGTTCGTGCAAATCCAGGGACAAATAACGAGAAGGCGTATATTCGTGGATGGGTTGACTTCAACAACAACGGTAAATTTGATTTATATGAAGCTTCTGAATTAGTAGAAGTAACAAAAGAAGGAACTTACACATTAAAATGGAAAAACACTCCTCAATTATTAGATACATCTGTTGATAATTTAGGTGTACGCTTACGTATTGCTTTAGATAAAGAAGATGTTGATTTACCAACCGGTGTTGCATCTTCAGGTGAAGTAGAAGATTTCCAAACTCATGTAGTTCACCCACCTCGTGGAACAAGAAATGAAACAAAAGACTTCCAAGGTAGAGAACAAAAATTAGATATTCGAACTACTGAATTGTTTACTGCAACAGGTAAAACAGAATCTTCAAAATATAAAGCATGGAACCAAATGGATCCAACAGTTGCTCCTAAGTTTGTATTAACTGATTCAGTTGTTGCAAGTGAAGAGCCAACAGCTAATACAAACGTGAACGTAGTAGATTCAGAAGGAACAACTGTTTATAAAGGGGCAGAAGTAGTAGTAAAAGATAAGAGAGGAAATACTTTAGGTACAGCGGTTAAAGTAGTAAATCCTGCAACAGGTAAAACAGAATATTATTTATCTAAATATACAGAATATGATACAGCTGGAAACAAAGTTGGGGAATATACTTTAAACAAAGCTGGAGAAAATGGGCAAAATATTAAAGATGCTTCTGGAAATTATAGAACAACGGTTGACTTTAAACCTGAACCAGGATATGTAGGAACTGCCCGTGGAGCCGTTATTCGTGGTTGGGACCAAAACCGTAATTCAACTGGTTGGGACTTAACAGATGCAACTCTTAGAGAAATTTTAGCATCAGATCGATTAGCCGATAAGGATAAATTAACAGCAAATGTGAATAATGGATATAATGGTAACCGTACAATGGATGCTGTATATATTCCAACAGTAATTGATGTGAAACCTGTTGGTGAAGATACAACTACTGAAAATATTCAAGGTGCTGTTCAAAAATCTAATCCAACAATTCCAGTTTATGGTACTGTGGAAACTGTAACTAATGACAAAGTTGAAGATGTTAGATATACATCTGATTATGTAATACTAGATAAAACTAAAAAACCAACATTTACAACTAAAAAAGAAATTCCTGGAAAATTTTATAGAGAAAACACTAAGGTGACAGAGCCAACAACAATAACCTTAGATGATGGAACGCAAGCTACTTTTGCTCCTAGAACGCTTCCAGCAGGTACTCCAGTATTTGAAAATGATAAAACATATACAATCACAGGTACAGGAAATGTAACACTTAAAAATGTAAACTACGGTGGTGGTACGGTTCCAGCAGGCGCTAAAGTAATGAGCAAAGAACCAACAACGGTTGAACCAACTACAGTTATTAGAGATGGTGCTCAGGTTGTTGTTCCAACTGGCCAAAAACTAAAAATTGGAGATGTTTTAGTAACTCCTTTAAATATTAGAGGAGAAGCTCAACGTTCATTCTGGGAAATTACTTATAAGAAAGGTGATAAAGTACCGGGTAACCGAGTAAAAAGAAATCCTGATATTACGCTTGCCAACGACACAACAATAGATCAATTAATCGGTGATTCTGAAACGGAGTTTACTGCTGCAAATGGAAAGACTTACTCTAAGAATTCAGTAGATACGATCCCAGCAGGAACTCGTGAAAAAACGACTTATACAAACTTAATAGATGAAACTCTCCCGAACGCAGTTCATATTGATCCAGTGACTGGAGTGGTAACAAGTGTACCTCGTCGTTACACTAAAGTGACGGATACAGAAATTGTGATTGAAAATGAAGGTACGTATACGCTAAATCAAGATACTGGTGAAATCACATTCACTCCACATCCAAGTTTTGTAGGAACAGGTACTGGAGTAACAAAACAACAACCTGATATCGACTATAACGATAAAGTGACGGGAGATTCTGTTACAAGTAGATATGGTACAGACTATGGTAAAGCCAAATATACTCCAATTGTTAAACCACAATCGAAAGCATCAATTACTCGTACAATTCATTATGTATACGAGAATGCTAATGATAATCCAACTAGTCAAGATTCTTATAAAGATAATGACCCAATCGTAGCAATTGATAACACGCCAGTTACTCGTACACAAACAATTGATTATACTCGTGATTATCAAATCTTTACTGAGGATGGCGTTACAGATAAAGAAATCATTACAACAAACCAAGTAACGGATGCAGCAGGAACAACTTATAAAGTTGGACAAACAATTCCAAAAGGAACTAAGTTCAACCAAGGTACAATTATTATTGGTAAATGGACAGCTTCAAGTGCAGATAATTCTAAATTTAAAGAAATTATCTCACCAACTGTTAAAGGATATACTGCAGAAGTAGTAACAGCAGACTTCACTCCTCGTGCAGATGGTAAGATGGGCCATATTCATAACAATAAACAACCTGTCGGAATCTATACTCCAGTAGATGATAATACGAAAGACGTTGGAGCATATGAACCATTAGTATCAGAAGTAACTTCTGATGATACAGATAACTTCGATATGTATGTTGTTTACAAAGCTGATACTCAAAAAGCTAAAGTAACATACATCGATCTGGATGCTACAGGGGACGCTCGTATTCTTGAAGTGCAAAATGCTAATGCAGCTCCTGCAACAGGCGCAGATGCGAAAACAACTTACGGTGTTGCAACACTTCAAGGTAAATCTCATACGAAGATTCCTTACTTAACAGCTGAAACAATTAAGAAATATGAAGATCTTGGTTATGAATTAGTAACAGACGACTACACAAATGATGCTCAAGGTAAAGCTATTGTAGGTGGACGCACATTTGATAATGATAAAGATGTAGACCAACCATTCAATGTATACTTACGTCATAAGAAGATAGAACTTTCAACTTCAGATAACGAAACGAGAACAGTAACACGTTATATTGACTATGTTTATGCAGATAAGACAGTAGCTGATGTAGCAAACGAAAATCTAACTGATGAAATCCCGGCTGATAGAAAAGAAGCGTATGTAAAAGTCAACGACAATGATAAAGCAGACAGAGTAAAAGAAACTCTAACATTCACGCGTACTCGTAAGCTTGACCTTGCAGCAACATCAAGATTATATCCTGAAGAATTTAAAAAATATAATGACGTTGTAAAAGCAAGTGGAGAAAACTCTAAAGCAGCTGAAGATGCTAAAGCTACATTATTTAAATTTGTAGAAGATAAAGCGAAAGAAACGAATGCTACAGCTGAAGCAAAAGCAGCGGTTAGTTATGGTAAATGGGAAGCTTCAGCAGGAAAAATATCGAAGATTTCTCCAACAACAGGAGCAGAAACAGAAGTATCTCAAGAAGATAGTGATAGAAG
>ERZ772956.2237-NODE-2237-length-12521-cov-3.409594_pt1 | contig 12521 bp, 11 predicted proteins | sample MGYA00580683_ERZ772956 | MGnify/ENA primary metagenome ERZ772956 (study PRJEB29015, sample SAMEA2738077) | human oral metagenome | biome: human oral; feature: human-associated habitat; material: saliva | place: China | collected 2212 ... | reverse complement strand
ATTTGCTTCGCCTGCTCAACCTACAAATGAAGCAGTCAACGAAAAACCTAGCCTTTTTAAGGGCGTTTCAATTACCCAAATTTTGGCAACCTCGCTTGCTGCGGTAACTTCATTTATGTTGTCAAACCAGATTGGTGTTGCTGGATCGATTATCGGCGTGGCTGTTGGTGCTGCCGCATCGGCATTTGCTTCGCAAATTTACCAGAACGTTATTAGGCGTTCTACGCACAAATTCCGCAGCAATGATAATAATGAATATGACCAACAGGTATATCCTAACAGCAACCAAAGTACTCTAGAGAACACACAATACATGCCTCAACCTCAATATGCACCTTCTCGCAATTACTATCCCAACACCACCTCTCATGCGGGACAGCCATCGCGGACAAATCGCACACCAACAGTATCTCGTAAGCATACAAAGGCACTAACTGTTGTAACCATTCTCTCGATTATCTTTACCATTACTGCCGTCATTCTTTATGCCATGTTCCTGAACTTTATCACCAACGGATCTGGCCTTGGACCAAAGGTTAGTACCAGCTCAGTTGTGACAGAAAAAACTGCGGACACAAGTAATTCGACAGATAAAAAAGATGACTCCAGCTCATCTAGCGAGAAAACCGATGAATCAAGCAAGTCCACTGATTCCAAGGATTCTTCCGAGACTTCTGACTCCAAAAAGTCAGAAAATACCAGTTCAGACAGCTCATCTAGCTCGGAAAAGACAAGCGACTCAAATAATTCTAGTAACTCTAGTAACTCGTCGGATAATTCTTCCAGCAATAATTCTGGAACAGACAACTCTAGCAGTAATTCTGAATCAAATCAGAACTCTAACTCTGGCAACAGTTCTAACAGCGGGTCTAACAGTTCTAGTTCTAACAGCTCTAACGGAAGTAACTAGTTGACGGCACAGTTAAGTGGCCGGTACATCTAGCAGTACTTTCGTTTACATAGTAACCACAAGCAGCAACTCTCACTGAGCTTGCTACAGAAAGGATGGGTATGGAAACCACAAACGCATGGAAAAAGTACACCTCAGAAGACCTAGACAAGCTCCAGTCGTTTGCCGAGGGCTACAGAAACTTTATCTCAGAGAACAAGACTGAGCGCGAGTGCGCTTCAAGCGCTATCAAGCTTGCCGAGGCAGCAGGTTATGTCAAGCTTTCTGACGCCATCGCTGCAGGTAAAACCCTCAAGGCTGGCGACAAAGTCTATGCAGACATTCGCGGCAAGTCCGTCATCTTTGTCCAGATTGGCACCAAATCCCTGGAAGAAGGCTTAAACATTCTTGGTGCTCACATCGACTCCCCTCGCCTGGATGTCAAACAGAACCCACTTGAGGAGCGCAATGAACTTGCCACCTTTGACACTCACTACTATGGCGGCGTCAAGAAGTACCAATGGGTTACCATTCCTCTGGCAATTCACGGCGTTCTTGCACTTAAAGACGGTAGCGTCGTAAACGTTTGTGTTGGTGAGGACCCAACTGACCCTGTTTTCTGCATCTCCGATCTTCTCATCCACTTGAGTGCTGAGCAGCTTGGAAAAACTGCTTCTAAGGTTATTGAGGGTGAGATGCTTGACCTCATTATTGGCAATCGTCCTCTTGTTTGGGGCCAGAATGGCGAGAAACCCGCTGATGCTGAGGGCGATGAACCAAAGGAAGCTGTTAAGGCTAACGTCATCAGCATCCTGAAGGACCTCTATGGCATTGAGGAAGCAGACCTTCTCTCTGCTGAGCTTGAGATTGTCCCTGCAGGCCCTGCTCGCGACATGGGCTTTGACCGCTCCATGATCTTAGGCTACGGCCACGACGACCGCAGCTGCTCCTACCCTTCCCTGATTGCGCAGCTTGAGTGTGACGCTCCTGCCCGTACCTCGGTAACCATCCTGACCGACAAGGAAGAGATTGGTTCTGTTGGTGCTACTGGAATGAATTCTCTCTTTTTTGAGAACATCATGGCAGAGGTTCTAGCGCTTGCCGGTTTTGAGTCTCCACTATCCCTGCGTCGCTGCTTGGCTAACTCCTACATGCTTTCTAGCGACGTTTCTGCTGGTTATGATCCTAGCTTTACTGGTAGCTTTGAAATCAAGAATGCTGCCATTATGGGTCACGGCCTAGCATTCAACAAGTTCACTGGTAGTGGCGGCAAGGTTGGCTCCAACGATGCAGATGCCGAGTACGTTGCACTAATTCGTCGCATTATGGACAACGCAGGCGTTCAGTTCCAAACTGCTGAGCTTGGTCGCGTTGACGCTGGTGGCGGCGGAACTATTGCATACATGCTGGCAAAATACGGTATGCATGTCATCGACTGTGGTGTTCCCGTTCTCTCTATGCACGCACCTTGGGAGATTGCAAACAAGGCTGACATCTTTGAGGCATATCGTGGATATCGCGCATTCCTCGAGTTCAGCGAGTAATTAAGCTACACAAATTAGCTGCACAAACAAAATTGTGCGTACGCAAATCGAGCTAACAAGAAAGACGTGAGAAGCAAACTCTCACGTCTTTTTCTGTATCAAATCAAAGGCGAGAAACATGCAGTTCAAGACCACTAGGGCGAGAAACCCGCATACTCGCAATAACACACAGGCAACTACCCCAGTAATGAAAGCACTTCTCGCTTGGCAGCCAAAAACTCTTCGCTCAAATCAAATGATGCTAGGTCAGTACCTTGACCAGCGCCTTTGCCAGAACCTGCCTCCACCGCATCAGTGCAGCCCAGCGGCTCAACAACGCCCACAATCTTGGTTACCACACCCTGCGCGGGACTGCCCGCCATTACGTAAATGCGAGAAGCCATGGCAACCGCCTCATCAACGTCGTGCGTGATCACCAGTACGGAGAGGCCAAACTCCTTCACGGAAGACATGAGCCAGACACGCATTTCTCGCCGTGTAAGAGCATCAAGTGCCGAGAAGGGCTCGTCCAGCAGCATAATGTCTGAGCCAATGAGTGCCGTGCGTAGGAACGCAACGCGCTGTCTCATGCCGCCTGAGAGCTCGTGAGGCCAGCTTTGTGCCACGCGCTCAAGTCCACCGCGTTCCAGCATCTCCTGGGCCCGTGCGCGTGCCTCAGAGCGCGAGACGCCCTTCAGCTCAAGCGGAAGCGCTACGTTGTCGATGATACGCTTGCTTGGAATAAGCAAATCCTTCTGGAGCATGTAGCCGATGTGTCCTGGGTGTCCCGTGACGTCGGAACCATGCAGCAGCACCTTGCCCTCTTGCGGTTGCAGAAGTCCTGCAAGCGCATGGAGCAGCGTTGTCTTGCCGCAGCCCGAGCGACCAACCAGACAGGTAATAGTACCAGGCTGCAGCTCAATTGAGATGTCCTTGGCAACTACCTGGCCGTTTCCCCAAACCAGCGTAAGGTGGCGTGCTTCAAGCGCCGGCATGCCCCTCTGTGGCTCGCATGCAGGTGCAACTTCTAGGCTTTTCTCGCCAGGTGCTTCTACGGCTGCACCATCTGTTATGTCAGTAAGTTTCTTATCCAAGGTACTCACTAGTAAATCCTGCGGATGGATCAATCTTATTCTCTAGCAGCTGCTGGTTATTGAGCCAGGTGTAGAAACGCTGCCAGCGGGCAGAGTCAATAACACCCCACTTCTCAGCGTCGTCAATGTATTTGGCAGCCAAGAACTTCTGAGATGCTTTGACCAGGTCAGCATCAAGTTCTGGAACGGCTTTGAGTAGAATCTCTGCTGCCTCGTCTGGGTTAGAGACGCAGAACTCGTAGCCCTTTCTAGTAGCACTCAAAAATGCCTTAACGGCATCTGAATTCTCTTTTGCAAAGCTATCATTTACTGCAATGACTGGAGTGTAATAGTCAAAGCTCTGATCAATTGCTGTAAACGCAAAGTAGTTGTATGCAAAGTTCTGAACACGAGCGTTTTGAACAGCCCACTGCTCGAACGCCCAAACTGCATCAAACATCTTTGCTTTTAGGCCAGATACCTCATCATCTACCTCATAAGGTACCATCTTAAGCGTGGAGGGATCTCCGCCATCAGACTCCATAACAGACCTGATAGTAGCCTGTTCAACAGGGAGATTCCACGTTGCGTAGGTACGATCATTAAGGTCACGTGGACGAACAATGTGATCTTCTTCACGACTCATAATGCCCGAAAGATTGTGCTGAATGATAGCGGCCACTGCGGTATACGGCAACGGATTAGAAGATGAGAGGCTGTTAGCAATATAGTCCTGGTAGGTAACGCCCATCTGTGCGCCACCAGCACCAATCAGCGCATCGGCACCGTCAGCGGGTGGCTGCTGAATAGTTACCTTGAGGCCGACCTCGTCAAAGTAGCCCTTCTCCTGAGCCACATAAATGCCGGTGTGGTTGGTGTTTGGAGTGTAGTCCAGAGCAAACGTAATTTCTGTGGGGCCGCCGGTCTTCTCGCCAGCGTTTGCTGGAGCGGCAGGCTGCTCAGGCGAGCAACCTGCGCAAAGTCCTGCTGCCGAGAAACCCATTGCAGCTAGAAAGCCTTTTCTTGTCACGCTCTTGTGAGTAGATGCGTTCATGCGTTTAATCACTTCTTTCTTTGAGACCCGTTAGAATTACTGTGCAGATCCCCTGGTATCTTGAGAGGTATCCCAGGGAAGTGCACGTTTTTGTACAAGTTCTACAAGCTTCATCAATACCAGCGACAGGGCAGAAACTACCACGATTGCCGCAAACATCCTGTCGTACGCAAACGCTTTTCTGACGCGCGTCATATAGACACCAAGGCCAGCGTCGCCTCCCAGCCATTCTGCGATTACTGCACCAATTACGGCGTAAGTCACACTCATTTTTAGCCCCGAGAAAAACTGTGGTGCAGCAGCTGCCAACTTGACGTGCCAAAAAACCTGCATACGAGTGGCTCCCATGGTGGTCATCAGATCAACCATATCAGGATCAATCGCTTTAAATGCTGAGTTCAATGCCACGGTAATAGGGAAAAACGTTGAAATAGCTACAAGAACAATCTTGGGCAAAAGACCATATCCTAGCCAGAGCACCAAAAGCGGCGCGATGGTCACAATAGGAATAGTCTGTGAAATAGTGATAAGTGGAGAAAGTAGTTTGTCCAGCGTTTTGAAGAAGTCCATAAGGACCGCAAGTAAAAAGCCAACAAATACACCAATAGCCAGGCCCACAAGAGATTCGAGCAGCGTAATCCCGGTATGTGTCATCAAAAGCTGAAAGTCTTTTCCAAGCGCAAAAACAACCTGTATAGGGGTTGGTACGAGGTAGTTTGGAATAATTCCCGCAACAATTACAAGCTGCCAGAGCACCAGAAAAGAAGTAAGGGATATGGCTTGCAATGCAAACTTAGAAAGACGCTTCATATGCCCTCCTCTTCTTAAACGTAAGGACGGCATAAGCTCCCTACGCTGGCATTACCCAGATCAGGTCATTGGGTCGCAGCTTAAGGTGCTGCCTCTCAGCCGGGCCATTACCCAGCTCCCCTTTGATGCCATTATAGCTTGGACAGCTTAAACATCAAATAAATAGTTAAATAATCCCCTGAAAGACCATGCATTGCCTGCATTTCTTTTGCCTGGCAAGATTTAGCCCAAAAGCTCCTTAAGTCCCAGCTTATCTGCCTCAGTAATCTGACGCACAACTTTTGCTGGAGAACCTACAACTAGAGAATTATCAGGGATGTCTTTGGTTACTAAGCTATTGGCTCCAATGACACAGTTATTACCAATGGTTACGCCTGGCAAAACCGTTACATTTCCACCAAACCAGCAGTTATCACCTACGGTAATAGGCAGGGCACGCTCATACCAAGCGTTTCTCTCCTTAGCATCAAGAGGATGCTGAACGGTATAAGCCTTGAACTGAGGCCCCACAAAACTATGCGCTCCAAAGGTAATAGGCGCGCAATCCATGAGGTATGCCCCGTGGTTGATAAAACTATGCGGGCCAATTTTAATGTTAAAGCCATAATCAACGTTGAAGGGAGCAACTGCGGCGCTTCCCTCCCCTAGTTCGCCGAGAAGTTCAGTCAAAATCTGACGGCACTTTTCTTTATCGCTTGGGCGAGTCTGATTAAACTCCCATGCAAGATCCTTTGCACGCCAAAACGCAGCGCTCTGCTCCTCGTCAGAACCACCACACCACTCTCCCGCACTCATGCGCTCAAGCTTTGATTTCTTTGTCTCAGAATGAATTGTAGTCTGATTTGGATCAATGTCGTACATGTCAAACTCCTTACGCTTCTTCATAGAGCAGCATAGCAGTGTAATAAAAGAAGAGCCCCTGACGAGGCTCTTCTCAGCTAGTTTTAAAGTTCTTGTAACCAATTACATGGACTCAAAAATGTTAACCCACCTGAGTAGGAACTCTGTCTCTTTAACACGACCGCGAGCAAGCTCTGCCGCAGCAACTATTCCGAGCCACTCATTTACATACTGACGAGTGCAGCCCTGCTTAGTGCAGTAAAGATTAATGTACTTCTCAGCCAGCTCATCATCACCATGAAGCAACAGGTGCAGATATGTTGTAGCGCAATCTGCTGCACCATTGCCCTGAGTAGCATGGGCCCAGTCAAGAATTACTGGAGAGCCATCTTCAGTAAGGATGACATTAGAAGGAACAAAATCACCATGGCAGACCTTGGTATGAGGCTTCATGCCATCAAGCTTAAGCAGCAGCTCATACCTTGTGCCCTCATCCAGAATATCTGGAATGCTGTTAATCATACGAGTGAACTTGTCTTTTTGATGCATAAGAAGTGGAGCCTTGTGAGCATGAATAGCAAGCTCAATATTGATGAACTTATGTAAGTACTCATCTTCTTTTTCTGGATGCTCCTCAATGAGCTGCCTTATTGTTTTGCCTTCGATTTTTCTAGTAGAAACAGCCCAGCAGTTGCCAAGCTTACTAATCTCTACCAGAGGCGGAACGTTGATGCCTGATTGTTCAGCACGAGTAAGGTTTAAAGCCTCATTTAAAATATCAGCAGAGTGCTTGTTTCCACTGAAAACCTTAACGACCGTGTCTCCGTTGTCGTACACGACTTTGTTATTACGCTCGACAATTACCTTTTTATCAGCTTTGAGCTCCATAACAACCTCCAATAAGGTACTCATGCAGATACTCACTATCCACCTAGTAGTATTGTCGTTCTTCTCTAACTTCTCCTGGCGAGAAGAACACTCTTATTGGTTAAACGGTTAGCAAAATCGGCGAACGTAAACATCCCCAGCTAAAGCATGAATTTAATCTCCTAACAAAAAATCCCTCGCCTTCTGTGAAAGCGAGGGATTTGCATACTAAATGTAGGTATGTTGTTTACTAATCTTTACGAGTGCGAGCATATGCTCCAACACCAACAAAACCAGCACCAACCGTGGCAAACGCAACCATAACTACAACACTTGCATCACCAGTGTTAGGTGTGCGGTGCTTACGCTTCTTACCAGGCTTCTCTGGAGTTGGAGTTGGGGTAACTGGAGTCTCGGTGTTTGTAATAGTAAAGCCATTAGCCATATCACCAGTTATCTCAGAAGTGTAACCCTCAATAGCATCCTCAGAAACGGTGTAAGCAATGACGTGATTATCTGCTGCGTAAAGATTTACACCAACAAATGAACCGGTCCAATTGTTTGCCTCAGAAAGGACAAGGGTCTGACCAGTGTCAACACCATCAGCAAGCAGGTGAACGGTTACAGAATCCTTCTTTGTACCATTCCAAACTTTGGTTACTGGAACATCGCGAGTTACAGGAGCATCAGCCTTGTTAGTCAAGGTAGTAACGTTACCGTTAACCTCAGGAGTCTGAGCAGTCCAACCGACTACGGTTCCTTCTGTAAAGCTCAAAGTTACGTTATCAGGAAGACCGTGGAATGTATGCTCCCAGTTGTTTGCTGCAGAAAGCTCAACGGAGTCAACAACATATCCATCTGCCTTTAGATAAACAGTAAGCGTCTCTGGAATAACTGCATCTGGGTTTGCAGAAGTATCCCAAACCTTCTTAACGGTTACATCCTGAGTACCCTCTTCACCAGTAATAACGGTACCGTTGGAGCCAATACCACCACCACGCTGTGCGGTATTTCCAGAAATAATCAGTCGAGCCTTATTCTGTGCTGCGGTGATAGAGCTATAACGAAGATTAGACTCAAGAGCAAGCATATCGGTGTTGTTAACGATATTGCTTACTTCTTCAGTAGTATGACGTGCAGCAGCTGGATCAGCTTCACCAAGGATTGAAGGAAGGTTGATAGTAACAGCGCCATCCTTGGTCCAGTGTGCAGAAGCGCCACCGAGCATGTAATCAGAAATGGTTGCACCGGCAGATTCACCTGCACCGCGAACGGTTGCAATCTCATCACCAGCACCATTTGCGGTGTTGTTAAAGAATGCTACGCCATTTTTGGAGTGGAATTCAGCTACACCGGTTGGGCAGAACCAAGCACCACCACCAATAACAGTTGCGGTGTTGTCCTTAATAAGTGCGTTATTAATGTGGACAACATAAGGAACAGAAGCAACGTAAACTGCGCCACCCTGATCGTTTGCAGTGTTATTAATAATTTCGCCCGCGTTAAGAGTTACATTAGCAGATGCAATATAAACACCAGCGCCAACGCCCTTATCGCCAAGCTGGTTAGTACGGTTACTAGTAGCCTTATTCTGCTCAATAGAACCACCGTTCATGGTAAAACCAGCGCGGTAAATATTTGGCCAGTTATTCCATGGAGCACCAACCCTGGAGTAAGGAACCTTCTGTCCTCTAACAACACCTACAAATTGATCGTATGTTGCTACACCGCCACCGGCAATACCAGCGGTGTTGTTCTTGATAATACCGTTGTTCATAACAACGTTGCCGTTCCAAGTTACATAGATACCGCCACCGGACTCAGAAGCAACATTATCAGTAATTGAACCACCATTAAAGGTAAAGTCTGCCTTTGACTTAGAATCACCAAACTGAGGATTACCTGCGTAAACGTAGACTCCTGCACCTTCAACAGCCTTGTTGTTAGTGATATATCCACCGTTCATAGTAGCTGTTGTTGTCTCGCCGTTTGGATCCAAGGCATAGAGCATCAGACCACCAGAAGAATTAATGGTAGAAGAAGCATCGCCACCAGTGATGGTTCCGCCAGTCATAGTGAAATCTGCATTTCTTACCATAACGCTACCAGAGTACTGATTGGTAAGAGTGGTGTTCTGAATAGTACCGCCACGAAGCTCGCCTGTTGCACCATTTACAACAGTAACCGCACCACCACGATCGTTAGCGATCGTGCTGTCCTGAATGATGCCGCCGGCCATAACAAATTTTGCACCGGCGCCAGTGGTAAGAACTACGCCGTTATTTCCAGGATAAGGTTTGGCCTTGCCATTTTTAATAACGCCACGAAGCAAGGTAAAGCTACCACGGTTCTCAACGGCAAATGCAGTGTTGTTGCCATCAATGGTGGCACCATCAAGAGTAACTGCGCCGCCAGAAGCAATCTTGAACATATAGAAATGATTAGAGCCGGTCATGGCGCTGGTAATAGTTCCGCTACCCATTAACCTGATGTTCTTGTTTGCGGGAATCTGAACAGGGGCAGTGATGGTGAAGTCTGCGTTAACCTGAACAATAGACTGTGATCCATCTGCTGGCGCTGCAGCAATAGCAGCTAGCAGCTCAGCCTCTGTAGTAACAGGGGTATCTGCGAGTGCTTGCTTTGCAAGTCCTCCAACGAGCGAAAGCGCTAATACAAATATTGCGACAATCGCCATACTCCAACGTGTAAGCCTTTTCATGGCAAAACTCCTTGCGCATCGGGAGCATTTCTAACAAACAATGGTGAAACGAGTAACAAAAAAGCATGAAAACGTATAAATTTTATCGTACTTTACTCTTCTTTGTCTAGCTGTTCAGTTTCTTCTGGATGATGCTTTAGACGATCGTATTCTTCTTCAGTCAAAACATCCTCAATCCGCAGGTTAACACCAGAAACTTCAAGTCCAGTCATACCTGTGATTTTCTCCACAATAGTACGCTTAACATCCTCAAAAATCTGAGGAGCATACGAACCATACTTGATGAGAACAGAGACAGTAATATTAAGCGAGCTATCAGGTAAAACTTCTACTGTTACACCCTTAGCTGTATCAGATGCACCTAGTACATCCTGAACTCTATTGAGCCAGTTTCCGCGGGTGCCCACTACATTAGTAACATCACGCAGGGCAAGAGAGACAATTTTCTCGACAACTCCACCGGAAAACGTTAAAGAATCTGTGTCTTCAAGACCTGCATCAGAGGGAACATCTGTTGTTTCTTCCGCAGAAACAATTTCTTCAGAGGTATTCTCAAGGGAATCTGTAAGTTCTTCTGCCACAGCTCTCTCCTATCTAATTTTTGTCCGTAAATAAGGAACGAATCTTTGTCAAGATAGTTGCTTTTCCGTCAAAGATCTGACCAATAGTAACTCCTACCAGTACAAATAATGCAACAATCAGCATTTTAAAAAGACCAAAGGTAAATAACAAAATGGCAAATAGGAGTCCGACGAATCCACCAATAACAGCACCTGGATGGCCGACAACATATTTTTTGCAGTTTTCTTGAACCTTTTTAAAGAAGTCCTGCTCCATTGTTATTGACCTCCTTTACCTCTGGCTCAGAAATGGTTAAACGAATATCTTTGTCTGTTTGTGGGACAACTGGCTGACAGGTAGCTAGCTCTTCACTATTCTCTGGCTCTATTTCAGATTCTTCAGCATGCGTCTGAGATGCTGTTTTTTCATCTTTGGACGAGAAGGAACTTGGCTTGATGAACGAAAGATTAATACTTGAAACACAAGGTCCGCACACAATGGCAAGACCAGACTGAAGAGCGTTGTAGAACTCAAAGCCCTTTGCACTGACATCAACAGGCTCTTTGGGGAGAATATCAATCTGTACAGCTACAGAATTATTCTTAGAAATCTGCACGTTAACACGGTGTGCAAGGCAAGTTCCGTCCTCTTCAATAATATGGGCTGCCTGAGAAGAAATGGCATCTTTAGTGACGGAGATTGTTCCGCCTTCAACTGTTGCAACCGTGAGCTTTACCGTTTTTCTAATGAATAGAGCTCTGAACAACACCACAACAAGACCAAAGATGCTAATAGCCGCACAAGCGTTAAGAGCAATAAGGTAGGGCTTGGTAAACAAGAGATTAGTTGCCTGATGTGTCCAAGGACCAAACCACGTTAAGGCAAGAGCTAAAAATACAAATGCACTTGCAAGAACATAGAGTATGTAGCAAAAACGCTTGAAGCCGCTCATGGCACCTCCACTTTCTTTTATATAAACAGTTTAACCCTAATACCAGACAAAAATGGAATATAAAAACTGCCTCCTGGTTAGAAGGCAGTTTTTTAGTCTGTATATACCGTTAGCAGGAAACGAACTTAAGCGTTCTTCATAACAACAGAGCGAACAACTCCTGCTGCGTCGTCACAAGAATCCAAAACGATCTCCATGCGGTCAAAAATACGAAGCCATGCAACGGTGTGGCGGCCAGGCATCTCATCGCGGAACAGACGGGACAGCGCATTGTGGTAAATGAGGTCACCCTCATCCTCAACGTGTCCAACTGCAATGGCCTTCTCCATAACTGCAGGATCCTTCTTGTAATCACCAAGGATATTTAGCATCTCCTGAACAGTCTTACAGGCACGAACAGTGAGCTCAGCAAGCTGCATAGCCTCCTTACGAGTGTCATCAACGTTAAAGAGATCAAGACGCTCTGCAACAGAATTCATGCCGTCAACGATGTCATCAAGGCGAAGCGCAAGATCAGAGATGTCTTCACGCTCAAATGGAGTGACAAAGGAAGCGTAAAGTTCCTTCATGATGTGCTGAACCTTCTCGTCACACTCACGCTCGTAAACCTTCATCTGAGGAATACGTGCGGCAGTCTCGGGAAAACCTTCCATAATGACCGCGTACTCTTCAGCAGTTTCTACAAGCTTGTCGCCAAACTCACGGAACATGGTGTAGAAGACATCCTCTTTTGGCTTACCTAGCATGAATCCTCCAATAAATTTGAGTGGTTCAATAGAACTTGTAAAAGATAGTTGTATGTTCTTAGAAAATCATCAGGAACAGTTTTGCAAAAAGAAAACCAATAAGTCCGCAGCCAGGAAAAGTAAATACCCATGCTGCAAGCATCTCTTTAGCAACTCCCCAGTTAACGGAGCGCATGTTTTTAGCAGCTCCCGCTCCCATCATGGCAGTCATTTTGGTATGCGTAGTAGAAACAGGAAGACCAGTCAGCGTGGAGAGCAAAAGAGATGCAGATGCCGAGAAGGACGCGGCAAAGCCCTGATAACGCTCAAGCTTTACCATTTCCATGCCAACTTTTTTGATAATTTTTCTTCCGCCGATTGCGGTTCCAATAGACATGAGAGCAGCGCAGAGCACCTGCAGCCAAAGTGGAAACACATCTGCTCCAGCAGCTCCATGACCAGCAGAAAGCGCTATTGCAAGCATGGCAATGGACATGAACTTCTGACC
>ERZ772956.2236-NODE-2236-length-12522-cov-6.159220_pt1 | contig 12522 bp, 10 predicted proteins | sample MGYA00580683_ERZ772956 | MGnify/ENA primary metagenome ERZ772956 (study PRJEB29015, sample SAMEA2738077) | human oral metagenome | biome: human oral; feature: human-associated habitat; material: saliva | place: China | collected 2212 ... | reverse complement strand
CTTACCACCGGTAGCGGCAACAACCTTGCCTACGGTGGTCTTGGGGTCCTTGGCGAAGGCCTGGTCGACCAGGACGTTCTCCTTGAAGAAGCCGTTGAGACGACCCTCGACGATCTTGGGGATGGCCTTCTCGGGCTTGCCCTCGGCGCGGGTGGTCTCCTCGGCGATGGCGCGCTCCTTGTCCACGACCTCGGCCGGGACGTCCTCGCGGGTGGCGTAGGCCGGGGAGTAGGCGGCGATGTGCATGGCGACGTCGTGAGCCACCTCGGCGGCCTTGGCGTCGGTGCCCACCAGGACGCCGACCTGGGCGGGCAGGTCGGGGTTGGTGCGGTGCAGGTAGAGCTCGATCTTGTCGGCCTCGAGGCGGCCGACACGGCGCACGACGATCTTCTCGCCGATGACGGCCTGCATGCCGTCGGTGAGCTCCTTGACGGTGGAGCCGTCGACCTCGACCTCGGCCAGGGCCTCGGCGTCGGTGGCGCCGGAGTCCAGGGCGGCGGTGAGGACCTGCTCGGCGTAGTCGAGGAACTTCTGGTTCTTGGCCACGAAGTCGGTCTCGGCGTTGATCTCGACGAGGACGCCGACCTGGCCGTTGCCGGAGTCGACGACCTTGGCGGCGATGAGGCCGGCGGAGGCGGCGCGGCCCTCGCGCTTGGCAATGCCCTTGAGGCCCTTGACGCGAATGATCTCGATGGCCTTCTCGGCGTCGCCGTTGGCCTCGTCGAGGGCCTTCTTGACGTCGAGCATGCCGGCGCCGGTCTTCTCGCGCAGCGCCTTGATGTCAGCAGTGGTGTAGTTCGCCATGAATGTCTCCTGGTCAGTCAGTGACTAATAGACGTGTGAAAAAGGACGAGTAAGAGGTGCTCACAGCGCGGGGACGCCGCGCTGTGAGCGAGGAGCTGAGGCGATGAGCCCGAGCTCAGGCCTGCTCGGCGGCGGGGGCCTCGGCGGTCTCAGCAGCCTCAGCGGCCGGGGCGTCGGCCTCGGCTCCGGCGAGGAGCTGGGCCTCCCACTCGGGCAGCGGCTCAGCGTCGGCAGGGGCGACCTCGGCCTCCTCACCGGTGCGGGCGCGGCCGCCGGAGCGGGCCAGCAGGCCCTCGGCGGTGGCGTCGGCGACGACACGGGTGAGCAGGGTGACGGCGCGGATGGCGTCGTCGTTGCCGGGGATGCCGTAGGTGGCCTCGTCCGGGTCGCAGTTGGTGTCCAGGATGGCGATGACCGGGATCCCGAGCTTCTGGGCCTCGGAGATGGCCAGGTGCTCCTTCTTGGTGTCCACGACCCACACGGCCGCGGGGAGCTTGCTCATGTCGCGGATACCGCCCAGGGTGCGCTGGAGCTTGTCCTTCTCGCGGCGCATCATGAGCAGCTCCTTCTTGGTGCGGCCGGAGCCGGCCACGTCGTCGAAGTCGATCTGCTCGAGCTCCTTCATGCGGTCCAGGCGGGCGCGCACGGTGGAGAAGTTGGTGAGCATGCCGCCCAGCCAGCGCTGGTTGACGTAGGGCATGCCGACGCGCTGGGCCTGCTCGGCCACGGCGGCCTGGGCCTGCTTCTTGGTTCCGACGAACAGGATGTTGCCGCCGCGAGCGACGATCTCCTTGACGAAGTCGTAGGCGGTGTTGATGCCCTCAATGGACTGCTGGAGGTCGATGATGTAGATGCCGTTGCGCTCGGTGAGGATGAAGCGCTTCATCTTGGGGTTCCAGCGACGAGTCTGGTGCCCGAAGTGGACACCGCTGTCAAGGAGCTGGCGCATGGTAACGACGGCCATGACGGTCCTTCCGTGTGTGCCGAGAGGTTGCTCGACGCACGATCATTCGGGGGACGGCCGAGCTGCGCCCGGACGCGTCCCAGGGTTCTTCTTCTGGGTTCTTCCCCGTGGTTCCGCACGCTTGCGAACGCGCACCGGAGCCGGTGACCGGCTGGGAGCCGGCGCGGATGGGGCCTGGTGCCTGCGACGCACGGCCACCCGTTCACCGTGGCGAACCGTGATGACCGGGACCGCGACCGTGTCGCCCGGAGGGACGTCCCGAGATGCTCGGGTGCAGACACGCGAAGTCAGCATTCGGGGCCCGTCTCCCGCTGACGCCGGAGCGATCCGCAGAATGCTGCGGAGGCGAGGCTACCACAGGGATGGACCAGCGGCCGAGGGCGAATCAGCGGTATTCGGAGTCGTCCCGGTCACCACAGGTCGCTTCCTCGAGGAGCTTTCCACAGGGCCGATGACGTCCCCGGCGCTGAAGGCCGCTCGGCGCGCACTCTGAGGGCATGTACTCACAGCAACTCCGACGAAGCCCACGCCGCCGAGATCCTCACACACCGTCTTCTCCTTCCCACATCCCGCCCTGCCGTCTCGCCGCGCTGGCAACGGCGCTGGTCGCCTGCGGCTCACTGGCCGCGCTGCCCGGTACACCACCGGCTCGGGGTATGAGCACAGGCACCAGTCCGGCCACCAGCACCGCCGTGACCACGGTTCCGGCTCCGTGGGTCCAGGACCCGTTGCTTCCCGAGCGGACGGGCAGCACGCCCGAACCGGCCGAAGCCGCCCACTGGCTGACCTCGTCGATCTCTCTCGTGACGAGCCTGAGCCCCTCCTCCCCACTCGTCAACGAGACGGGGACGGGCGGCCAGGCGCTAACGGACCGGCTTGCAGACCCCCGGCGCCCACGGGGCCGCTTCCAGTGGCCGACCGGCGCGCCGGCCACCGTGGTGGAGGGCTTCGACCCGCCCGCCGTCGCGTGGGGACGCGGGCACCGGGGAGTGGATCTCGCAGCCACGGAGGGCACGCAGATCCGCAGCGCCGCCGCGGGGACGGTCGCCTTCGCCGGCATGGTGGCCGGGCGCCCCGTAGTATCCGTCGACCACGCCGACGGGATCCGCACCACCTATGAGCCGGTAGAACCGGCCGTCAGCACGGGTGACGCGGTGGCTGCGGGGCAGGTCATCGGCACCCTGCTGCCGGGGCACCGCTCGGACGGGGTCTGCGCCCTGCACTGGGGGGCGCGCACCGGCCCCAAGACGTACATCAACCCGCTGCGCCTGCTGCAACCGGCCGTCATCCGCCTCAAGCCGGTCCAGGAGAGTCGGTGATCGGCACTTGATCTCGCCGGCATTCCTTCCGATGATGGGACGTCGTGGACAGTGGTGAGCTTTCGGGCACAACCCCTTCAAAGACGTCTCGTTGAGAGAGGCGGAGACATGAGGCCCTCCGAGTCCCTCCAGCACTGGTTCGAGTCCTCCCTGCGGCCCAGGCTGCAGAGGATGGTCGCAAAGCGACGCCCAGACCTGCCGGCCCCGCAGGTGCTCATCATCGCCCCGGGGGTGAGGTTCTCCTTCGGTGAGGTCGACCGGCCTTTTCATACCGCGAGCGCGGGAAAACCCTTCGTGGCGGTCGCGGCGGCACGCCTGGCCCAGCAGGGACTGCTGTCCCTGGATGCGCCGATCGGCGAGCTCGCCCCGGGCATCGATCTGTCCGCGCTACCCGCCGCTCCCGGCGTCATTCTGTCCCGGGAGCTGACCCTGAGCCGTCTGCTCAGCCACCGCTCAGGACTGCCCGACCCGGTGCAGCCGCCTCGAGGACGGTCCACCGAGTGCTCGCTGGACCGCCTCATGCGCCACCCCGACCGTCGGTGGGACCTGGCCGAGGTGGTAGCGCAGTGCGCGGGGCTGCCGTCCCTGGGCCGTCCTGGTGAGAGCTTCGCCTACGGGGACACCAACTACGCCCTGGCTCAGTGCGTGCTCCAGGCGGTCACCGGCCTGTCCGCCCACGAGGTGCTGCGCACCCAGGTGTTCCAACCCGCGGGGATGACGCGCACGGGTCAGCCGCACTCCACGGCCACCGATGAGGAGCTGGCAGGTCTGAAGATCGCTCCGGTCTGGGTCAAGGGTGCGGAGATCAGCCATGCCAGGGCGCTGTCCGTCGGGTCCGCTGACGGCGGCGCGGTGACAACCCTGGAGGACATGGTGCGGTTCCAGGAGGCCCTGCATGAGGGAGACCTGCTCGACCGGGATCTGCTGGCGCGCCTGGCCCGGCCCCGCTCCCGCCTGCGCGCGGGCCTCCACTACGGGACGGGCCTGGCCACGATCCGCTTCGGTGAGTTCATACCCTTGGTCCTGCGGGGCCTTCCCGAGCCGGTGGGAGGCGTGGGCCTGTGGGCGGTACACAGCTTCTTCTACCCGCGCCAGCGCGTCCACGTCGTCATGAACCTCCACAGCACTGCGCAGATGCAGCGCAGCTTCGCGCTGCACATCGCGATCGCCCGCCGCCTGGCCCGCCTGTCCTAAGCGTGCTCCCCCACCGGCCGGCCCCTCGGTTCCTGCACGCCTTCGGGGTGCCCTTGGGGCCAGGCCCCGCGCGCGGGGTTCAACCACCACCATGTGGCGGACGAACTGATCGAGGCCCGCCTCAGGCCCGGGGGAAGGCCTGCTCGTAGACGCTGCGCAGGCGCTCAGCCGAGACGTGGGTGTAGCGCTGGGTGGTGGCCAGCGAGGAGTGGCCGAGGAGCTCTTGGACGCTGCGCAGGTCCGCTCCCCCGCCCAGGACGTGGGTGGCGGTGCTGTGCCGCAGTCCGTGCGGGCCCAGGTCGGGGACCTGGGCGGCCGTGCACAGGCGGTGGACGACGTCGCGCACCACCCGGGGATCGATACGCCGCCCCCGCGCCCCGAGGAAGAGGGCGCCTCCCGCGTCGACGGCGCAGATCTCACCGCGCCGACGCAGCCATGCCTCCAGCGCCTTGGCGGCAGGCACCCCGTAGGGGACGGTCCGTTCTTTCCGACCCTTCCCCAGGACTCGCAGGGTCCGTTGGGAGTGGTCGAGGTCGGCGACATCCAGGCCGACGAGCTCGGAGACCCGCACTCCGGTCGCGTAGAGCGTCTCGATGATGGCCAGGTCACGCACGGCCAGGACGTGCCCGTCAGAGGCGAGGTCCGAGGCGGTCTTGAGCAGCTGCGAGGCCTGCTGGGTCGTCAGCACCCCGGGCAGGCGGTTGTCGACGCGGGGCGCGCGCAGACGCGCGGCGACGTCGGAGGTGAGCAGTCCCGTCTCGAAGGCCCAGGAGGAGAAGGTCCTCACCGAGGCCGAGCGGCGGGCCAGGGTGGCGCGCGAGTGACCGCTCGCGGCCATCGCGGCGAGCCAGTCCCGCAGGTCCGCCAGGTCGAGGGTGGCCAGGGCGGTATCGACGGGCTCGGCGTCGCCCTCACCGACGCCGAGGAAGCTCAGCAGGTCGTTAATGTCGACGAGATAGGCGCGCACGGTGTGCCCGGACAGGTCCCGTTGCAGGGCCAGGTAGCTGCGGTAGGAGGCGAGCAGATCGGCGCGCGTCCTCGACATGGACTCCCTCCTCCCCGCTGGCGACAAGAACACCTGAAGACTACGGCGCCGGGACGGGCCCTCCACGGAATACGCGCCGCAGGCTTCGGCAGCGCACGGCCCGGTGACGCCGCCCTGACGCGCCCCGGCTCTGCCCGAGCACGGGATTCTCGGCGACGCCCTCGCCACTAACCACCTCCGCCTCAGAGCACTACCTCCGCCGGACAGACAATCGCCACCTTGATTCAACGCACAATCTCACCACTCGAATCACAAGTTCATAACAACCATCCAGGCGGCACTATGTACACCAACCTCCTGTCCTCCTTGATCCCAACGAAAAACCCACCCTTCCTCTGTACTTCCCCACATTCGGGACATTTGTTGCCGTCCAATGAGGAAGTTAAAATCTTGGTCGTTCTGACGAGCTCCATCCCTTCCTGGCTCATCCCTATTTCCTGCTGGAGCGCAGCACTGTGAAACGGTTCTCCAGGCGCGGCGTCCATGTCGACGTCATCGCGGTCCTGACCGCTGCCGCTCTGGTCGCCGTCGTCCTGCACCCGGGGATGGTCACTCATGATGTCGATCTTCATGACGGTGGAGTGCGGGCAACCAACGGGAAGATGGCGATGGCCGCCCACCTCAGCTACCGCTCGCAGACGCTCGACAGGGGCCTGCGCACCTCCTCGACGCGCTTCGACGTCGAACAGCCCGGCTCCCAGGTCGTCATGTCCGACGCCTCCTCGGACACCTGTACGCAGATCGACGACATCACGCCGCCCCGGGCCACCGGCTCCGGCTCCACCGTCCCCACCCTCGTCTCCAGGAGGTTTCGTCCATGAACATGCTGACACGCTGGGTACCCGGCGACATCCTGGTCGCCGTCGCGGACGGCGGCGTTCTCGCCCTCGACGGGAGCGCACAGGCGATGGAAGCGATGTGGACCGAGCTCGGTGAGCACCGCTGCCTCGGCGACCTGCTCAAAAGCCTGAGCCGGTTGCACGACAACGAGGTCTTCACCCTCCCCGACTTCCTCATGATGGCCATCGACGGCCAGGAGCTGCGAGTGGCCGCCCGAGGCCGCTTCTGCCTCCACCTGGACACTGCCGACGGCGAGCGCAGCTTCAGCGCCTCCGAGGTCGTCGTGTGGGAGGAGTCCCGCTATGAGCGGGTCAACCAGTGCATCCTCGAGCTCACCCCGGCCACCAGACACCCAGCCGGTCCCGAAGGGCTCGACGAGTTCCTCCCCCTGCGCTCGGGGATCGTCCGAGCCTCGCAGCTGCACATCGGCTTCGGAGACCAACAGCTCCCACTATCCTCACCGGCTCAGACCGGCGCTCACGGGGGTCAGGGGGCACCGCAACCATCGGCGGCCCAGGAGATCCTCCAACAGGCTCAGGCCGACGGCGCCCCCGAGCGGGACGACCCACCGCCGTCGTCATCGCTACCTGCGAGGCAGGAGCAGGGCAAGGCCGCCTACCAGTCCCGCCCCGATCCCGGACAGACGCTGGAACCGCAGTCCATGGGCCCGATGGACAGTGCGGGCTCCCCGCAGGGGACCGGGGCGGGGGATCCGGCCGCGGTGCTGGGACCCAACGACGTTCCGGCGGCCGAGGCCGCAGCCCCGCAGGCGCATGGACAGCAGGCCCAGGACGACAAGGCCGGTCGTCTTGTTGAGCACCCGATGATGCAGGGGGCCGAGGCGGCCGTCGGCCCGGCCTCCTCTCAGGACATGGATCCGTTGGCCCGGCTCGCCGCAGGGCCCGGACGTCACCGGGCCTCCCCTCTGGGCGAGAGCGCCTCCGGCCGACACTCGTCACAGGCCGCTGAGCCGCTCCCGGCTCAGCGGCGGGCCCCGGACGGCGGCGCAGACGCGGCGTCCCCGAAGGGCTCGACGCCCTCGGGCGAGCAGGGCAAGCACGACGGGCGCACCGTCTCGGCTGTAGGACTTCATGCCGCCAGGAACGCACTAGGCGGGCAGACCGGGCTCGACGAGCCCTCCGGCACCGGCCCCAGCGTGATGGCCATCTTCTGCGAGGCGGGGCACCCCAATCCGGTGCACGCCTCCTCGTGCCGCGAGTGCAACAGCACCATCACCTCCAGGACCGGCCAGGTCGAGCGACCGGTCCTGGGCGTTCTGCGTGGCTCCTCAGGCGCCACGGCGATCCTGGACACTGATGTCATCATCGGCCGACTGCCCCAGGGCACGAGCAGCACCGCCGCTCAGCGCCCCCGCCTGCTGACCGTCCCCAGCCCGGGCAAGGCGATCTCGAAGACTCACTGCGCCGTGAGGGTCGAAGGCTGGGACATGCGCGTGGAGGACCTGGGCTCCACCAACGGGACCTTCCTGCTGCGCGCCGGGGAGGAGCCCCGCCGCGTGCCCGAGCACCAGCAGCTCTTCCTGCGCGTCGGCGACATCATCGACATCGGTGACGGCACCACCCTGACCGTGGAGCGCAAGGCATGATGTCCGCCCCGAGCTCCGCCCCGCAGGGACCACCGATCCCCGGAGCCAGCCCCAAGCGCCTCCTGGGCGCCGGGGGCTTCGCCGATGTCTTCCTGTATGAGCAGCGGGTGCCGCGCCGCGACGTGGCGGTGAAGATCCTGCGGCCAGGAGGCAGCCAGCGAGACCACCACCGGTTCACCACCGAGGCGGACCTCATGGCCCGTCTGTCATCGCACCCCTCCATCGTGTCGGTCTACGGGGCCGGGACGGTGGAGGAGGAGCGCAGCTACCTCATCATGGAGTACTGACCCCCTCCCCACCTGGGCAAGCTGGCCGCCTCGCAGCCCTTGTCCCTCACACGCGCCCTGGAGATCGGTATCCAGCTGGCGGGCGCGGTGGAGACCATTCACCGAGTCGGCTACCTCCACCGCGACATCAAGCCTGCCAGCATCCTGCTCACCCCCTTCGGGCGTCCGGTGCTCGGCGACTTCGGGATCGCCGCGCCCATCGGGCTCAGCATCGAGAAGGACGAGTTCGGAGGGGCGTCCCCGCCGTGGGCCTCACCCGAGCAGCAGCTCGACCGGGAGAGCCTGACTCCGGCCTCGGATGTCTACGCCCTGGCCGCGACCATCTACACGCTGCTGGCGGGACGCTCACCCCACGTCGATGTCTCAGGAGCCGACCGCAACGACCAGCTCTCGATGATCGACCGAGTGCTCCACCGACAAATCCCCCCGATCGGGCGACACGACATACCCGAGCAGCTCGAGCGGATCCTGGCCATGGCGATGGCCAAGTCTCCCCGCGGACGGTATGCCAGCGCCATCGCCCTGGCTCGGGCGCTGCAACAGGTACAGACCGACCTGTGCCTGGCCATCACCCAGCTCGATGTCATGGAGGAGGCGTCCGGACGACACACGAGCGGGAACCGGAACCAGGACTCCACGATGCTGCGGCCGGCCGTCATAGTGGACCCGGACGGGCCGACCGGAGCCGTGCCCGCCGCACACCGGCACGACGACGCCGCCACGACCTTCGCGCCTCGTCGTGTCAAGGCCCAGCCCACCGGCTCCGCCTCGCTGTGCGACCGTCCCCGGCCCGGTTCCGCTCTCCCGCCCCAGGGCGATGAGCCCAGGTCGACGACCCGGGCTCGCAGGAGGCCGAGGCGGGCCTGCAGCGGCGGCGCAGCCGCCCGTCGGGGCGAGCCGTGGCCGTCACCGTGGTGGGCGCCGCCGTCATGGTCTGCCTGAGCGCGATCGGAGTGTGGTCGTTGCTGTGAATGGAAGAAGGAGCGATCATGACGAGTTCACCCGCCGAGCCCTGGCTCAGGCGCACCGGAGCATGTCGCTCGCATGCCTCACAAGGGTGGGGCAGGACCTGTCCATCATGGTCCCGCCGTCGTGGCAGGGCGCTCTTCAGTCCCGACCACCTGTGCCCTTCCGGGTGCGTCGCCTCCAGCCGGAGGCGGTGCGTTCCACCTTCCCTGAGAGCTCCAGGATCCCCAGTGCCGAGGTGGTCTCCTTCGGGGACAGCCCGGAGGAGCGGACGATGGAGTCGGTACTCGCCGCGGCCCGGGCCGGCATGGCATCCAGCACGAGGGAGGCGTTTGGCTCCAGGCCATCAAGAAGCCCGCTCCCGGCCAGCTCGGGGTCCTGCTCCTTGGCGACATCCGCGTCGACGGTGCCCAGGGGCGTCAGCAGCTCCAGGGCGTCGTCGGTGTCTGTGATGCATACCGCTCCCTTGCGCAGAAGCCGGTGGCATCCGACTGAGGACATGGAGGTCACGGGGCCGGGAACGGCGCCCACCTGCCTGCCCAGCTCGAGGGCGCGGTGGGCGGTGGACAGGGCGCCCGATCGCCAGGCCGCCTCCACCACGATCGTGGCCTGGGAGATCGCCGCGATGACACGGTTGCGTGAGACGAACCGGTGGCGGCCCGGCTGACAGCCCGGTGGCACCTCTGCCACCAGCGCCCCGGAGGCGATGACCGCCTCCAGCACCCCGGTGTTTCCCACCGGGTAGAGGCGATCCACTCCCCCAGCGGAGACCGACACGGTTGGTCCCTGCCGCAGTGCCCCGCGGTGCGCACAGGCGTCGATGCCGAAGGCTCCCCCGGAGACGATGAGACCGCCCTTGGCCGTCACCCCTGAGGCCAGCGAGGTGGCGATTCCCTCACCGTAGCGGGTCGAGGCCCGGGCCCCCACCAGCGCCAGGCACAGTCCGCCGGCCGGACCCGCCGGCATCCGCTGCTCACGTACGGGCTGACAGGCGCCCACGACGCTCTGGGCATCGTCGTCCTCAACGGCCCCGGGCGGCCCTCCTCCGATGCCCTTGTCCCTCAGGTCCGCGGCATTGACCAGCAGCGATGGGTCACCACGTACCCACAGGCAGAAAGGCGGGTGCTCGAGCTGGTCAAGTCCCGGCGGCCACCAGGGCTCCCCCGGGAGGATGAGGCTGCCACCCAGGCGGTCGAGCACATCGAGCTCACGGCGGATATCGAGTCCCTCCAGGCGCGGCGCCCACCGGGCGGCGACCTGGGCCCAGCATGCGCTGATATCGGCGGAGCCGGGCATCCCCGGGGGCGGCTGCGGAACCGGTGGCCGCGGGGAGCCGCGCACCTGTCCGGAGGGGTCGATGGCCTCCTCCAGAAGCCATCTCAGGGCGGGACTCGGCCCGAGCCGGCCCACCACCATGGCTGCGGTGGCGCTGTTGGGCTCAGCCAGGCGGGACCAGGTCGCGCGTGCCAGCGCCGGATCGTCGATGTCGTAGGGCAGTGTCATGGGCGTCATGGCCGCACTCCTGAGGTTCTCAGGACCAGGGCGGTCCCGATGTGGGTGAGGGAGAGGGTCTCGACCCCCTCGAGGTCGGCGAGGGTCCAGGCCAGTCTGAGGACCCGGTCCACCCCGCGCAGGGAGAGGTCACCGCGTTCGAGGGCGGTCATGAGCCGGCGGCTGAGCGGAGCGCTGAGTCCTCCGTCGGGGCCTCTGAGGTAGGAGCCGGGTACCTCGGCGTTAAGGCGCCACGGGGTACCGGCCAGTCTGCGCTCCGCGGCTCGTCGGGCGCGCAGGACGCGCCGCGCCACCTCAGCGCTGGACTCTCCCTGACCGGTAGACGCGAGGTCGGCTGCGCTGACGGCACTGACCTCGACCTGGATGTCGACCCGGTCCAGCAGTGGACCGGACAGGCGTGAGAAGTAGCGCCGCCGCTGCAGGGAGGTGCAGGTGCACTCCAGGCCCCGGCCGCCGGCCTTGCCGCAGGGGCAGGGGTTGGCGGCCAGGACGAGCTGGAAGGCGGCCGGGTAGCTGGCTCGCCCACCCACCCGGTCGATGGTGACCACTCCCGACTCCAGCGGCTGGCGCAGGCAGTCCAGGACGCCGGCGCTGAACTCGGGGGCCTCATCGAGGAAGAGCACCCCGCGGTGAGCCAGGGAGACATCCCCGGGGCGGGGCAGGCCGGAGCCTCCCCCGACGACGGCGGCCCGGGTCGCCGTGTGGTGCGGCGCGCGCAACGGCGGCCGGGTGATGAGTCCGCGGGCGGGGTCGAAGATGCCGGCCACGGAGTGCAGGGAAGTGACGGTGACGGCATCGGCCTGCTCCAGGGGCGGCAGGATGGAGGGGAGCCTCTCAGCGAGCATGGTCTTGCCCGTCCCCGGAGGCCCCACCATGAGAAGGTGATGGCCCCCGGCGGCGGCGACCTCGAGGGCCTGGCGGGCCTCGGACTGCCCGACGACGTCGGCCAGGTCCGGCTGCTCGGCATCCCGCGGCGGGGTCGTGGGGGCATCGTCTGTGGCGGCCTCGGTGACCTGCTCCAGCGCGGCGGCCACGGCCGCGCTCAGACGCCCTCCGTAACGCTCGACGAGCTGGCCGACGTGCCTGACGGCGGTGACGCGGGCGCCGGGGACGAGCTCGGCCTCGGCCGCGGCCTCCTGGGCGACGACGATCTCCTCCACACCGGCGGCCACCGCGGCCTGGACGCTGGGCAGGACACCGCGCACCGAGTGCACGGAGCCGTCCAGCCCGAGCTCGCCGATGTAGACGGTCCGTCCCAGGAGCCCGGCCGCACTCCGTCCGAGCCGACCGCGGGCCCCCAGGACGGCCAGGGCGAGCGACAGGTCCAGCCCGGTCCCGGTCTTGCGCAGGTCCGCTGGGGAGAGGTTGACGGTCAGGCGCTGCTCGCCCCAGGTGACGCCGCAGGTGCTCAACGCGGCTCGGACGCGCTCGCGCGACTCACGCACGGCGGCGTCGGGCAGGCCCACGAGGGTGAATCCGGGCAGGCCCTGGGCGGCATGAGCCTCGACCTCAACGATGTGTCCGGCCAGCCCGGTCAGTGTGACAGCGAGCGTGCGCGCTAGCCCCATGACGCATCCACCGCCCGGTGGTGGCGCAGCAGCGCAGGACGCGCGTCGCGCAGGAGGATGGAGACGACGTCCAGGCGCATGCCGGCGTGCGGCGGGGTCTCGTGGGTGCTCGCCCAGGCGGCAGCCAGGGCCCGCAGTCGGGCGAGCTTGCGGGCGTCGACGGCGGCGGCCGGCGGCCCCTGGCGCAGGGAGCTGCGGGTCTTGACCTCGACGATGACGAGCCTCGGTCCTGTCCGCCCCTGAGCTGGGTCGGCGACGGACTCGCAGCCCGGCTCGCGGTGCGCGTGACCGGGTTCCAGGGCGATGATGTCGAGCTCTCCGCGCAGGCCGTGGTCCGGACGCCAGTTGCGCTCCAGGACCTGCCAGCCGATGTCCTCCAGGTAGGTGGCGGCGAGGTCCTCGCCGCACCGCCCGGTG
>ERZ772956.2235-NODE-2235-length-12525-cov-12.708260_pt1 | contig 12525 bp, 10 predicted proteins | sample MGYA00580683_ERZ772956 | MGnify/ENA primary metagenome ERZ772956 (study PRJEB29015, sample SAMEA2738077) | human oral metagenome | biome: human oral; feature: human-associated habitat; material: saliva | place: China | collected 2212 ... | reverse complement strand
ATTACAGTACCATATTTTTTAGAGTCTTTGTTATTAAAGAATCAGAACAAACCAGATCTGTTTGAAAAGCAAGATGAATGGATTCGTCAATGTATTCAATTGTTTTCTAAGGATGAAACAAAAATGTATTGTTTATTTTCAGTTATATCAAAATTAGAAATTGAAAGAAAAAAGATATATGTATTGATTTTCCTGGAAAATAATCCATTATTTGAAGATTTTGAAAGGATACCACTAATGCCTACTTCTTGGAGTTGGTTGGATAGTGCAGTGCCTATGTATTCTGCTTGGATTGAGTTTCTTGAATCTTTGCTTCCAAGTTTTGTAGGTTTAAAATGGATAAAGCATAAAAACTATATTGAAACACAAATTAGTAATTTAAAACGTAAAATTGAATCTGAACAAATTGATGAAATCTTAAGAAGATGATTTATAAACTCAAAAAGACTATAGAAATATAGAAGTAAAACCATCTGTGAATTGACAGTTCATGATGGTTTAAATTACAAACAAATTTATCTAAATCTTATTTAAGGTTAAAAACATTATGGATGTTGGAGATGTTATTATGACTGGTTTAGACAATAGTGAACAATTTGAAACAGTAGCTGTATTAGAACGAATGAATTAAGGAGGAAATATGAGAGGATTTTATTTTGTTGTAGCTTGGATTTCATTAGCATTAGGGGTTATAGGAATTGTACTTCCTGTGTTACCAACGACACCATTTTTGATACTGACAGTCATTTGTTTTTCAAAAAGTTCTAAAAGATTTGAAGAATGGTTTGCGAATACAAAATTATATCAAATTTATGTAGCAGATTATTTAGAAACAAAGTCGATAGACCGTTCACGTAAAAAGAAAATTATTATTTATATTTACATATTAATGGCGATTTCTATTTATTTTGCTCCAATTATTTTTGTAAAAATTGGTTTAGCTTTATTAACGGTATTTATTACGTATTATCTCTTTAAAGTTATTCCAGATAAATAAACACATAAAAACGCATCTCTATTAGGAATGAGATGCGTTTTTTAATGATTGAATAATTGGTTGATGTTTATAAGAATAATATAATTGAATCGTCATTGGAACCCAAATAAGTGGTTCGCAGAAGATGACTCCCATATATCCCGTTGATGGAATAATGAATAGCACAAATAATATTTTTCCAAATAATTCAATGAAACTTGAAATTAAAGGAGTAATTTTTTGCCCTAATCCTTGTAAACTATTTCGTAACACTAGTAAAATAGCTAGTACGGGATAGAAAGTAGAACTAATTCGATTATAGAGAGAGGCATTAGAAATTAACTCTGAATCAGTTGAACCAGAAATTAATTCATTTAATGTAGGACTTGCAAAAAACAGTGTAATAGCGATAAAAATTGTCCATATAATTGCAACCATACTTCCTAAATAAATTCCACGTTGAATTCTCTGAGGACGATTTGCTCCTAGGTTTTGAGAAGTAAAGGTCGTTAAGGATGATGCAATAGCGGATACGGGTAGCATCGAAAATGACATAATTCTTCTAGCAGAAGTTTGCGCACTAATAATTGTTGCTCCAAGTGCGTTAATTGATGTTTGTAAGGTTACTGTTCCAATAGAAACAATCGAAGTCATTAGGCCCATTGCCAGACCTTGTCCTAGTAAGTCAAGATATAATTCTTTATCCCATATAAAGTGTTTTTTTTGAGGGAGTAAGAAACTGGCTCTTCTTCGAATATAAAAGAAACAAAGGATAGCAGAGATTCCTTGAGAAATGATCGTTGCTAAACCTGCAGATTGTACTCCTAAATGGAATTGAGTAATAAATAAAATATCTAAAATAATATTAATGATTGCAGAGAAAATTAAGAAATATAATGCTGCTTGACTATCTCCAACGGCACGAAGTAAACCAGCGCAGAGATTATAAGCGAATGTAACTCCCACGCATAAAACAATCATATGAATATACTGGTAAGATAAATCAATGATTTCAGGTGGCGTTCCTAAAAACTCTAGTAGTGGATACATTCCAAAATGACCTAGAGTAGAAACTATTAAGCTAAGCCCAAAACCTATGACTAATGTTGAAGCTACAGCTCGTTTTAATTGGGTCATATCTTGTGCACCAAAACAGCGTGCAATAACGACTCCCATCCCATTTCCAACTCCGAGGGCAAACCCAATTACAAGTTCAAAAATTGCAGCTGTTGCTCCAACTCCAGCAAGTGCATTTGGTCCCAAATAACGACCAACAATCATAATATCTGCTGTATTATATAATTGTTGGAAAATATTTGAAATTAAAATGGGGATTGCAAAGGCAATGATAGAACGTAATATGGGCCCATCTAATAAATTAACGGATGTTTTTTTAAACATAATCATATCATACAAGTAGAAATTTATTTTTCTACTGGTTGATCATCTTCCTCCTTATTCGCAATGAAATTTTCAATGGTTTGTTTTAATTGATTGTTTAATGCTACGAGTTCTCTTGCTTTTTCAAAATCAAAACCTTCCACGTTAGCAAAACAAGAGCGTAAGTGTTGTTCTAATTCATCATGAAGTCTCTTTCCGTTAGCACTTAAACGAATGGTTAATTGACGTTTATTAGCTGCAGGACGTTTACGGATAATGAGTTTTTTATCTTCTAATCGTTTTAGTAGTGGAGTTAGTGTATTACTTTCTAGTCCGACTCGTTGACCAATTTCATTTAGGGAAAGTTTTCCTTCTTCCCATAAAGTTTCTAAAACAATAAATTGTGTATAAGTTAAATGATAAGGTGCTAATGCATGTTGATAATATTTATTTACAAGTTTTTGAGTGGAATAAATAGAATAGCATAGTCTTTCAGATAATGGATTATCAGTTTTCATAAAAAACCTCCTGTCTTTTTTGAATTGGTACTATTTTATCAAAAAAAAGTACTATTTGACAATGCATATTTATATAAAAAGAAGACAAGCTTGGAATTGCTTGCCTTCTTTTTTATAATCGAACAATAGAATGTTCTACAAATGTTCGATAACACATCATTTGTTTATTATTATATGAGTCGATGACTTTTAATAACATTTGAAAGGCACTTCTACCAAGTTCTAATGTATGAATATTGACGTAGGCAGTCATTGGAAGTAGAGGTGGATTTGAATCATATGTAATAACAGGAAGACTTATGTTTTGTTCATTTAAATATCTTAAAGCCCCTTCTGTAATTAAAGCATCGGTTGTTACAATACCATCAATTGATTCTCTTTCAATGATTGATTTCATTGTTTGATATCCACGTTCTCTTGTAAATTCCCCAACATGTGAAATTAAACCTTCTTTGAAAGGAATATGATAATGTTCTAAAGCGCGTTGATAACCAATTAAACGATCTTGCGAAACGAATAATTGATGACGACCGCTTACGAATGCAATAGAAGAACATCCTTCTTGAATCATGTATTCTGTAGCGTCGAATCCAGCTTTTTCATTATTGTTATCAACAAATGAAATAAATGGAGATAAAGATTTCCCGATAACAACACTAGGAAACTCTTGTTCAATTGCTAATTCTACTAAAGGATCATTTGTTTCCCCATAAAGAAAAATAATTCCATCGACACGTCTCCCTAAAATCGTGTCTTTTAAAATGCGTAGACGTTGTTCATCATCTTTTCCTGTACATAGCTGAATCAAATAATGATGATCAGCAGCTATTTGAGAAATCCCTCGAATAACTTCAGGGAAGAAAGAGTTTTGATAAAACGCATCTGTATCCCTTGGAAGAACTACACCAATGACATTTGTTTTATTACTAGCTAAACTTCGAGCGTTGAAATTAGGATGATAATTAAGAGTTTCCATTGCTTGACGAACTCTTTTTTTAGTTGCTTGGCTAATGCTTGGTTTATCTTGAATCACCCGTGTAACCGTTGAGGGTGATACTTCTGCTAGACGTGCAACATCCTTAATCGTGACAGCCATTTATGTTCCTCCTTTTTTTAAAATTAACCATAAAAAAATCTGGGCAGGAAAACAAAGTTAACCAGCCCAGAGTAAAAATCATCTTAAGATTTGATTGCTCCGTCAACCATACCTTTCATGATATGTTTTTGAGCGATTAAGAATAGGATAATAACTGGTAACATAATTAATAGAGTAGAAGTTAAAATCATATCCCATTGTTTTGTAAATGATCCTGCGAAGTTAGATACTGCGATTGGAAGTGTTTGAATCGCATTTCCTTTACCTAATAATAATAGTGGTAATAAGAAGTCGTTCCAAATCCAAATACCATTTAAAATTAAAATTGTTACATAGATTGGTTTTAAAATTGGTAATACAACATAGAAGAATGTTTGCATTTTATTACATCCATCTAATTCAGCAGCTTCTTCGATTTCTAGCGGCACACCTTTGATAAATCCATGGAACATGAATACTGATAGAGACATCCCGAATCCAGTATAAGCGAAGATGATACCTGGATAAGTACGTAATAAGCTGAATCCAAATAATGGATTTGTAATTGTGTCACTTAAAATTTTGAACCAAGTAACTAATGGATACATTACAACTTGGAATGGAATTACCATTGATGCTACAAAGATAAAGAATACAACAGTTGATAATTTAGAACGATAACGAACTAATCCCCAAGCAGCTAATGCTGAGAATAGAGTGATTGTTACTAAAGAAATAATTGTAATAATTGTTGAAGCAAAGAATGATGATGGGTATTTAATGGAAGGGTTATTCCAAATTGTTACCGCATTTGTCCAAAGTTGTCCAAAACTTGCAGGCCATGATAATGGGCTTGCTAAGATTTCAGCAGAGCTTTTAGCTGAGTTGATCACTAATAAAAAGATTGGACTTAAGAATAATAGGAATAAAACAACTCCAAAAATTTCTAAAAGTAATAAGCCGAGTTTTTGGTTTTTCATTATAAGTCAATCTCCTTCCGTTTAGTGATTGTTGTTTGAACAACACTAATTACTACTAAGATGAAGAATAGAATAACTGCACGAGCTTGACCTTGTGCCATTAAGTTATCTCCAGAGGCAGTGTTATAAATGTTCATTGTAATAAACTCTGTACTTTGGATAGCTTTATCATGCCATAGTAGAGATGGTCCACCACCAGTAAGAGAGAAGTTTACATCGAAAATTTTAAATGAGTTTGTAATTGTTAAGAATAGTGATACCGTAAATGCAGGCATTACCATTGGGATAATAATATGTTTTAATCTTTGGAAAGCATTTGCTCCATCAAGAGAAGCAGATTCTACTAAACTTGAAGGTACATTTTGTAATGCTGCAAAGTAAATCATCATAATATAACCAGCATATTGCCAAGTATTTGTAATAATTAAAGCAAGTACAGCTAATTTAACGTCACCTAAAAATAGGTTTTCTACTAAGAACTGACTACCGATTGCTGAACCTAAAGCAGGGAATACTGAGTTATAAATGAATTGCCAGATATACCCTAATACAAGTCCCCCGATAAGGTTAGGAATAAAGAATCCAGCTCTGAAAATTTCACTTAATTTAATTTTACTAGATACTAGTAAAGCTAAACCGAATGATACAAAGTTTACAACGACTACGTTAAATAATGCGAAAATTACAGTAATCATTAATGAATATTGGAAACGAGTGTCAGAAAAGCTGGTTGTAAAGTTTTTTAATCCAACAAAGTTAATATTAGTTTGAGTAACACTCTTCCAGTCTGTTAGGGAATAGTAGAAACCTAAGAAGAAAGGTACAATAATTACGAGTGCGAAAATGATAAATGCCGGTAGCACAAGCCAGTAAAACGTACGTCTTGCGCGATCGTCACGACTAAGAGCTTTTTTATTCTTAGACATGTTAGGGTTCCTCCTTTTATGTATTGCTGAGGTATTAATAACAGCAAACCCACAACGACCGTTGTAAGTAGTTGTGGGCCTGTGTTACATACTTAATTGTTATTTTTGAAGTAAGCTTGGTACTTCTTTGATTTGATTTGTGATCAATTCTTGGAATTTAGCTTTGTCGATTGAACCTTGAGCGTATTGTCCATAGATTGGTCCTAATTTACCCATTAAGAAGTTGTCAGGCATGAAGTATGGGTTATCAAATGAATAAACTGGTTTTTTAGCAGCAACCCATTCAGCTAAGAATTTAGATAATGGAGCGCTTGGCATTTCTTTAGAAGTATTGAATGCTGAGATCATGTTAGCTTTGTTTACTGTGTAATCTTGACCTTCTTTAGTATCAACTAAGTCAGAGAAGAATTTGTTGATTGAGTCTAAAGCTTTAGTATCTTTGTTAACTACATAGTAAGATGGAGCACCGATGAATAATCCATCAGCATTTTTATCTTTACCTAAAGTTTGGTAAGGAATGAATCCCATTTCGAATTTAGCGTTTAATTGTTTTAAGTTAGGATCTTTCCAGTTACCTTGGTGTAAGAATGCTGCTTTACCACTAGCAAATGCAGAGTCCATATCTTCTTGAGTACCAACAGTTAATAATTTTTTCTCAGTGTGTTTGAATAATAATTCAACCCAGTCAGCATAGTTAGATAAACGAGCTGGATCAGTTTCACCTTTAACTACTTGTTGAGTAATTGTACGGTCACCATTTGGTAAACCAGAACTTAAGTAAGCAGCGAAGTCGTGGATACCCATGATCCAAGTTTCACCTTCTTTAGTAGCAGTTGCTACTACTGTAGATAAACCTAATTCATCTTTTTTGCTTTCTAATGTATCCATTGCTTTTTGAACTGCATCAAATGAAGTTAATGAAGCAGGGTCGATACCAGCTTTAGATAATAGTTCTTTATTGTAAGCTAAACCGTAACCTTCAACAGATACTGGGAATCCGTAAACATCGTTTCCTTGTTTGAATTCGAATTCTGTTTTGTCAATCCAGTCACCTTTAAGTGGTTGTAAGTTATCTTTCCATAAGTCGTATCCAGCTTGTCCTTCGATTACGAATACGTCTGGAGCAGTTCCTGCTGTAAATTCAGTTTTTAATTGGTCAGAGATTTTACATGAACCAGAACATGTTTTAATGTTTACTGTAACTCCGTTTTTGTCGCCCCATTCTTTAGCGTATGCTGTTAAAGCATCTTGAATTTCACTCTTGTTACTATATAAAGTGAATTCTTTTTTCCCTTCAGAAGATCCTCCTTTTGAAGAGTCTGATGATTTGCTGCCGCAAGCTGCTAATGCTAAACCAGCTAAACCAACAACGAATGATTTTTTAAGCCATGTGTTTGCCATAATTTTTTCCTCCCTTGAGATATATTCAGTTAACGCAAACGATTTCTTAACTGGCTTTAGTATACCCCTTTCAGAAATCGTTTGCAAGACTTTTTTTATAAAAAAATAAAAAAAATTTAGCGTTTACATTTTTTGTGTCGTTTTGGGATTATATACGGATATAATATAAATAGGTAAAAAGTGGAAAAATAAGCGATTTTCATGTAAAATGTTTTTATAAAAAATTGAATTTGTACTTGCATTTTTATTTTTTTTCTAATAGTATTAAAGGCAAACGGTTGCGTAATTTGGAAAACTACGTATCTAAAATTAATAAAGAAAAGAGGAGTAATACTTATGAAGGAAAGACAATCTGGTGTATTAATGCATATTTCATCTTTACCAGGGAAATATGGAATTGGTTCATTTGGAAAATCTGCTTACGATTTTGTTGATTTTTTAGTACGTAGTAAGCAAACTTATTGGCAAATTTTACCATTAGGAACAACTAGTTATGGAGATTCGCCATACCAATCATTTTCAGCATTTGCTGGGAATACACATTTTTTAGATTTTGATACTTTTCTAAAAGAAGGTTTATTAAGTCGAGATGAATTAGCAGGAAATTGGGGAGATGATTCTACTACTGTTGATTATGCTTTGATTTATGAAAAAAGAAGACCTATTTTAGAAAAAGTTGTTCAACGTTTCTTAGAAAAAGAAGATTTAACAGATTACCATCGTTTTGTGGAAGAAAAAGCAGAATGGTTAGAACCATTTGCTGAGTATATGGCGATTAAAGAGAGTTTTGATATGAAGAGTTGGTCAAAATGGACTGATGAAGATATTAAACGTCGTAAACCTGAAGCTTTAGCTACTTATCGTGAAAAATTAGCAGATAAATTAGAGTATCATCGTGTGACTCAATATTTATTTGATAAACAATGGAAAGCATTAAAACAATATGCGAATGAACATCATATTCAAATTATTGGAGATATGCCGATTTATGTAGCCGAAGATAGTGTAGAAATGTGGGCTACCCCTCATTACTTTAAAACAGATGAAGTTGGAAATGCTGCTTGTGTAGCAGGTTGCCCGCCAGATGGCTTCTCACCATTAGGACAATTATGGGGAAATCCAATTTATAATTGGAGAGCGATGAAGTTAGACGGCTTTACTTGGTGGATTAAACGATTGAAAGCGAGCTTTGAATTGTTTGATGTAGTCAGAATTGACCACTTCCGTGGATTTGCAGCTTACTGGGAAATTCCAGCAGGTGCAACAGATGCTACTGGTGGTGAATGGGTAAAAGGTCCAGGATTTGACTTGTTTGAAGCGGTGAAAAATGAACTTGGTGATTTACCGATTATTGCTGAAGATTTAGGTTTTATGGATGATGCAGTGATTGAATTGCGAGAAGCGACTGGTTTCCCTGGAATGAAAATTTTAGAATTTGGATTTATGGGTTCAGAGCCAAGTAGCACTGATTTACCTCATTATTATCCAGTAAATTCTGTTTCTTACACAGGAACGCATGACAATGATACAGTACTAGGATGGTATGATTCTGCATCAGAGGAAGAACGCGATTTCTGTAATCGTTATTTAAACCGTACAGAAGAACCAATTAGCTATGCTATGTTAAGAAGTTTATACGGTTCAGTAAGTAAGATGACCATTGCAACAATGCAAGATTTATTACAATTAGATACAACAGCTCGTATGAATATTCCAAGCACTCTTGGTGGAAATTGGGTGTGGAGAATGCAAGAAGGAGATATTACACAAGAAGTGGAAGATTTCTTATTAGAGATTACAGAATTGTATGATCGTTCAAACGAACAGTTGTAGGTTAGTGTTAACAAGAAGAAGGAGACGAAAATGCAAACATTAAAACAATATGTAGAAAGTAACTACCAAAAATCATTAGGAGAATGTTCAAAAGAAGAAGTATATGTAGCGTTATTACATTATACAAAAGAAAAAAGTGCAGCATTACCTTTAAATGAAGGAAAGAAAAAAGTATATTACATTTCTGCAGAATTTTTAATTGGTAAATTGTTATCAAATAATTTAATCAACTTAGGAATTTACGATGAAGTAAAAGAAGAATTAGAAGCTGAAGGTCACATTTTAGCAGAAATTGAAGAAATTGAATTAGAACCGTCATTAGGGAATGGTGGATTAGGTCGTTTAGCGGCATGTTTCTTAGATTCTATTGCAACTCTTGGTTTAGCAGGAGATGGAGTTGGATTAAATTATCACTTTGGATTATTTGAACAAAAATTCAAAGATAATCAACAAAATGCAGTGCCAAATAACTGGTTAACTCCAGATAGTTGGTTAGTTCCAACTTCTGTTTCATACGAAGTGCCATTTGCAAACTTTACATTGAAATCAAAAATGTTCAATATTGATGTTTTAGGGTATGAACAATCTCATAAAAACCAATTACATTTATTTGATGTAGATACAATTGATGAATCATTAGTGCATGATGATTCAATCACATTTGATAAAACAAAAATTGCTGAAAACTTAACATTATTCTTATATCCAGATGACAGTGATGAGCAAGGTGAATTATTACGTATTTACCAACAATACTTCATGGTAAGTAACGGAGCTCAATTATTATTAGATGAAGCAGTTGCTAAAGGAAGTAACTTACATGACTTAGCAGAATATGCAACAGTTCAAATTAATGATACTCACCCATCAATGGTAATCCCAGAATTAATTCGTTTATTAGGCGAACGTGGAATTGAATTTGATGAAGCAGTTGAAATTGTTCGCTCAATGACGGCTTATACAAACCACACAATTTTAGCAGAAGCATTAGAAAAATGGCCTTTACATTACTTAGAACAAGTAGTACCTCACTTAGTGCCAATTATTAAAGAATTAGATGCTCGTGTAAGAGCTCAATTTGATGATGCAAGTGTAGCCATTATTGACGAACATAACCGTGTTCACATGGCGAATATGGATATCCACTATGGATATAGCGTAAATGGTGTAGCAGCATTGCATACAGAAATTTTAAAACAAAGCGAATTGAAGAATTTCTATGAAATTTATCCAGAAAAATTCAATAACAAAACAAACGGTATTACTTTCCGTCGTTGGTTATTACATGCTAACCCAGAATTAGCAAAATTATTAGATCGTACAATTGGAAAAGAATATCGTCATGATGCAACTAAATTAGAAGCTCTAAAAGCTCATACACATGATTTAGAATTCCAAGAAGCATTAAAAGGGATTAAACGTAACAATAAATTACGTTTGAAACACTTCTTACAAGAACACCAAGGTGTAACAGTGAAAGAAGATTCAATTTTTGATGTTCAAATTAAACGTATGCATGAATATAAACGTCAACAAATGAATGCATTATATGTCATTTACAAATACTTAGACATTAAAAATGGAAACATTCCTGCAAAACCATTAACAATTATCTTTGGAGGAAAAGCTGCTCCTGCCTATGTCATTGCGCAAGATATTATTCATTTAATTTTATGTTTATCTGAATTAATTGCAAATGACCCAGAAGTAAGCCCACACTTACAAGTCGTGATGGTAGAAAACTACAATGTTACTGCAGCAACTCATTTAATTCCTGCAGCAGATATCTCAGAGCAAATTTCATTAGCATCAAAAGAAGCAAGTGGAACAGGAAATATGAAATTCATGTTAAATGGTGCTTTAACATTAGGAACGTTAGACGGGGCGAATGTGGAAATCCACGAATTAGTTGGAGATGAAAACATTTATGTCTTTGGTGAAGATAGTGACACTGTTATTAAACATTATGAAAATAGTGATTACCATTCATACTCATACTATGAAAGAGAAGCGATTCGTCCATTAGTAGACTTTATCGTAAGTGATGCTTTAGTATCATTAGGAAATAGAGAACGTCTTGAAAGATTATTCAATGAATTAAGAAATAAAGACTGGTTCATGACTTTATTAGACTTAGAAGACTATATCCAAACAAAAGAACGTATGTTAGTAGATTATCATGATCGTGAAAATTGGATTGCAAAAGTAATTACAAATATTGCAATGGCTGGTTTCTTCTCAAGTGACCGTACAATCGAAGATTACAACCGTGACATTTGGAAATTAAACTAATAGAACAAAAAATGAAGGAGTAAGAAATAACGAGAGTTGTTTCTTGCTCCTTTTTTGAGTTAGAATAAAATAAATTGAAATGGAAAGGAAAATCTGATGAAAGTTATTATGTCACCTGCAAAAGAAATGGCAACAGATGTACCTGTGCAAAAAGATTGGGAGTTAACGGAAGATAGTCAAAAAATTGTATCTGTATTAGCGAGTTATAGTAAGGAAGAACTAAAGAAATTATTGAAAGTAAGTGATGCTTTATTAGAAGAAAATTGGGATAAAATTCAAAAGTTTCAAGAAAGTATTACTTATCATGCAATGGATTTATATCAAGGATTAGCATTCCGTAGTTTTAAGCAAGTAGTTGATTGGAAAGAACATAAAGCTTATGCAGTGCAACATCTTAGAATTCTTTCAGCATTATATGGAGCAATCAGTCCAGATGAATGTGTGAAGCCGTATCGCTTAGATTTAACGATGAATTTAAAAGTCGAAGGAGAAACTTTGAAAAAATATTGGAAAGAGCGAATTGTAAGTTCTTTTGAAAAAGGAGAATGCATCGTCAATTTAGCAAGTAGTGAGTTTTCTTCGTTATTTAATAAAAAACAATATGATTGGGTAGATGTTGACTTTTATGAGAAAAAAGAAGGGGCATTAAAACAACATTCTACTATTTCAAAAAAAGCTAGAGGAAAAATGGCAGCTTGGATAGTGCTTTATCAAATTCGAGATAAAGCTGAGTTACGAAATTTTGATGTAGATGGATATACATTTGATGAATCCCTTTCGAAAGAAAATCATTATTGTTTTGTAAAAGAAGTTTAAAAACTGAATATAATCTCAATTTAGAAAACAACTTAGAATATACACAAAAACTATAAAAAGAAATAGTCTACACCCATTGACGAAGTTGAATAATTATGGTACTATGTCAAAGGTGCTTTTATACCTGATTCCTGATTAGAAATCATATCAGTCGTGCTGACTGGTAAAAAGGCCACTGAGAGAGACATTTATGTGTCTTTTAATTTTTACAAAAAAATGGACCACCAGGATGTGTGGACCAAGAAGAACCCGATAGGGAAGGAGGAAGAGCTAAATGCCAACAATTAACCAATTAGTCCGTAAACCTCGTAAATCAGCAGTTGAGAAA
>ERZ772956.2230-NODE-2230-length-12554-cov-5.075126_pt1 | contig 12554 bp, 11 predicted proteins | sample MGYA00580683_ERZ772956 | MGnify/ENA primary metagenome ERZ772956 (study PRJEB29015, sample SAMEA2738077) | human oral metagenome | biome: human oral; feature: human-associated habitat; material: saliva | place: China | collected 2212 ... | reverse complement strand
CTTTTATAAAGCGAATTTAGATATCAATAAACCACTGCGTCTATGAGTTATCATACACTTTTTTTAAATTTAGGACTTTTGGGTCAGCCCTAACAGAGTGCTTTTCATTATACAATATGTAGTTTAAATTGTCATTAAATTAGGTTGAGTAATATGGTGGAAGTGTATTATGTTTACCTTGTTTTTATTTATTATTGATAAAATCAGGTAAAGATAAATTACTATTATTTAAAAAGGAAGTAAATTGCTCAATATCATTACTGTATATAGTTGTTAAAATTATTTTAGCATCATGTTTAAATTCACTTGTATTAATTGGATTACGAGTTCTATCAAATCTATCTTCGCCATGAGAATATTCGTTATTTATACGTTGAATAAATGGGAATATATTTTCCCCAAAGTATTTATTTATTTTAGTATCGTTATTTGTCTTATAATCAGGATATTTAAAATATAATAGAGTTTCTATGAATTTTCTAGCATTGTTAGGAAAGTTATAAAAAATGTGGAAGTTATTTTCATTTTCCTCTTCAGTAGCAACTCTGTAGATTTGTTCAAATAGAAATACAAATTCAGTGACTTTCATAGATAAATGCTTAGGTAGTGGAACTATATGGCTTTTTGCAGGTATATCTTCTGCCGTTTTTATTTTTTCTATTAGATAGTAATCTTTTTTAGAAGAGAATCTATTTGTGTATTTTAAGAAATCTAGATTATGGGTAGATAGAAAGTACTGTAAAAATTCTTTCTTATCAAGAAGACAGAAAATGATATTATATATATAAAAGATATTATTTTCATCTAAACTAGAAATTGGATCATCGATAAATAAGATTGTTTTTTTCTTTTCTTCAATAGTTAGGGTTTCTAATTTGGCGATATAGTAGGAGAATGCAATTAAAGATTTTTCTCCTTCGCTTAGATTATATGCCTTTTTATTATTTCTATGCACTTCAAAGTAAATGCCTTTATTATCATCTATAGATTTCAAAGAAATTTCTGAGTGAAATAAAGAATTGTATAGAATGGTATTTATGCGGTTAATTGCTTCGGTTTCTGATTTTAAGCTGTTTTCTAGTATTTTTATTTTTTCTTGAATTTCATTTATTATAGATTCTTTGATTCCTTTGGAATTTTTTAGGATGTTTATGGTATTTTGAAGATGTTGAATTTCTTCAGATAAATTATTAAACTCAACAACTGACAATTCTTTTGTAATGTTGACTCTTCGAATAAAGCTCATACACTCTAACTTAATGTTATCGAATTGTTCTATTTCTGAGATAGTTTTATTGTATAAGATATCGATTTCTTTTTGTATTCCGGAGAAGTCTTTCCAGGTTAAATTTTCGATTAATATTTTTGAAAATATATCTCGTTGTTTGTTTATGATTTGTAATTGAATATTTTTTAATGTATTGACATTATTATTTATGTTAGTTTTAATATCTTTATTAATATTTTCTATATCTTCTGAAAAACCAAAATAAGTATATGAACCTCTTTCTAAAGAAAGTTTACCTATACTATCTTTTAAATTGTATTCGTTTTGTAAAGCTGTAAAAGCCATATTTTTATCTAAAATTTTATCAACCATATTTTTAGTAAGTTTATAATGTAATCCACTGTCTTTTGTAACCATTTTATTAATGTTTTCATCAACAAAACAATTTTTTATATTTTCTTTTAGTTTGATTTGACTAAAAACTTTTTCATTAAAAGAATTTGTTTCGATACTTTTTTCTAAACAATTTCTTATATCTTTTTCTATTTCAATTTTTCCAGCCAACTCTTTAGAATGTTTATAAGCCATTTCTAAAAGAGATGGGGTATTTAATATCAAACTAGGTTTTTTTCCTTTAAATTCGCTACCCATATCTAATAAATCATTATTATTTTCTAAAGAAAACATTTTTAAATTATTCTTAGAATTGTCATCTGGAATTACAAATAATTTTACTTTCATTAATGGTAAAGTTGGTCTTAAATTTTTTTTAAAATCTTCGCTTTCTGTTTGAGATTTTTCTTTTTTCTCATAAATTGTCGAATTAAATCCTAATTCTATTTTTGCTTTATCATTTTCTCTTTTATTATTTAAAAATTCTTGATAATTAATTTCTTTGGTTTCAACAGTATTTTCTAAAGTTAATTTTTCATTTTTTTCTTTCTTTTTTGGAATTTTAACAGAAATTTTAAAATTTATGTTTTCATTATCTAAATTTTCATTTATTATTTTTTCTCTATCTTCAATAGCTTTAAAATAAAACATACTTTCGTTTATGTTTCCTACTTTATTAAAATATGTAATATTTCCTTTGATATTATTTTTTATTAAATCAACAAAACCTTTTCTTTCATCTAAAAAATCATCTGTTATATCAATCTTTTCTATTTCGGCTATATTTTTTAATGGAGTTTCTATTTTTTCTTTTTCAATTAAAAACTCTTTTGAACGAATATTTTTTGTAGTTGTATTCATACTTAAATAATCATTATTGATTTCATCTTTATCAAATTCTACAAAATAATTTGTATTGGGTTTATAGAATAAATTAGTATACACAAAATCTTTTGTCAAATTTTGAAAATTATATTGAATATTATCTTTAAGATTTTTCATAAAATCTTCATATTTGATTTCCGTATCATTATTTTCACCATCTTTAGTTAAATCAGTAAAGTACATTATTTTTAATTCTTTTACAAGTTCTTTATTAGAAAAAAATTCTTTTTCTTTTTTATTAAATTTATTTTCTAATTTTATACAGTCTAATTCAAACTTTTCAAGATCAATTTCTTTTACATTTATTTTTCTATATGGTACTTCATCAAGTAAATTGTTTTCGTTGTTTTTTCTATATTCCAATGTTGAATTTGAAATATAATTTTTAGTATCTATTTTAAAATCATCACTTTCTTTTAATTCTTTAAAAAAATTGTTTAATTGAAAAAATCTTTTGTTGTCTAAATCAAAATTATCATCTTTAAAAACCTTTGTTAAAATTTTGTTGTAAATGTATCTATCAGTTATTTCATTAAAATCAATTGTTTCTCTAATGTTTTTATCTAAATTTATTAAATCACTATCGCTATTAATTAAAGTATCTGGTACATTTTGAATAGTAAGATCATTTATTTTTTGTAAAATTATTTCATTACTTATATTATGTTCTTCATTAATCTTGCTAAGTTCATTATTTTTTAAGAGTTCAAAGAAATCTTTTTGCTCTGGGAATAAAATATTTAATTCTTCCATTTTTTCTTCTGAAATATTATCGAAATATTCTTTGATTTCATGAATTGAATTAGATTTTTTTAAATTATTAAAATCATTCATATAATTTTCTCCTTTTTCTTTCATTAAAATTTGTTCTGACTGCAGAATAAAAAATCTTTTTTCATTATCAGTATTTTTCCCTTTTTCATGTAATTTAGCAAATTTTTCTAATTGCTTTTGTGTATCAAAATTTCCTTTTTCATAAATTAATTCTTCATAATTTTCTCTAGCTTTATATATAAAGGCTTTTTCACGATAACTTTTTTCTTTTTCAATATAATTATCATTTTTTTGAAAAGTTGTAGCAAAGTCTTTTTTTGTTATTTCTTTTGAGAGTTCTTCATTATAAAAATTTCTAGGAAATACTTTTTCATAAATCATCAAATGACAATGTGGATTTAATAAACCATCACTTGCCATTGGCTCATGAATAGCATAAGAATAACTTGTATTCTTTTTTAAAGTTTTTTCTATAAATTCTTCTATCATCTCAACTTTTTCTTTAGTAGTTTTTTCTCTAGGTAAACTAATTAATAATTCACTATTCACTCTTCCATTTTTTCTTTCATTTTTATCTACTTCATTCCAAAATTGGTTTTCTTTTGAAAAAAAAGTAGGTATTTTTGATGAAGTGTAAATCAAGTCAGTACTTTTAGCAATTTCATCTTTATTACTCAATCCACTTCTAGTTATATATTCAAAAGAGCCTTTGGCACTTTTATTATCATTTTTGTTTTTCTTTTTTAATTCTATTCTAAGCATATAAATTCACCGTTTTTTTTCTTATATTATACCATATTTAACAATAAAAAAAAGGTAAACTTTATAAGTTTACCTTTCTGAACTATTTTGTTAAGTTTTATTAAAATGGAAATTCATCATCTTTTTTAGGTGTATTAGGTTCTTCTTTCTTAGGTTCTTCTTTCTTAGGTTCTTCTTTTTTAGGTTCACTTACTGTTGCTTTTTCAGCTTGAGTTGCTGTTTTAGCATCTTCTATTGCTGATTTGTCAGATTTTGTTGTACTTTTTCCAAGAGATTTTTTAAAATCCTCTCTTTCTTTTTCTAAAAATTCTTCTTTTGTACCATTTTTAATAGCTTCAATGTAATCAAGTTGTCTATGAACTTCATTTATTTTGTTTGCATTCTTTAAAGCATAATTCGATTTTGTATCTCCTTTACCTAATTTTTCATCAGCTATCTTTTGAATAATAGTGTTTGATTTTACTAAATCATCTGGTATATCTCTGATTGCAGGTGGATTTTGTCTAAACATTGAACCTACAAAACTAAAGTTTTCTTCTTGTTTATCTTTTAATAAATCTTTTGGATTATAACTTGCTATTTTAGCTGAATTTTCAAAGTTTCTTACTCCTTTTGTTGATAATTCATCTTTACTAGGCATCAAGTCGGCAACTTCTTCTTTAAACTTTTTAGCAAAAGCACTTGCTTTTTCTTTGTCAAATCCTTCAACATTGTGTTCTTTTGCTCTGTATTTGAAAGCATTTTCAAATTTTTCATCTTTTCCTAATAATAATTTTACATCTGATAATCCATCATAAGAAACAGTAGCATCTTTTGGTTTAGTTCCATCTTTTTTAGCCATGTTAAGATCTAAAAGTTCTTGTTCTTGTGCTTTTGCTTCTTTAAAAAGTTCCCCTAAAACTTGTTCTTTTATTATACTTGCTGGATTAGCTGTAATATTTTTAAATTCTTTTTCAGGAACTGCTCCTGCAATAGGTCTACCATTTTCATCAGTAGCAACTGGTTTTTCAACAGCATATTGAATAGGAGTACCATCAATTTGAGATAAATCATAATTTTCATTTAATGTTTTATTATTTTTTATTTTTTCTCCCATACTTAATTCATTTGAATTACCAGCAATAAGAGATATAACATCTTTTTCTCTACTAAATTCTCCCATATCTCCTACATTTTTATCAAAACTATATGTGCTTGGTCTTAATGCAATATCTTTCATAAGATCTTCTTTTATAAGTTTTTCTACACCTTGCATATCAGCAACTTTTTTCTTATCTTCATCATCTAATTTTGCAACAGTATCAGCTGGAATTTCAGTAAATGTTTTTACTTCAGCAAGTTCTGGTATATTATCATTGACTTTCTTTAATTTAGCTAAAGAATCATCAACTGTTTTTTGTAATTTTGCTTCATAATTTTTACCAAAATTTTCAACTATATCATCAAATTGTTCTTGTGTACTAGCTTTTCCCATTTCTTTTTTTAATTCTACAACAGCTGGTACATAGTGCTTTTGGACTGTTTCATAATCTATAACTCCGTTTTCTTCTTTAGCACCTTTTTTATCTGTACTTTCTTTAAATTTTGTTTCTAAAAAATCACCAAGTTTAAATTCTCTAATTGTTTTTGACATAATAATCTCCTTTTCGCCCTCTGGCAGTAAAAAATTTTTTTTGTTTTAATATTTATTATATAAATTTATTATACCATTATTTATTTTTTTAACAAGATTATTTTGTATGAATAATCATTCAAAAAATATATAATGATTTTTTTAGTTTTTCTTTGAAAATACAATAAAAAATGAAAAAAGCTATGTTTTTAATATTTTTTTTATCTAAAATAATTTATTTGTTATATAGTATTTTGATTATTTTATTTTATATTCAAATTCAAATCTTTCACTAGGTACAAATTCATAAGTAACATTATTTGAATATTCACCTATTTTTATTAAAGCATCACCTTTTTTAGCTGTTAAAATATCTTCTCTAATTTTAACTTTAAAAAAACCATCTTTTAAAAATTGATTTTTTGCTTTTGTTAAATCATAAAGAATGGGTAATTGATAAATATGTCTTATCATTCCTAAAAATTCATCAATTGTATTTTTTTCCAAAACAATTCCTTCCAATTCTTTTTCAATTCTTACTATTTTTTTCATTATCTCCCTTTCCTTTCATTTTATCTTTTTGAAGTGTTTTTATAATTTTCTAAATCATCTTTTATGTTCGTTAAATCTTTTATTTTTATTAGTTCAACTTCAAATTCTTCAAAATCTAAAATATTTAATTTTTCCATAATTTCTTTAATTATAGTTTCAATGAAATCAAATTTTTCATCTTCTATTAAATTATTTTTTTCTTTTATTTCTAAAACTTTATATTCAGAACTTCCTAAAAAATTAACTAATTCTTCATAAGTAAAATAAGAATTTAGGACAGTTTTTCCAACTGTTTTATATTGAGTTGCGATTACACAAGACTTATCTATATCTTCATAAGAGAGTACAAGATAACTTCCATTTTTATTTTCGTTTACAGCTATAAAAGAAAGCATAACAGAGTTATCTTTTGGGTTAAAATCATCTTCTCTTTTTATGACACGATAAAAAATTTTATCATAATCATAAAAATAATTATAAATATGTTCGTTTAATTTATCTTTTAAAACAAATTCTAAAGCCTTTTTAGATATAATTAAACTTTTTAATTGACTATCATTTTTTACTCCTTCAATAGTTCGTGCTTGTATAGTAATTCCTTTAAAAAATTTACTTTCATTTCCATTTCTTAATATATTTTGAAATTCTGAAAGCACCACTAATTGATTAACAGTTCCATAAACAATTTCATCACTTTTTATATTAAAAGTTTTCATTTTTTTATCACTCCTTTATGTTTTGAGAAATAATATTAAAACCATTATTCTTTTCTTCAAAAAAATCTTTTGAATTTTTAGTAAGAAGTATTGAAATTTCATATTCCTTTTTCTTTTTTGGCTTTTTTATTTTTAAAATTTTTTTTATTTTTTTTTTTCTTTTTCAGACAATGGTCTACTCATAAAAAAATCGCTATCTATCATAAATCTCACACCTTTTTTAACTATTTTATATTCTGTTATTTACATTATATCATTAAGATAAATATATGTCAACAAACAAAAAAAGTAGAAATTCTACTTTTTTGTTTGTCTAAAAAATTATAAAACAGCATTAAATCAAATTCTTCAATCATATTTTCAAAAGTTCTTTCAATTTTCATTCAATTTAAAATTTATAAAACTTATAATTTCTTTTGTAACTTTATTTTCATCTAAACATTTACTTTTTTTGTAAGACTTACTTACTTTTTTTATATATTTTTTTATTTGAGTTTCTAGTTTCATATCATCTAAATCAGAGTATTCTTCATCTTCGTTAATCTCTTCAGTTGTGTTTTCAAAAATTCTTTCAATTTCCAATTTCATTTTTTTAAAACATTTTTCTTTAAAGTCATCTGTAAATTTTTCAGAATTTTCTTCAAGGACTTCTTCTAAAAGTTTTTCTGCTTTATTCTTAGAAATACCAAGAATATGTGTTGTTAAAAATAAAACAGAAAAAGGAATATTCATAATACCTGTTTCATATTTTTTTATAGAAATCTCACTTCTATCTATTTGTATAGCTAATTCTCTTTGACTAATTCCATAATCAGTTCTAATCTTTTTTAAAAACAATGCCTTAACATAATTTAGGAAATAATCAATGTTTTTTTCTTCCATATTCTCTCCTTTTTAAAAAAGTGTTCCCTCAGTTGAAGTAGCTTTTATAAAATCTTCTAAAAATTTTTTCTTATTATCTACTCTACCTTGCCAATGTTTAATACTTCCTTTAGTTTCTTTTTTAGTGTTCCTTGCAACTTGTTCTATACAATATTGCAAACTATCTTCCAAATTATAAATATCATTCTCAATCTTTCTTATTGCCTCACTAAAATTTTTTAATTTTCTAGCTTGATTAGTTATAAAGAATTTATGTTTTGTATTAACAGATATATTAGTATCTTTAACTTCATATACCCCATTATCATCTACAACACATTCTTTACAATAGAATTTGTTATGTATTTCATAGAAATCTTCATTATCATTAATTATTCCTTTACAATGTTCACAAAATAACATTATTCATCACTCCTAATTTACAAAATTTCATATAATTTATTTAATTTATTTTCCATTTTTTATTCCATTTATAGCCTCTATATAAAGACCATTCTTAAAAAAAATAACTAATCCAATTATAGTAAAAATGAATCCAATTAGAGTAACAAAAACTTCTTTTCCTTCTATATTTTTTTTAAGTGAAGAATTATAATGAGTATATAAAAAACATGAAAAAGATATTCCAAAAGAAAAATAGAATGAAATTTTTGATATTTCTAAGTTTTCATTTCTAGCATAAAAAAATAAAATTGCACCTATTCCAAACAATATACTTGCTCCTAAAATTTCAAAAAAATCTAATTGTTTTATTTTCAATTTTTTATCAATATTTGGAAGAATTTTTGTTGCTATTAAAATTCCCCACAATATAGAACCAATCCCACCTAATGCAAACCCCAAAATACCTATTATTGATTTATCCAATTTTAGTTCCTTCCTATAAGAAAAATATCGCTACAAAAACTCTTTCCTTGTTCATATAAGTTTAAGTCAACATAATCATTTTCTTTGAAATTTAGTATGAGTTCATCTTTAAAGTTTATTCCCCATTTATGAGTTACAATTTCTTTTCCTTGTTTTATAACAAGTAAAGGTACTGTACAATAGTGGTTGACATCTATATAGTGGCATTTTTTACCAATATTTTCTTTATATATAGTCCATAGTTCATCTTTTGACATTCTTTTGAGTTCTTTCATTTTAAATGTCTTACTTTCATCTTTAATAACTTTGGCAGTTTTAGGTAATTTAATTGTTTCCATTATTTCTCTCCTTTCAAATTCCTTAAATTATTTATTTTTGATAAAAACTGGTAGTTCATAAGCATTAAAATTAAAATCATTATCAAAAATAAATGGAGAATGTGTGGTTGTTATAATAGCATTGCAATCTCCAAAACTTATAATATCATCTAACAAAGTTTTTTGCCAGATAATAGATATAGATTGTTCTGGTTCATCAATCAAAACAATTTTTTTAGTTTTATTTTTTGTGTAAATCTTTGAAAAAATATAAATCAAATTTTTTATTCCACCAGAAAAACTATGGAAATTTTCATTGTTTATTTCTGCAATATCTGATTGATATTTTTGTATAGTTTTTAATAAATCTTCCATTCTAACATTATCAAAAGAAACATTTTCAACATCACGATTATCTTTTATAAAAACAATGTTTTCATAAATTTCTTTTTCTAATTTTTCGTTAGAATAAGTAACTAAGGTATCATCTTGTGTTCTGATAAGAGTAAAATTATTTTTTCCTTTCAATTTAGGAATTTTCTTAGGTGTTATTTCAAAAATACTATTATCTTTAAAATTGATTACAATTTTTTCAAAATCTATTCTTGATAGTTTGTCAAATTGTTTTGTTAAAGTTAAATATAACAATTTTAAGGCTATTGTTTTACCACAACCATTTGCTCCAATAAAAATATTAACTTGTTTTTTAAGATTAATTTCAATATTCCTATTACCAAACAATCCGATTATCTCAACTTTATCTACATTACTTAAATTATTTACTGTCTTATTTTCTACCATTTTTTTATTCTCCTTTCTCCTTATAAATAATATAATTTTTAATCTTGTAATTGTATTATACCATTTTTATTTGTAAAAAACAATAACAAAATAAAAAAATAAGTCAAATAACGATATGTTTTTGTTCAATATACTTTTAATAAAAAAAAGCTAGTATAAACTAGCCTTTTATCATATTTTAATTTTTTATATCTTCTTTTGTTTCTTTGTTCATTGTTTCAACAGTTTCAACAATTTCTTCTTTCTTTTTTAAATTTTCTTCTATGATTTCTTTTATAACTTCATCAAGACTTTTTCCTTTTAAATCAATAGGCTCTTTACCTACTTCATTGAATATAAGTTCTGTTTTACCTTTAATATATTTATCTGGAACTATGCTTGTTAAGTTGAATTTTAAAAAATCTTTTATACTAACATCACTTAAAAATCTTGCATATTTTTGGTCATATAATTCTTTTTCTATTGTTATAAGTGGTGTTTCAGTTTTTAAATTTTTATATATTTCTTCAAAAATCTCTTTTTTGTTTTTTAATTCAGAAATGTATAAATAACATATTTTCTTTTCTTCGTTTTTATTTTTTAGTATTGTTATTCCATTTATTTTAAACGATAAATTTTTGACATCAAGAAATATAAACATTTCTCTCTCATTATTATTTTCTTCTATTTCTTTATATGCTTTATTAATCCATTCTTTAAAATTAGGATATTTTTTGTTTAATTTTTGTTTTTTAAAAAATGTAAATTCTAATTCTTTTTTAATAATTTCTTTTATTTTTCCATTTAATTCTGAATATTTTAAAACTTTATTTTCTTTTAAACCATCATTTTTTCTAAGTAATATATATTCTTTAAGAAATTCATCAATTATTTCCTCATTATTTATTCCGTAAAAAAATTTAATTTTTTCTAAAAGTTTAAATATTTGTTCTAATTGTGATATATTTTTTTCTATATTTTCTTTTTTAAAATCATTTTCTACATTGATTGAAACTATTAAATTAATAATTTCTAAAATTGTATTTTTTAAAAATTTTCCTCTTTGTTTTTCCTCAAATTTGTAAATACAATAATTGGTAAAAAGTTCATCAATAAAATTTTCATTAAGTTTTATTTTATTTGATAAAAAATTGTATTTTATATCATCAAAAACTTTATTACAGTATAAAGAAAAAACTATATAAACATTAGAAAAAGTTTTTACAAAATCTTCTTTATAAATGTTTTGCATTTTTCTTATATTTTTTTCATCTGTTTTTCCAACAAAATAATTAAGTCTTAAAACAGAATTAATAAATTCTATTTTATCTACATTTTTTGAAAAAAAATCTTGTGATTTTTCAAATAAATCTTTCAAGTTTTTAGGTCTTATAAAACTATATTCTTCCATTAGTTTTGGTGATATTTCTTCTCTTTTTAACATTTTTATACCTCCGTTTTTTTATATTATACCACAATAAAAACAAGAAGTTAATATATATACTGCTTTTAATGGTAAAAAATAGTAGCAAATTAAAAAAGCACATTTTATTTGTGCTTTTTTTATTAAATTACTCATCAAGTTTTATTAAATTACTAGAATTACCTTGTACTTTTGGCAACTCTCCATTCCATTTTTCAATCATCATTTTCTTCAATAATTGTGGAGTTAGAGAATTGCTTTCAATAGCATTAGCTTTTGCTTGTAATTCTTTTTCTTTTAAAGCATATTCGGCTAATTTAACTTTATTTTCAGCTATTACAGATAATTTTTCTTGCTCTGATTTAGCTTTTTGTACTGCTTGTTCTGCTATTTTCTTTTCTTCAACAGCTCTTTCATATTCATCACTAAAGTCATGGTTTACTATTGAAACATTACTTACATTTAGTCCATAAGCCATAAAATCATCTTGTAATTCTCTGAATATTTCAGAAGATATAGTTGCTCTCATTGACACAAATTCTTCTATTGTATATTTTGCGATAGTAGATTGCACTATTTCATTTACTCTTGGTCTTATAAATCTCCATTCATAATTTAAACTGAAAGCTCTATATAATTTTTCTGGATCTGAAATATTAGCTTGTACTGTAAATTCCAGTTTTATTGTTTGCATATCTTTAGTAGAAACTTCTAATGTAGTATCCATCTCTTGTGTTTTACCAAAAATATAAGTTTTTTCTCTTGTTTCCATAAAATCTTTTGATTGTATAAAAGGTATTTTAAAATGCAATCCTTCATTTTCAATCCTATCTAACTTTCCAAAAGTAGAAATAACAGCTACTTCTCCAGTTTTTACTGTATAACAATTTGTTAAAAAAATACTTGATAATGTTACTACCAAAAAGCCCACAACTACCATTTTTACTATTTTCGATATTGTCATATCATCCATATCAACACTCCCTTTATTTATTTTTTAATAATTTTATATTTGCTTGTTCTATTGCATTTTCAACATATTCAACTACTTCTTTTGGAGGTTCTGAATTTCTATATCCTTTTAATTGATTCAAATAAAATTTTTTTCCTTTTTTTATTATTTCAATAGTATATCTTTTTCCTTCTTTTAAGTATGTATATAACATACAATTTTCATTGTTTATATAAGGTAAATAGGTATATGCACAATGTTCCATCATTTCGCCTTCATCAAAAAGTTTCTTTTTTGTATCTAAAATTTTTATATCTTTTGGTAATTTCAATTGTAAAAATGGGTTGTTTTCTTTGATTATCATTTTTTCTTTTTTTAATTTTTCTTTTATGTATATTTTATAAATCTTAT
>ERZ772956.2225-NODE-2225-length-12559-cov-20.494962_pt1 | contig 12559 bp, 6 predicted proteins | sample MGYA00580683_ERZ772956 | MGnify/ENA primary metagenome ERZ772956 (study PRJEB29015, sample SAMEA2738077) | human oral metagenome | biome: human oral; feature: human-associated habitat; material: saliva | place: China | collected 2212 ... | reverse complement strand
ATCTATTTTTACTAACACTTCTATCTTTACGTCCAACAAGAATCACATCATCAGTCAGATTAACACTTTCATCAAATAGAGGTCTAATACCTGTCTTAGATATTTCTTCTACTATTTCTTGAGCTGCACGGTCATGGTTCCCCATAGTAGCGTACACTCCTAGAGGAGCTGATAATTTGCTAAGTGTCTCACCCATATTTCGCTTTTTATACATAACCATATCATCATCCATAATATCACCGGCAATTACGATAGCATCTGGTTTTTCTTCTTCAATGATTTTATTTAATTTTTCAAGTTGACCATTTCCGAAAAATGTTCCAAGATGTAAGTCAGATACCATAGCTATTTTTATAGGTTTTTCAATTTTTTTATCAACTTTTATAGTTTCACTTTTAACTATAGGTGAGTATGCCCAATACAACCCTAAAGTGGTCATTCCGACAAGAAATATGCTTGCTATACTTAAACTTATACCTTGAGAAAGATTAAAGTTAAATAGCTTTAATAATAATTTTGCTACTAATAAAATTACAGCTATAACTACGCCGTTTAGGAAATAGAAATACCAAGTGTTTCCATAGTTTACCCATGGAGCACCTAGACGAAGCATATAAGCTAAAATAGAAAAGTTAGCAAAAATAAAGAATAAGATACCAAGAACTAATTTTACTTTAGGTGAGATAAAAGGTGTTAACATCCATTTTAAGCCAAGCCATAAAAGTAAAACTAATACTTCGTAAAGTACAGCTACCCCTACAAAAGCAACAATAGCTTTCCAATTACTCATAGTTATTCCTCCAAATCAAATCTAATTTCATAAAATAAAAATAGATTGTATATACCAAAAAGATTTTTTTATTATACATTATAAATTTAAAATTGTCATTAAATTAGACTAGTTGATAGAGAAATAAAGATTCAATAAACAAATATTAATTAAATTATTTGCTTTGTAAAAAATCAGGTTTTTCTAAACTACTGTTGTTTAAGAAAGAGTTGAATTGTTCACTATCATTTTTATAAATAGTCTTTAAAATTATTATAGCATCATGCTTAAATTCAGTCGTGTTGATGGGGTTTTGAGTTCTATCGAATCTATCTTCTCCATGAGAATATTCATTATTTATACGCTGAATAAATGGAGATATCTCATTCCCAAAGTAATTATTTACTTTAATGTCATTATGTGTTTTATAATCAGGATACTTGAAATATAAAAGTGTTTCTATAAACTTTCTAGCATTATTAGGAAAATTATAAAAAATATGAAAGTTATTTTCATTTTCCTTTTCAGTAGCAACTTTATAAATTTGTTCAAATAGAAATACAAACTCGGTAACCTTATTAGATAAGTGTTTTGGTAACAATGTTATATAGCTCTTTGAAGGGTTATTTTCTGCTGTTTTTATTTTTTCAATCAAATAATAATCTTTTTTAGTAGAGAATCTGTTTGTGTATTTTAGAAAATCCATATTATGAGTAGATAGAAAGTACTGTAAAAATTCATTTTTTTCAAAAAGATTGTAAATGAGGTTATACACATAAAAAATATTATTCTCATCTAAGCTAGAAATAGGATCATCTATAAATAAAATTGTTTTTTCTTTTTCGACAGCACTTAAACTTTCTAATTTAGCTATATAGTAGGCGAACGCTATTAAAGACTTTTCTCCTTCGCTTAGATTATAGGCATGTTCATTATTTCTATGTACTTCAAAGTAGATTTTCTTTTCATCATCCTTTACAGGAATTAAAAAGATTTCTGAATGGGATAGAGAGTTATGTAGAATTGTATTTATATGATTTATTGCTTCAGTCTCTGATTTTAAACTATATTCCAATTTAGAAATAGTTTGTTGAATTTCTCCGATTTTTAATTCTAAGACATTCTTATCTTCAATTTCATTTTCTATAGAGGTTTGAAGTTCTTGGATTACATTTGATATATCATTAAACTCTCTAACCGATAACTCTTTTGCTATATAGTATCTTCTTAGAAAATCTATACTTTCTTTTTGTCTGTCTTCATACTTATTTATTTCTAATATAGTATTATCGTATAAATTGTCGATGGCACTTTGTATTTCAGTAAATGTTTCCCAAGTTAATTCTTCGATTTCTATTATTGAAAAAATATCTCGTTGTTTTTCTTCTATTTTATAAAGAATATTTTTTAAAACATTGGTGTTGTTATTAGTAGTATTTTTAATGGTTTTATTAAGATTTATTATATCTGTCTCTACATCTTTAAAATATTCATCTTTATTAATTTGACTGATAGAAGTTAATTTTTCAATCATTGATTCAAGTTCTGTTTTTTTATTTTCAAGTTCTTTTTCTAAGGATTTTAGCTCATCAGAAAATGCCGATGTTAAATTATCAATAAGTGTATTACCGATACTATTACCACAAAAGATACATTTCTCAGGAGAGGGACCATGTATCTCTATCCCTTGCTTTATCCAGTTTATCTTATTAGGATTATTTTTGTATTCATCTAAAATATTACTAACTTTTATAACTTTATATAATAATTCTTTTATCTGTATTTCGAATAAATTAAAATCAAAATTAATTATTGAGTTAGGAATATCTATTTTCCGAGGCTGTTGTATGTTTTTTTCTAAAATTTTTATTTTCGCTTGCTCTGCTCTTTGAGTCAATTCTAGGTACTGTCGACTATTCTCAGGCGGTATAGTAGGGAAATCCTCACGATAATCTTCAAATTCTTTTTTCAAATCAATTCTATCATATTTTTTTCCAGTTATAATAGAAGGATTTTTTTTATTTCTGATATTTGATGCAATTTTTTGTAACTTTGAATTAAAATTGTACTCCTCTTCTTTAAGTAAATCTTGTTTATTTTTTAGTGAATCTTGAATATTTGATAATTTTTTATTCAAAGGATCAAGATCCTGGATTCTAATTTTTTTAATTCTTTTTAATGTATCGTTAGTGTCAGCTCCAATGGAAATTGCGAAACTATTAATTTTATTATTATTGTGAAGTTCTATATTATCGTTAACAAATTGTTGATTGAATACTCTACAGTCTATTGGTAAAGTCTTGCTATCTATATCATTTGATTTAATAACTGTATTATTAGCTAGTTTAATTTCAAATGATATATCATCATATTTTTCAGGTAGTTTTTTTAGTTCAATACTTTGAAAAATTTTGGAGTATGTACTTTTTCCAGAATAGTTTCTTCCATAAAAAATATTAATATTATTAATATTAAAGTCATTACCTATACAAAGCTGTTTAGAACTTCCATGTTGTTTATAGTCTTTAAAGCAACCAAAGTTCTTAATATCAATTCTTATTATTTTAAAATCTTTCATAATTAATTCCTCCTTAGGTTTTATTATATCATTTAATAATTATAAATAAAAATATTATTATAATTATTGTTTGGGAAGTTTTCAAAAATATAAATATAAGAAGGATATATGAATAATTAGAGTAATATATTGGTTTTAGTATAATGATAAAGTAATAGGTATTAAGGAAGTTATGTTTTATGTAAAACTAATTTTTTAGGAGTAAGTATAAAAAGTTACAATAATATTAACTATCATTGATAAAAAAGAAAAATTTAATATTTTATGATATAATAATGTTGTATTTATTTAAATTAATAGAAAAATGTTTAAAGTGTTATTTGATATATATCAAAGGAGAAAATAATAAATACTTTCATTTGGTAAATTTTTTAATAAAAAAAGAAAATAGTTTTTTTATAAATTTAAATAAAAAAAAATATCTAAGATTTTTCTACTGTACAGTATTAGTTATATTAGTGTTCAGGAGAATCAATAAATTGAAAATTAGAGGAAGAGAATAATGATTAATATAAGAAAACTTGAAAAGGAATTATGGGATTCGGCTGATATTCTTCGTGCAAATTCTAAATTAACTGCACATCAATATTGTATGCCAGTATTGGGACTTATCTTTTTACGATATGCATATAATCGATATAAAATGGTTGAGGTAGAAATTTTAAAAGAACGTCCTTCTCGTGGTGGGAGAGTAGTCCCTGTAGAGGCTAGTGATTTTACTGCTAAAAGTGCACTGTATCTTCCAAAGGAAGCTCAATATGATTATTTATTAAATCTTCCAGAAGACATCTCTACTGCTAACCTTATTAATAAAGATGGAAATAGGATGAGTAGTTTAGGAGAAGCAGTAAATAATGCTATGAATCTTATAGAGGAGCAAAGTGAACAGCTAGTAGGGGTATTACCGAAAACATATACTGATTTTTCAGATACAATATTATCTGAATTATTACGAATATTCAATAACTCAGCTATTAATGAAGTAAGTGGAGATATTATAGGAAGAATTTATGAATATTTCTTAAATAAATTTGCGAAGGTTACTGCAGATGATGACGGTGTATTCTTCACGCCCAAATCTCTAGTTAAGATGATAGTAAATGTTATTGAGCCTAAGGGTGGGATTTTGCTAGATCCAGCTTGTGGATCAGGTGGTATGTTTATTCAATCTGGAGATTTTGTAAATAGTAAAGGAATGAATGCTAATAGTGCTATGACGTTTTATGGTCAAGAGAAAGTGGAATATAATGCGCAACTTTGTCTTATGAATATGGCTGTGCATGGTTTAACAGGTGTTATTAAGTCTGGAGATGAAGCTAATAGTTTTTACCACGATGCTCATAATCTTGATGGATCTTGTGATTATATTATGGCTAATCCCCCTTTTAATGTAGATAAGATAAAAGCCGAGCCTGCTGAAATTGCCAATCGTCTTCCATTTGGAATGCCAGGGGTAAATAAAGATAAAGAAGTAAGTAATGGTAATTATCTATGGATTTCTTATTTTTATAGTTATTTGAATGAAAGAGGGCGTGCAGGGTTTGTCATGGCTTCTTCGACAACTGACAGTCGAGGAAAAGATAAAGATATAAGAGAAAAGTTAGTTAAAACAGGACATGTTGATGCAATGCTTAGTGTGGGTAATAATTTCTTTTATACTAGATCGCTACCATGTTCATTGTGGTTTTTTGATAAGGGGAAATCTAAAGAAATTAAAGACAAAGTACTATTTATTGATACAAGAAATTATTATACAGTTGTTGATAGAACGTCAAATGAATGGTCAGAGTGGCAACTTAAGAATATAAATGCAATTGTTTGGCTTTACAGAGGAGAAGTTGATAAGTACACTAATCTCCTAAATGAGTATCGAACAAAACTAGGAAGTGATATTTCTTTTACTGAAAAAATATCTGAATATATTAAAAAAATAAAGAAATTAAAAAAAGAAGCAAAAGAAGCAAACGAGGCTGCAGGAAGAATAGAGAAAAAAGAAATTAGAGAAAAATATGAAATTGAATTAGCAGAAATTACAGAATTATTGACTATAGCGAAAGAAGCGAATTGGTTGTATGAAAAATTTGGAGATGGTGTATATGCGGATATACTTGGATTATGTAAGGTTGCAACTATTTCTGAGATAAAAGATAAGGATTGGTCGCTTACACCAGGTGTTTATGTTGGCGTTAAGCCTAGCGAGGATGACGGTGTTAATTTCAAAAAACGTATGGGAGAGATTCATTGCGAATTACTATCATTACAGGAAGAATCAAATGAACTAATGGATACCATATTAAAGAATATGGAGGAAATGGGGATATGACGTATAAAAAAATAAAACTCGGAGAAATTTCTAAAGTATCTTCTAGTAAAAGAATATTTGCAAAGCAATATGTTAAGTCCGGAGTACCATTTTATAGACAAAAAGAAATTATTAATAAAAAAAATAAAGAGGAATTAAAAGATCGATTATATATTAATGAGGAACTATATACTGATATAAAGAAGAAATATGGAGTACCGAAAAAGGGTGATATACTAATCACTGCTGTAGGCGCAACTTTAGGTATACCATATGTTGTTGAAGATGAAGTGTTTTATTTTAAGGATGGTAATTTAATTTGGCTAAGTAATTTCTCGGAAATAGTAGATTCAAAGTATCTTTACTACTGGATTACATCTGATATAGGACAAAAGTCGATGTGGGCAAGGGTCATAGGTTCAGCGCAGCCTGCACTTACAATTGATACAATTAAACAGTTTGAAATATCGATACCATCCTATGAGACACAATGTAAGGTCTCAAGTATTCTTTCAACATATGATGACCTCATTGAAAATAATCAAAAACAAATAAAACTTCTAGAAGAAGCTGCTCAACGGATTTATAAAGAATGGTTTGTAGAGTTTCGATTTCCAGGGTCTGAAAATATAAAATTTATAGATGGGATACCAGAAGATTGGGTTAATGATAGGGTGGATAGCTTCTTTAAAGTTACTATAGGAAAAACTCCACCTAGAGTCGAGAAACAGTGGTTTACAAAAGGAATGAACGGAATACCTTGGATATCTATTTCTGATATGGGGAATGAAGGGGTATTTGTATTAAATACTTCAGAAAAACTGACAAGTGAGGCAGTAATAAAACATAATGTGAAGGTGGTTCCAGGTGGGACAATTTTAGTTAGTTTTAAACTTACTGTGGGACGTGTTGCTATAGCAACAACTGATATGTGTACAAATGAGGCTATTGCACATTTTTATATTAATAACCCTATTTTAAGAGAGTATTCGTATTTTTATCTGAAAAATTTTGCATATGATACACTAGGTAATACGTCTTCTATTTCTAAGGCAGTAAATTCAAAAATTATAAAAGCGATGTCGTTTATTATGCCCTCTGAGGAAGTACTAAAAGCTTTTTCTCTGCGTGTTAATCCTATTTTAAGAGAGATAAAAATAAAGCAAAATCAATGCTCTATGCTAATAGAAGCTCGAGATAGACTATTACCAAAGCTAATAAATGGAGAAATAGAAGTTTAGGTTTACCAATAGTATTGAACTACTTAACAGTTTGTATTACTCAAATTAGAAATAAAAAATTTAATTACATTATTCGTCGAAAAAATTTATTTTATATCAAATCTTATATACAATTCGTTATTATTAGAAAAGGAGGTGCCAAATAATGAGTTATGATTATTCAGAGAATATTCTTGTTCAAGAGAGTGCAGGAAATTTATTACGCGATGAACTGGGATGGGATGTTCAGTTTGCTTATAATACAGAAAAATTGGGGAAAGATGGCACTTTTGGGAGAGAAAATTATAAAGATATATTATTAACTAGATATTTTGAAAAGGCATTAAAAAAATATAATCCATGGATTAATGAGAATCAAATTATCGAAGCTAGACAACTATTAGAAAAAAGACTATCTACATCATCATTATTGCAACTGAATGAAAAAAAATATTTTTTAATTCGTGATGGAATTCCTGTAACTGTAAAAAAAGATAACGGGAAAACAGAAGTTAAAACGGCCATAGTTATAGATTTCCAAAATCCAGAAAATAATTATTTTCTTGCGATTAAGGAACTTAAGATACATGGAGAAATATATCGAAGAAGAACAGATATAGTTGGTTTTGTAAATGGTATTCCGTTGCTTTTTATAGAACTTAAAAAGAATACAGTGGATGTTAGACATGCCTACGATGATAACTACACTGATTATCAAGATACAATTCCTAATTTGTTTTATTATAATGCATTTCTAGTGCTTTCTAATGGAACAGAGGCTAAATTAGGTACTTTGGGAAGTAAGTTTGAGTTTTTCCATGAATGGAAACGTCTTGCTGAGGGTGACGAGGGTAGTGTAGCTCTTGAGACTATGCTTCGAGGTATTTGCAAAAAAGAAAGTTTTTTAGATTTATTTGAGAACTTTATTCTATATGATCATTCGGGTGGACGTACTGCAAAGATACTTGCTCGAAATCATCAATACCTAGGAGTAAATGAGGCTATTAAAGCTTATGAGAGAAGAGAACTTAATAAAGGTAAATTGGGAGTTTTCTGGCACACACAAGGTTCAGGTAAAAGTTATTCGATGTTATTCTTTGCGAAAAAGGTGCGTAGGAAAATACAAGGAACACCGACGTTTGTTGTTTTAACGGATAGAGAAGAACTTAATACTCAAATAAGTGAAACGTTTGAAAATTGTAGGCTATTAGGAAAAGATGTTAAGGCTAGTCAATTTATTGCTACTAGCGGTGAAGACTTAGTAGAAAAATTAAAAGGTAATCCAAGTTTTGTATTTACCTTAATTCAGAAATTTAATAAATCGGATGAGAAACCTATATATCCTGATCATGATATTATCATTATGTCCGACGAGGCTCATAGGAGTCAATATGGTATTTTCGCTGACAATATGATGAAACTATTACCTACAGCAGCACGTATAGGATTCACAGGTACACCATTACTTTCTAGTGATAATATTACAGCTCGAACATTTGGTGGTTACGTGTCGGTATACGACTTCAAAAGAGCTGTTGAAGATGGAGCAACAGTACCACTTTATTATGAAAACCGTGGAAAGAAAATTGTTGATTTAGAAAATCCAGAAATAACAGATAAAATAATAAATGCGATAGAAAATGCAGATTTAGATATTAGTCAACAAGCGAAACTAGAAGCGGAATTTGCTAAAGAGATACATTTATTAACCGCTGAACCTAGATTAAGATCTATTGCTCAAGATTTTGTAAGACATTATTCAGATTTATGGACTAGTGGAAAGTCTATGTTTGTGTGTTTAAATAAGGTTACATGTGTTCGAATGTATGATTATGTTCAAGAATATTGGAAAAAAGAAATTGAATTATTAAAAATACAATTAAAACATGCTAGTCAACAGGACTCTCTTGAAATTGAGAAAAAAGTTAGATGGATGAAAGAAACTGAGATGGCTGTTGTAATTAGCCAAGAACAAAACGAGGTTCAAACATTTAAAAAATGGAATCTGGATATAAAGTCGCATAGATTGAAAATGGAGAAAAGAGAATTAGATAAAGAATTTAAAGATTCGAAGAATCCGTTGCGTATAGTTTTTGTATGTGCAATGTGGTTAACTGGATTTGATGTTAAATGTCTTTCGTGTCTATATCTTGACAAGCCATTAAAAGCACATACCCTTATGCAAACTATAGCTCGAGCAAATCGTGTGAATGAAGGTAAGAGCAATGGATTAATAGTTGATTATATCGGGATTGTTAAAGCATTGAGGAAAGCTCTAGCGGACTACACTGCCAATAATAGTGGTACAGGGACTATGGATCCTACGGTAGATAAAGATGTTTTAATCTCTCGTATTGTAGAAACTATTGGAAAAATTGATGAATATTTTAAAGGTAGAGATTTTTATTTAGGATATCTTATAAATGCAGATGGGTTTAAAAAATTATCATTTATTCAAGATGCAGCTAATATAGTTTGTGATTCGGAAGAAGATAAGAGAATGTTCAATACTTATGCTGTTGAAATACATCGTCTGATGAAATATATTAATAGGGATGATATTGATAAAAATCTAAGAAAACAATATGAGGCTATTTTGGCTATTTATTCTGAAATAAAGAAAACAAGGAAATCTGTAGATAATACAGATCTTATGATTGAAATAAATAAGATCATAAGTGATTATGTCGAAATTGAACATATTCCTTATATTAATAAGGAAGAGATGAAGAGATTAGATATTAGTGCAATTAACTTTGATTTTTTACGAAGAGAATTCGCTAAAAATAAGAGAAAAAATCTTATTTTACGAGATTTAGAAGAGTTAATACAGCAGAAACTAGGAGGTATGTTACATAATAATCCTGACAGGATTAATTATTATGAACGATATAAACAGATTATAAGTGATTATAATAATGAACAAGATAGAGCTACAATCGAGAAGACGTTCATGGGACTTTTAGCATTAGCTAATCAAATGAGTTACGAAGAACAACGTTATGTTCGTGAAGGATTTTCAAGTGATGAAGAGCTATCTCTTTATGACATGTTATTCCGTGAAGATTTAAACAAGAATGAGATTAAGAAATTAAAAGAAGTAGCAACTACATTGCTTAGTCAAATTAAAGCTAAAATAGCGGAATGTGATCATTGGACAGATAAGCAAGAAACTAAGGCAACAATCGATAATCTTATTCGAGATATTCTTTGGAATGGATTGCCAGAATGTTATGATGATTTAAGTATATCTATATATCGGAAACGTATATATGAATATGTTTATACGCGATATAAAGAAGTAGCATAATTGAAATTATAAAAGTGCAATTAATGGATAATCGAAAAACTAATAAAACTCTATAAATAATTAAAACTTATTTATAGAGTTTTATTAAATTGATCTTAATTTCTTAATCGAGATATGGGTGATGGAGTTATTTTATTAGACTCACCTACTATAGAAAATTCTTTTGTTTTATAGCTAATATAGTCCTCGAAATCTGGGAATAATTCACTTGTATAATATTCATACTCTTTTAATTTTTCTATAAGTTCTTGTTGGATTTCTTTGTAGTATACTTGTTTTATTTCTTTTTCTTGACCTTTCTTTTGAAATAATGAAATAAGTTCATCTATTTTTTCTGTTGTTAAGTTAGAATCTTTATAATTGGGGTATGCTAAAGTACTAGTGTTAAGGATTTTATTTATTTCGTTGATTTGTCGATCCTCAATAGTATATTTTTTAAAAATACTATCTAAATCCGATAATAATTTGGGGTTATTCGCAGATGATTCTGAATCAGCGATTTTCTTTTTTAATTTTTCAAGATATTTAATGCTTTGTTCTATAGAAAAATTCAGTTTAATTATTACTCTTTCAATAGTTTCAAAGTTTGAATCCTCAGATATTTTATTATCATATATATTGAAAATGTTTCTTAATTTCTCATAGTTAAGGAATGCACCCTTTTGGGCTTTAATTCTTTTATTCTTTCTATATTTGTTTACAAAGGATACAATACTTGTTTCAGAATCTGCATTTATGGCATAAGCTTCTAATTGAGGATCGAAAATAGGGAATTCCTCGCTTAACATAAATAACATTGCAATGTATGGATTTTCTGTTATATCCAATAAGGATGTAGGGAGACCGTAATGTTGAAGGATAGCAAGTTGATTGGTTCTCTTATTACTATCTTTATTTTTATCTAGTGAAATATATTCTAGTTCTTCAGGGAATTCTTGAGCTATACTTTTATACATTTGTTCAAATTTACTATATAAGTCATAACCGTCTTTATTTTGTTTTTTTCTAAAGACTCCTGGGATAGTATCCCAATTTTCTCTTTGCCCTCTAAAATAGTTGAATTTATTTAGCTTTAATTCTGTAATTAATTCCTTTAGCAAATAAAATATACTCCAATTATTTTTAGAATCCTTATATCCATTACCTGTGCCATTATTTTGTAGATATAGATTTATATTTTCAACAAAGTTCTTTAGTTCACTTGATAAATTTCCATCGATTTCTAATGAATTAATGTAATAAAATTTAGAAAAATTTTTTATTGAATCTTTTTCTATATTATCTTTTGCTAGTATGTTTATAGTTATTATTCCATCTTTAAATATATGCTTGTTTAATTCTTTTACACCATCAGGAGTGGAAAGTAGCTTTCCTAATTGTTCATAAAATTCTTTTTCTTCTGTCATAGTTATCCTTCAATTACACCCAAGTTCATAAGTCTATATTTCATTGTTTGTTTAGAAACATTTAGTTTTTTTGCTAATTTCTCTATTAATTTATCAGCACTAGAATTTTCTAATTCATGATCGCTCATTTGTTCCTCTTCCTGATATTGCTCTATCGCCATTGCTAATAGTTCTTTTGGCATTAATAGTAGTGTAGCAAATCTATTGGCTGCCCGTTCTCTTATTGAATCAGTAAAAGAATAATCACTGCTATCTATTAATCTATCTGATATTCCTACATGATTTAAGATACAATGACCTAATTCATGGGCAATTGTAAATCTTTGACGTTGTATGGGTTCTGTATTATTAACGTGAATTTCCCTTTTTTCACTATCATATTGTCCTGAATGACGACTTTGATCGAATTTCTTTATTTTTACATTTATTGTTTCAGCAATTTTTTCTAAGTCAATACTTAATTCATTTTCTTTTAGCATTATATTCCCTACATCATATTTAAAATCATCAAAATAATCAAGAAATTCTTCAGGATATATATCCTTGTAGTATATAATTTGATTCTCCATAATAGTTTCATCTCCTTAGTTTCGATTATAATTTTATATTAAAAAAAATTATTTTTCAATCAATATGATAATTTATATAATAAAAATTATCATATTGATTTTTATATTTATTGTATAGCTAATATATATATTAATATAATAATTTTCAATTCAATATTTAATATAATTTTAGATAAAGAAAAGTATCCAAGGAACTAATGTCCTGAGATACTTTTTATCTGTACAATTATTTCCCTAATTTTTCTAATTGTTTAGCTAGGCGATCGTTTACGAAGTCCCAGTTTACTACACGGAAGAACTCTTTAATGTAGTCTGGACGACGGTTTTGATAGTTTAGGTAATAAGCGTGCTCCCAAACGTCTAATCCAAGGATTGGAGTAAGACCTGTTAAGTAAGGAGAGTCTT
>ERZ772956.2219-NODE-2219-length-12565-cov-4.629337_pt1 | contig 12565 bp, 17 predicted proteins | sample MGYA00580683_ERZ772956 | MGnify/ENA primary metagenome ERZ772956 (study PRJEB29015, sample SAMEA2738077) | human oral metagenome | biome: human oral; feature: human-associated habitat; material: saliva | place: China | collected 2212 ... | reverse complement strand
ATGATCCAATTTTAGGATTAATATTTGGAACAGCTAATATAGCAACAAGAACTGTTACATTGTCTAATCTATCATTAGAATCATATCATGTTAAGTATGATAATTTTATAACAAAAGAAGGAATATTATCAAAAAGAAAAGGGGACTATTTTGCTGAAAGAGCAGATATTGAAAAAATATTACGATACGGAATAAAAGATAAGATTTTATTAGAAGATGGAGTGGAGGGATTAAAACTATTTTTAGTATCTTTAGGAAAAGAAATTTCACATTTACGAAGTGATATTTTATCAAAAACAAGTCTACAGCTCCCTTTTCTATCATTAGATATGAATGTTGTTAATAAGCTATCAAAATATAATATAGATATGGCGAGTGTTTATACTGTTGAGAAACAAGCTTTAATATCAATTATTATAAATGAGATAATTAGGAGAATACATCAATTAATAATTTGTCATATGGAAAAGAATGTTGATATGAATTTATTAGAGGTGAGAACTAGAAAAATACTTAGTTATTCAAATATTATAGCCTCGTCATCTAATATTTTAGAAGTTGGAATTAGAATAGCATTAAAAGATAGTAGTGCTATAAATAAATTGGATATAGGAGGATTAGGAGTTACAATTTATAGAGTAATATCAGATACTAAATATCAAAAAAGAATAAAAATGGAGATAGAAAATTTACAGAATCCACAACTCAAAAAATCATGTGGACCAGGAGGACAATATGGAAACAACTATGACTTTAAAAGTGAAATGGAGCAAATTGAGGAATTAAAGCAAAGAATTTCTAATAATATAAGTCGTTATGAGGAAATAATTTTTAGGATAGACGAGTGTTTGAGTATGGTTAAAGACCATAAAGATTATAACTTTATCCAAATGAAATATTTTGACAAAATGACTTATGAAGAAATAGCTGAGAAGTTAGATATTCATATAGCTAATACATACAAAATGAGAAATAGAATTCTAGAGGCTTTGGAGATACATTTTAAGACCCAAAGATTAATAGAATTTTAATAAATGCGAAAATGCCGCGAAAAAGGTGCGAAAATGCTGCTATTTTATTACTAAAAAAAATGTGATAGTATGGTAGCATATGAAGATTATAAGTTAATCTTTAATAAAATTTTCTCTCCCCCAGAGTAGAAAACAAGTTATTGACTTCTTGTAAAAAAGTCTTTTTATTTTATGAAAAAGGTGTATAATAAACATAACAAAACTATAAAGGGGGATAGAAATATGAAGTTTGATTTTATGAAAGCATTACGAGAAATGCAAAATCAGGAATTAAGTTATAATAAAATTATATTCAATTATGATATATTAAATGATGAGGATAATAATTTTAGGAGTAATTTATTTTCAGATACACTAATAGAAAAAGGATATATAAAAAGTAAAATTGTTGATACATTTTATGAAAAAAATCTAAAAAGTGTTACTAAAAATGATTTAAAAGAAGAATTTAGACAAGAAGCTGAAGAATTAAAAAAGAAATTAAAAGAAGTAATAAAAGACTATAATCAGGTAAATAATACTAATATAAAGATAAATTATAGATTTGATTTATCATTGGATAATGAAAATGGGAAAATCTAATATTATTATTTTAAGAGAACTCAAAAGGTTCTCTTTTTTTATTATAAACTGGAGGTGAAGTAGCGTTGAAATTAAATGCAAGGCAAAAGGCTTTTTGTGAATATTATGTAGCTAGTGGCAATGCTACTGAATCTGCAATAAAGGCTGGGTATAAAGAAAAGAATGCTAGAAAAATTGGTAGTGAAAACTTGACAAAAACGGACATAAAAGCCTATGTTAAAGAATTAATGGATAAAGCTGAATCTGAAAGAATTGCATCTGCAGAAGAAGTTCTACAAAACTTAACTGCAATGATGAGAGGAGAAATTCAAGAAGAAGTCGTAGTGATAGAAGGGAATGGTGATTACAGCTCTTCTGCAAGAATAATGAAAAAACAAGTATCTGCTAAAGATAGAATAAAAGCAGCTGAATTATTAGGAAAAAGACATGCTTTATTTACTGATAAAACTAAAATTGAAGGAACTTTGCCAGTTATGATTGTTGGTGAAGATGATTTAGATGAGTAAATTTATAAAAATAAGTTTACCTCAAATCGTTGGAAAGGGCTATAAATCGTTTTGGAACTTCAAGGGTAGGTATAAGGTAGTTAAGGGGTCAAGAGCTTCAAAAAAGAGTAAGACAACAGCTCTGTGGATAATCTATAACATGATGAAATATAAAAATGCAAATACTCTTGTCGTAAGAAAAGTTTTTAGAACTTTAAAAGATAGTTGCTATTCAGATTTAAGATGGGCTATTAATAGATTTCAAGTTCAAGACTACTGGGAATTAAAAGAAAGTCCACTTGAAATGACATATAAACCAACTGGGCAAAAGATTTTATTTAGAGGTTTTGATGATCCATTAAAAATTACATCAATTTCAGTGCCTGTTGGACAATTGTGTTGGTGCTGGGTTGAAGAAGCATATGAGCTAACAGATGAAACAGCTTTTAATATGCTAGATGAAAGTATTAGAGGAGTTGTAGAAGAGCCTTTATTTAAACAAATTATTTTAACCTTTAACCCCTGGAATGAAAGGCACTGGTTAAAGCCTAGATTTTTTGATAGAGTTGCACCAAACATATTAGCTTTAACTACTAATTACTTGTGTAATGAGTGGCTTGATGAAGCTGATAAGAAATTATTTGAAGATATGAAAAAAAATAACCCTCGTAGATATCAAGTTGCTGGACTTGGTAACTGGGGTATAGTGGATGGGCTTGTCTATGAAAATTGGCAGGAATTAGAATTTGATTGGAGAGAAATTTTAAATAAAAGACAAAAAGCAAAAACAGTATTTGGGTTAGATTTTGGATATACGAATGACCCTGCTGCTTTTTTTTGTGGAATATTAGACTTAGAACAAAAAGAAATTTATGTTTTTGATGAAATATATCAAAAAGGAATGCAAAACACAGCTATTTATAACAATATAGAAAAGTTAGGTTTTAAGAAAGAAATTATAGTTGCTGATAGTGCAGAACCTAAGAGCATAGACCATTTGAAAGGTTTAGGACTTTATAGAATAAAAGCATCTAAAAAAGGGAAAGATAGTATTAATGCTGGAATACAGTTTATCCAAGATTTTAAAATTTTTATCCATCCTAGGTGTGTGAATTTTTTAACAGAGATTTCTAACTATGCTTGGGATAAAGATAAGTTTGGAAAGTCAATAAACAAACCCATAGATGACTTCAATCACTTAATGGATGCTATGAGGTATGCACTGGAAGATTATATGAGAAATAACTCTGTAAGAACAATAGATAGAAATAGCTTAGGAATAAGGTAGGAAGGAGGATTAATGGATGTACAAGAATTAAAAGAAGCACTGGATGCATTTATAAAAAATGAATTGCCAGAGCTACAAAAAATGGAAGATTATTATAGTGGAAAACACAATATTTTAAATAAAAAAGATAGAAGTAATAAGAAAAAAGATACTAAGTTAATTAATAATTATCCAGAGTATATCACAACTATTGCAACAGCCTATTTCTTAGGAAAACCAATAGCTTATGCTTTACAAGATGATAAATTAAAAAAAGATTTTGAAAAACTATCTGAATATTTAGCAACAGAAGAAGAGCAACAAGAAAACTTTGAACATGCTTCAAATTTGAGTGTGTTTGGAAAATCTTATGAACTTTGGTATATGGATGTAGATAAGACTATTGGAAATATAGTTTTAGACCCAAGAGATTGCTTTATTTTGAGGGATAACACAGTAAAAAAAGAAATAACTGCAGCTGTTAGATGGGATAAAACCAAAAATAAAGAAGATAAATGGATTTATACATTAGAAGTTTATGACAGTACAAGTGTTACAACTTATGAATTTCTATCTGATAGTGATAAAAAAGAAGTTCCAACTGTAAAGGGAGAAACTAAGCTACATGGTTTTAATCAGGTCCCAATTATTGAATTTTTAAACAATAAAAGAGCTAATGGAGATTTTAAAAATGTAATTTCTTTGATAGACGGCTACAATGAAGCCACTTCAACTGCTATTGATGATATGAAAGATTTTACAGATGCTTTCTTAGTTTTAATCAACATGGGGGGAACTGATGAAGAAACAATAGAGAAAATGAATAAAAATAAAGTTATGCTTGTCAATGAGCAAGGGGATGCTAAGTGGCTTGTTAAACAAGTCAATGATAGTTATGCTCAAAATAACAAAAATAGATTAAATCAAGATATTCATAAATTTTCTATGATACCAGATATGCAAGATAAGGAGTTTTCAGGAAACAGTTCAGGAGTTGCACTTGGATATAAGTTATTAGCATTAGAACAGTTAGCAGCACAAAAGGAAATGTATTTCAAAAAAGCAATTAATCAAAGATTGCAACTTATGATAGATTTCTATAATTTAAAAATTAGTCCGAAGGATATTCAAAAAGTCTTTACAAGAAATATTCCTAAGAATTTGGTTGAAGCAGCAGATACAGCTCAAAAATTACAAGGAATAGTATCACATGAAACTATCTTATCTATTTTGCCTTTTATAGAAGATGCAAAAGTTGAACTTGAAAAAATAAAAGCAGAAGAAGATATCAATGCTGAAAAAGATATGAATACTCCAATTGGAGTTGGTGCTAATGGCTCAAAAAAATAGAGATTATTGGGAAAAAAGACAAGTTAAAAGAGAAGCTAAGGCGTTTACTACTATACAAGATATTGAAAAGGAGTATAAAATCGCACTTGAAAAGGCTAAACAAAACATAAATAAAGAACTTAGTAGAATTGGTACTACTTATATGAAAGATAATAATTTAAGTTATCATGATGCTTTGAAACTTTTGAAAGGTGATGAATATAAGGTTTGGAAAAAAGATTTACATGAATATATGGCTGAATATAATAAACTTTTAAAAACTGCACCTTTAGAAGCTAAAAAACTTTATTTAGAAATTGAAACATTATCTGCTAAAAGTCGTATGAGCCACTTAGATAGTCTTAGAGCACAAGTTGATATGGAAATGGTAAAACTTATCTTTGGAGTTGAAGATAGTGCTAAAAATGGGTTAGCATCAGTTTATAGAGATACTTTCATAGAAGTAACAAAAGATTTGGGAATTAATGCTATTGTAAGTAGAGATAAAATAAAAGCTGTTTTAGACAGACCTTGGAGTGGTGCAAACTTCTCTGAAAGGCTTTGGAGTAATACAGATAAATTGGCTCAAACAGTGAAGCAAGAAATAGTAAATGGAATGATACAAGGTATTAATTTACAAACTATGACTAAAAGAGTTTCTGAAAGATTTGAAACAGCTAAAAAGAATGATGTTGAAAGACTTTTAAGAACAGAAGTTAATTATACTTTGAATCAAGCTACTTTGGATGGATATAAAGAAGCTGGAATAGAAAAATATGAGTTTAGTGCTACATTAGATAGTAGGACCAGTCAAATTTGTTCAGAGTTAAATGGAGAAATATTTGAAATAAAAAAAATTGCAGTTGGTCTTAATTATCCACCAATGCACCCAAGATGCAGAAGTACAACTATCCCTATTGTTGATTATGAAAGTTTAGCTAAACAAGCCCGAGATGAAATAGGAGAAAAAGATAACAATGATAATGAACCATTGACAAATGATGAAAATAAGAGTATAAATGAATTTAAAGAATCTACATCTATAAAAGAAGCAAATGAATTTGCTGAAAAATTAGGACTAAGAGCTGATTATACTGGGGTAGATATAAGATGTGCTAATGAATGGAATAAAGGTTTGTATGATATGAAAGAAAAATTCCCTGAAATCTTAGAAACAATTCATTTTGTTGGTTCTAGCCAAAGTAGAAATAAGTTAATAGAGCAAGATGTATTAGATTATCTATTTTCTCAAAATTACAGCCAAATAGAAATAAATGCATTTTTAACTAAACTGAGGGAAGAAATTGGTATAGGAAAAACTGAATTTGCAGTTTCTATGACTGTTCCAAAAGAGTTAAAAAAAGAAGTGGTGTATAGAGTGATAGATAAGTACTCAGGGATAACTATGAATGCTAAATACTTTAAGGATTATGACAAGGTAATAGAAATCAGTAGGCAACAAGTAGAAACAAAAAATTCACCTATTGGTTGCGATACTGTTAAAGCTACTTTTGATCATGAATTTGGGCATAAAATAGATTATTTTTTAGGTTTAAGAAAAAATAGTGAAATAAGAAAAATGTGTTTGAAGAATTTACAGGAAGATGGAGAAAATTTATCATTGTATTCTGTTTACAATAAAGATATTCAAACTTGTTTTAACGAAACAATAGCTGAGAGTTGGAGTGAATATTGTAATAATCCTAAACCTAGGGAAATCGCTAAAACTATTGGAGAACTTATAGAAAGTGAATATAGAAAATTTAAGAAAGGGGAATGATTCCATGAAACGTTTATTATATAAATCTGAAATTCAGGGATATTGTAAAATGAATGGGACTTTATTAGAGATTATTGTTTCAAATCCACCTCAATGGGTTATAGATGAAGTTAATGAACATAACGAAGTTGAAAAAAAAAGAATAGAGGCTAGAAAATGGATGGTCCAACAAGGATTTCCTAAAATAGAAATAAATTAATAAATTATAAAGCACTGAGCTAAAAATGAACTGGGTGCTTTTTTTATTGCAAAGAAAGGAGGTATAGAGATAAATATTGTCGTACTGGTGGACATAAAACACCTGGATAAAATATAGTCAAACAGGACTTTAAACAGGAGGATAAAATGAAAAGATTTAATTTTAATATTCAACAATTTGCAGAACCAGGAGAACCAAAAACATTTACTCAAGAAGAAGTTGACAAAATGATTGAAACTAGACTTAAAAGAGAAAATGAAAAGTTTGAGAAGTTTAAAACTGAACTTGAAAGAAAGCATGATGAAACCATTGAAGATTATGAGGAAAGAATTAAAAATGCTAATCTTACTGCAGAAGAAAAGCATAAAAAAGAAATTGATAAAATTCAAAAAGATTTAGATGCAAAGAATGCTGAGCTTACAAAGATTAAGACAGATGAAATCAAAAGAACTACATTAGCAAAGTATAAAATGCCAGATAAATTTTTAGACAGAATATCAGGTACTAATGAAGAAGAAATAGAAGCATCTGTAAAAGCTTTTGCAGAAACAATGGGAGAATATGTAAAATCTCTTGGTGCTAGTGGAGTACCAGGAGCAATGAATGGTGGAAGTAATGGTGGAGCTGATAAAAAAGCTCAATTAGAAGAATTAAGAAAAAAGGCTTTTGAAAGTGGTTCTATTGAAGATAGAGCTAAGTATACAAGAGCTAAGCAAGAATTTGAAGAACAAAATACAGGAGGTAATGAATAATGGCAAATATAGACAACAAATTACATTCAGGAAATCAATTTATTTCAAATGATATTTTAGAAGAATTACAATTAGTAAATCCTAATGTTTCTCCTATCATATCTCATATTTTAAGAGGTGGAAGAGTAGACAAAACTGACTCTACTACTATTGAATGGGTGGACCATTATGAAAGAAAAGTATCATCAACTTTAAAAAAGGCATTAGCAACAGCTGACACTGAAATTCAAGTAGTAGATGCTGATATATTAGTAAAAGATGCTTTACTATCTATTGGAGATGAAATAGTAAAAATTACTAATGTTAAAACTGATAATAAGGCAGATATTACAAGAGGTTATGCTGGAACTACTGCAACAACAGGAAATATAGCAATAGGGACTTTGGTGCAAAGTTTAGGTATAGAAATGGAAGAAGGAGGAGAATTAAAGGCTTCAACTGTTAGATTACCAGTTCATATTACAAATAATACTGGAATTATCTATGAACAATATAAAGTTACAGAAACAGCAAAACACTTAAATCCACATGGACAAGGTGGCTTATCTGTAAGAGAATTAGAATCTCAAAAGAAAAAAGATGAATTGTTAGGAATTATGGAAAATAAATTCTTAAATGGAGTTAAATTTACAAGTGGAAATTTAAGAATGTCAGGTGGAGTAAAAGCATTAATTAAAAAACATGGAATAGTCATAGATGCTAATAATCAACCTTTTTCATTAGATTTATTAGATAATGTTGTAAAGGCAATAGTTGATAAAGGAAACCCAGGAGCAGCAGATTTAAAAGCTGGTTTCTATTCTCTATGTGTTCCTTATACAATTTTAAGAAGTATTAATAAATTGAATAAGGATACTGTTAGAACAGATATAACTGAAAAAATAACAGGAACTAAAATTGAAGAAATAGTCACTACATCTGGTACTGTATCTGTATTTCCAGCAACTTCATTAGCAGAAAATGAGTTTATATTAATGAACTTAAATGAAGCTAGAATAAAACAATTATATCCAATTAAAGAAGAAATTGGTGCTAAGACAGAATTGGCTGATAATTATTTCTTACATGGAGAATATGCACATCAAATAACAAAATTGCCTTTCCAAGTGCATGTTAAAAATGTAAAAATATCTTAGGAGGTTGTAATGGCAAAAGATACTAAAAAAGAAAATGAAGTAATAGAAGAAGAAAAAGAAACAACTTTTTATTCTAACTATAAAAATTTAATTATAGCTGGAACATCTATTCAATTCAAAGATGGTATTTACTCAACATCTGATGAAACTGAGATAGAAATATTAAAAAATAATAACCTAGTGACTGAGGCAGGAGAATAGAAACTCCTGCTTTTTTCATATATGGAGGTTAGAAAATGGAAGAAATATACAACAAAATAATTGAAAAAGTGAAAGAATTAACAATTATTAGCAACGAAGCTAGATTGAAAATTCAAGTAACTATTTTAGTTAGAAAATCTCTGAATTTTATGAATAGAGATGATTTTCCAGTTGAACTCATAGAGCCATTTGCAGAGCATTTGGTATTAAAAACCATTGAAGAAACAAACTTGCAAGGCAACATTTCAAAAGTTACTGAGGGAGATACCACAATAGAATACAACACAAGTAGCAACTCTACTGATGAAATGTTTTTATCTTTAAAAAGCCAATTATTTAGGTTTAGAAAGGTTGGTACTGTATGAGTATTTTAGATAAGTTACATAATGATAGAGTTACAGTTATTAGATCTGTTGTAGTAGTGGATGAATATGGTGGAGCATTTGAAGAACAAAGAGAAATATTAAAAGATATCCCTTGCAGACTTTCACAAAAGTTATTGAGAGGAGTTTTACCTGGACCAGTTAACAGCAGTTCACAAGAATATAAGTTATTTGTAGGTTTAGATGTAGATATAAAGCAAAATGATTTATTAAAAGTTACTAGAAAAGCAGATAGAGCTATTTATATGTTCAAAGCATCAAAACCTTTGGCATACAACATAATAAAACACAAGGAGATAGTTTTAACTGAAGTATCTGAAAATGAGGTGGATTATGGAGCTTAAAGGGTTTAAAGAGCTTGACAAAATTCTTGACGAAATAAAAACTCAAGCTCCAAAATCTACTGAAAGATTTTTAATGCTACAGGCAGAAGAATTAAAGAAAGATGTTAAAGATTTAACACCAGTTGATACGGGAACCTTAAAGAACTCTTGGCAAAGAGAAAATGGAAGAAGATTAACTGGAAAAAACTTTACACAGATTATTTTTTCTATGACTGATTATGCCACCTCATGTTGAGTATGGACATAGAACTGGAAGAAGTAAAACCAAATTTGTCAGAGGTAGATTTATGCTTAGAACAGCTGTAGCTATGAGACAAATTAAATTCTATAAAGATTTAAAAAATTTTTATGGAGGTTTGATAAAAAAATGAAATGGATAGATATAAGAAATGCATTAAATAAGATTATTTCTGAAAAACTAAAAGTAAATCCATATAGTGAAGACATAGACAATATCAAAAAGCCTTGTTTTTATATAGATTTGATTAGCTATAAAAAAGAATTTAACTCTGAATATAGAGAATTAAAAACAATAGATATTGATGTTATCTATTATCCAAAAACTAATGGAAAGCTTACTAATGCTGAAATATTAGAGAATTTAGAAAACTTGGATAATGCTTTAGAAATAGAAGGTAAAAAGGTTTTACAAGTACTGGATAGATTTCTAACTCTAAGGAATACAGATATAAAAATTGTAGATAGAGTTGGGCATTATGTATTTTCGTTAAGTCTATATGACTTATATGGAAAAACTGTTGATTATGAGTTGATTAAAGATTTGAAGTTAAGATTTTAAATAGGAGGTAGCAATTAATGGGAAATGAAGTAGGACAAATAAAAGCTAGTCCAAACATTAATATAGGGTTTAAAACTCTTGCAACAACTGCTATACAAAGAAGTGAAAGAGGTATAGTTTGCTTAATATTAAAAAATACTAAGAAAACTGTTAAATGGAATACTCTAAAAACAATAGCAGATTTAAAAGAAAAAGAATGGGATGCTAAGAATATTAAATACATTAAATTAGTAATGCATTATGGAGCTAAAAAAGTTTTAATAAGAGTGTTGCAAACTGGAGAGAACTTAGATGATGTTCTAGGTGAATTTAAAGAAAGAAAAATGCATTGGTTAAGTTATCCAGGAGCAGAACAAGCAGATGACCAAAAACTTGTAACTTGGGTTAAACAAGTATTTGGAAATGATGGAGCAATAGGTAAGACTGTTAAATATGTTTCTAGCTTTGCTAATGATACAGATCATGTGGCTATTGTAGAGTTAGGAAATACTGGAACATATAAATCTATTTATGGAGATTTTACAGGGCAAGAATATACTGCTGCAATAGCAGGACTTATAGCTGGAATGCCTTTGAATAGGTCAGCAGATAACTTTGTAATGAGTGATTTAAAAGAAGTAGATTATTTTGAGCCTAAACTTGGTAAATTCTCTCTATACAATGATGATGAAAAAGTTAGAGTTAATTATGGTGTAAACTCAAAAACTACTTTTGATAGCACTTGGAAAAAAGATACAAGAAAAATCAAAATAGTTGAGGGAATGTGCTTTATAACTGATGACATAAGAGATACATTTAAAAATTATTGGCTAGGAATTTACATAAATGACTACAATAATAAAATGAATTTCTGCTCTAATGTTACAAAAGTTTATTTTAAAGAAATGGCTCCAAATGTGTTAAGTGGAGACTATGACAATAAGATTGAAATAGACTTAGAAGCACAAAAGAGATTAATTGTTTTAGATGGAAAAGACCCAGAAGAAATGACAGAAATGGATATATTAAAATATCCTAGTGGTGATGATGTATTTTTAACTGGTGATGTTAGATTTGCAGATACAATGTCAAATCTTTCTTTGGTCATAAAAATGTGATAGGAGGTAAAAATGGCAGATACAACAATAAGAGGTTATCATACCATTGCTGGGGCACATGGGACTCTTTGGATAGATAATGAAAAAATTGCTGAGTTTACAAAAGTAAATGCTAAAGTAACAGCTGATAGAAAAGATGTACAATTAGGCTTATCTGTGGATAGTAAAATTGTAGCTTTAAAAGGTGAGGGTAGTGTTACTCTTGAAAAAGTATATTCAAGAGGTAAAAAGATACTTGAAAAATTGGTAAAAGGGAGAGATGTTAGAGTTAGAATAGTTACTAACTTATCTGACCCAGATACACCAGGAAAACAAGAAGAAAGAATTTCTTTAGATAATGTTTGGTTTAATTCAATAGACTTAATCAACATTACAAAAGGAGAAGTAGTTGAGGAAGAATACCCATTTGGATTTACTCCAGAGGATTTGGCTTATGAAAATGATATAAAATAGGAGGTTTGGATGCTAGTTAGTATAGATGATTTATTAAAAAGAGGTAAAGAAAGAGAAAAAAAGAAAAAATTTAAGGTTTTAGTGAAAGAATTAGACAAAGAGATTGAATGTGAAGCTATAAGTCGTAAAGATTATTTAGATATAGTTTTAGATAATAATCAAGATACAGATGTTGAAATTATTTATAATTCTTGTCCTGTTTTTAGAGATGATAAATTAATAAATGAGCTAAAATGTAGTATGAATCCAACAGAAGTGGTTGAGAAAATTTTATCCTTTTCAACTATTTATTCATTGGCTAAAACTATTTTAGAACAATCAGATATAACACAAGCTGGACCTATAAGTAAATTTATTTCAGTTATGGATGAAGATATAAAAAACTAATAAAAACGGATTGGATAGCCTTCACAATATCTAAGTATGTGTTGAGGGGCTATCCTCTCCGTGAACTTCAAATTTTATCTAAAAGTGAACTATATTTTTTATATAGAATTTTAGTTGAAGAAATGAGTTGACTTAATAGTATTATAAAAGTATAATGAAAAAAAGACTAAAAGGTGGTGAATTCTAAATGTTAGGTTTAATTATATTTATTCTTATAATAGCATATACTGGAAAATATTATAGATGGACTGAAAGATTAGGTTATTTTAAATCTATGGGAATTACTGCTTTAATTATGTTTAGTGTTGTTGGACTTGCTATGATTGCTGGAAATATCAAT
>ERZ772956.2218-NODE-2218-length-12569-cov-17.636967_pt1 | contig 12569 bp, 9 predicted proteins | sample MGYA00580683_ERZ772956 | MGnify/ENA primary metagenome ERZ772956 (study PRJEB29015, sample SAMEA2738077) | human oral metagenome | biome: human oral; feature: human-associated habitat; material: saliva | place: China | collected 2212 ... | reverse complement strand
CCGAGGATGGTGGCCTCGTCGCCGGGGATGGGGGAGTAGTCCTTGTTGTGGGGCAACAGCCACACGTGTCCATCCGTGATCGACAGCTCTTTCACGGTGGCCTCGCCGTCGATCATGGCTGCCACGAACTCGCCGTTGCTGGCGTCGTTTTGGGCGCGGATGACGACGTAGTCGCCGTCGAAGATGCCGGCATCGATCATGGATTGGCCGGAGACCTCGAGCATGAAGAGGTCGCCGTGACCCGTCATGGAGGTGGGCAGGCGGAAAACCTCTTCGATGTGCTGCTCGGCGGTGATGGGAGCGCCCGCGGCAATGCGGCCGACGAGCGGGATGGCGCTGCCCTCTTCCTCCACGTGTGACATCGGAATTTCGATGGGCACGACGGGTGACGAGGCCGGACCAGGCAGGGCGACGCCGAGCGCGCGTCGCGCCTTGTCTGTCAGGTCGAGGGCGCGCGGCAGCCCGGGTTCGCGCGCGAGGTAGCCCGAGGATTCGAGGGCGTCAAGGTGGTGTTTGACAGTCGAGGGTGAAGCCAGCCCGACAGCGGATGCGATCTCTCGCACAGAGGGAGGAAAGCCGCTGGAGGTCAGCTTGTCGTTGATAACGCGCAGGATCGCGCGGTGTCGCTCACTGATCGCTCGCTCGCTCATGGTCCCTCCTTCGTGGGTGTGGACGCACATGTGCATGGGTGGCCGTCCACTGGATACATCAATTTTAAGCCGATAACGCGCAATATGAAACATATGTTCGAGTGGGTCTCGACATTCGCGGCAGCACATGCTATCGTACAGGTGTTCGACGAACATATGTTCGACACCATTGTTTGGAGGTTGTCATGAGTGTTTCGTACTCTCCCACGCCTGCCGTCTCCTTCCCCGCGCGTCGCACGCCGATACGCCCGGCGCAGGATACACCCCTGGCGACGGTTCGTGACATTGCGTCGGCCCCGTCCGTCCGACGGTGCATCGAGGCGCAGCGGGCGGACGATCCCGCTTTCCTGCGACCTCCTGCGCCTCCTCGTCGACGTGAGAAGCCTTCGCGCCGGGGCATGGTTGCAGGCGCTTTCGCTACCCTCGCGCTTTCCGTAGGTGCGGGCGTCCTAGGACTGGCCCTCCAGCCCGATACCTATGACGGTCCGACCGTCATGAAGGCTGCCGTCAGTGGGGACTCCGTTTGGTCGATGGCTCAAAACGTTCGCAGTGAGCGTCCGCTCGAAGAGATTGTCGCGGATATCGAACGCCTTAACGACATCAGTGGTGCCATCCATCCCGGGCAGCGCGTCGTTGTGCCGGTTCGATAGGGGTGAGCGTGGGACTCCTGGGACATGGGAGGGGGTGAGCGTGTACCGTTGAGGGGTGCACTGCCCTTTCTGTCATAACCCTGACTCGCGCGTCGTCGATACGCGCATCGCCGATGACGGTGCCTCGATCCGGCGCCGTCGCGAGTGCACGCACTGCAAGAAGCGTTTCACAACTCTGGAGACATCGTCGTTCCAGGTCGTGAAGCGTTCCGGTGTGGTCGAATCCTTCTCACGCAACAAGGTCGTGTCCGGCGTGAAAAAGGCATGCCAGGGCAGGCCTGTCTCCGACGATCAGCTCGCGATCCTCGCCCAGCAGGTGGAGGAGCAGCTGCGTTCGACCGGCGTATCCAACGTGTCCACCAATGAGGTCGGCAAGGCGATCCTGCCCTTTCTGCGCGACCTCGACGTCATCGCCTACCTGCGTTTCGCCTCCGTCTATCGAGCATTCGATACCCTTGAGGACTTCGAGGATGCTATCCACGCGCTGCGCGAGCGTTCCCAGGCCGCGGAGGCGGCCGCCGACGCGCCGTCCGAGGAGGTGTCCGCCCCGGTTGCTCCGAAGAAGCCGCGTAAGTCCCGGGCGAGTCGCAAGCGTGCCGCCGCTGCGTCGCTGCTCGGAGACGAGTAGCGCCCGCGCCTGGTGGCGCGGGCGACTCGTCGATCCGTCGTCGGCGGGCGGCTCCTAGCTGTCCTTCCTGTCGCGCTCGTCCGTTCGGTCGGCGCCTGTGGCCAGTCTGCGTACGGCCGCGGTGGCCTCGCTCGACGCCTGAGAGACGGATTCTCGCGCCCCGGCCACGGCCTCGGACATCGCTTCGCGGGCGCCGACAACCGCCTCGGTCGCGGCGCCGCGCGCCTCAGCGACTCGCTCCGACATGGCTTCACGTGCCCCGGCCACCGATTCGCGTGCCCCGGCCACGGCCTCGGCCACGGCCTCGCGGGCACCAGCCACGGCCTCGGAGGTCGCCCCGCGCGCGCCCATGATCTGCTCGCGCACCTTCTTGCGCATGACCTTGCCCAGCTGCGAGCGCGGCAGCTCGCTCATGACGACGATCTGGCGGGGCAGCGCGTAGTGGGCGAGAGATTTTTCAGCCCACTTGCGCAGCTCAGCGAGCGTTACCGAGGCGCCGGCCTCGAGAACGATGGCGGCGACAACGTCTTCACCTCTCTCTCCAGCGGGCACGCCGACGGCGGCGACGTCAGCCACGCCCGGCATGGAGCGCACGGCATCCTCCACCTGGGAGGGGTAGACGTTGAAACCGGAGGAATTGATCATCTCCTTGCGGCGGTCCGCCATGTAGATGAAACCGTCGCGCACCTGGACCAGGTCGCCCGTGCGCAGCCAGCCGTCGGAGGTGAAGACTTCGGCGGTTTCGTCGTCCTGGTTCCAGTAGCCGGAAAAGACCTGAGGACCCGATGCGATGAGTTCGCCGACGTCGCCGTCGGCAACGTCGCGGGTGGGATTCTCGGGATCGACGATACGCACGCGTGTGGAGGGGAAAGGCAGGCCGAGCGCCCCGCGTGCGCGCGAGGAAGCCAAGGGTGAGCCGAGGAGGACCGGAGAGGCCTCGGTCATGCCATAGCCCTCGATCATGAGACCGCCAGTCGCTTCCTCCCATTTCTGGGCTAGCGGTGCCGACAATGGCATCGCGCCGGACAGGGAGAAATGGATGGAAGATAGGTCGGCGTCCGTGCCTTCGGCTGCTGCCAGAAGGCGTTCGTACATGGGGGGAACGCCCAGGAAGAACGTGCAGGGGAGGCGGCGCTGGGCGGCGAGCACGAGCGTCGTGTCGAACTTCGGGAACATGGCGATGGTCGCGCCCAGGCGCAGGCCAGCCAGGAAGCTCGCCGTGAAACCGAAGGCGTGGAAGAGGGGGAGGATGCAGTAGAAGACCTCGGCACCCTCGTGGAGGACGGATACCCACGCAATGCACTGTTCCACGTTGTCTTGTAGATTCGCGTGCGTGAGTGCGGCCGCCTTCGGTATGCCCGTCGTGCCGCCGGTGTGGATGAGGAGGGCGATGTCCTCCACGGAGGAGGCGCAGGGGCCCTCCCACGGCCTCGCGGCGCGCATTGCGCGCGTCCACGAGCGTGCCCACGCCGGGCGCGGGCTGCCGAGTTGATCGCGCTTCTCGCGCGCCGCCTTCAACGGCAGCTTGAGCGCCAGGCGTGAGGCCGCGGGTAGTGCGCTGGCCAGGTCCACGGAGAAGGTGGTGTGGCCTCGTCCGAGGAAGGTGAGCTTTTCCAGGGTCTTAGACCAAGCGATCGTCACGCGGGCACCGTGGCGCTTGTATTCGTTCTGGAGTTCGCCCGAGGGAGCTAGGGGGTTGTGTTCGACGACGATGGCCCCCAGTAGCATCGTGCCGAGGACGGCGACCGCATGCTGAGGACAATTCGGCATGACGAGGGCGACACGGTCGCCGGGGCGCACGCCCGCCTGATGCAGCGCGCCCGCGCATCGACGCATGTCCTGGGCCAGCTCGGAGTAGCTGAGCTGACGGGCGAAAAAGTCGATGGCTGCGCGAGTGGGGTAGCGGGAGGCGACCTCCAGGACCATGTTTGGGATCGGTTGATCCGGAGTTGCGATTTCGTAGGCGACCCCGGGCGCGTAGAACGCTCGCAGCCGTGACGTCAGATCCATCTCTGCTCCTTCGGTGATGCTGCCCCTACGATACCGTAAGTTAGGGCCGCATTTGACCAGCTGGCAACGCGACGAACGTGACAGTCTTTACAGCGGAGTCGCAATCAGTCGGATGGTCTCGGGCAGGTGGCTCAGCTCTTCGAGGGCCTCGCGTCCCAGACCCGCTGAGATGTCGGTGAGCACGTAGCCGACCTCGTCCATGGTGGCCAGAATCTGCGCGTCGACGTTGGCCTCGGAGGAGGCGAAGATCTGGTTGACGCGCGCCATGACGCCGGGCACATTGCGGTGGATGAGGCGCACGCGGTAGCGCGAGCGCTTGCCGATGTTCATCGTCAGGTTCGGCAGGTTGACGCTCATGTCGGTCGAGCCGCTGGCTTGGTACTCGCCGATCTTCGCGGCGACGAATCGGCCGATGTCGTACTGCGCTTCTTCAGTGGACCCGCCGATGTGGGGGGTGAGGATGACGTTGTCGAGGGTGGCCAAGGGGGACGTGAAGCGGTCGCCGTTGGCGCGTGGCTCCTCCGGGAACACGTCAATGGCTGCACCACCGAGGTGGCCGGAGACGAGTGCGGCGTGCAGGGCGTCCACGTCGACGACGTGTCCGCGCGAGAGGTTGATGAACAGGGCACCGGGTTTCATGAGCTCGAATTCGGTGCGACCGATCAGGTTGGTGTTGGACTCTTGGCCGTCCACGTGTACGGAGATGATGTCGGCTTCGCGCAGCACGGCCTCCATGGTGGGCATCTGTGTGGCGTTGCCCAGGGCGAGGCGCTCGGCGGCGTCGTAGAAGATGACGTTGAGGCCCATGGCCTCGGCGAGGACGGAGAGCTGCGTGCCGATGTTGCCGTAGCCGATGATGCCGAGGGTGTGCCCGCGCACCTCGTGGGCACCGTCGGCGCTCTTGTCCCACACGCCGCGGTGCAGGCGCGAGTTCTTGACGGTCACGCGGCGCGACAGGTCGATGATCTCGCCGATGGCTAGCTCGACGACGGAGCGCGTGTTGGAGTAGGGGGCGTTGAACACGGCGATGCCCATCTCGGTGGTCGTGGCCAGGTCGATCTGGTTGGTGCCGATGCAGAAGGCGCCGATGGCCTTCAGGTTCGGGCGTGCGCGCAGCACGCGCTCGGTGACCTCGGTCTTGGAGCGCAGGCCCAGGTAGTCCACGCCGTCGAGCGCGTCAATCAGGTCGTCCTCGGACAGGGCACCCGTCACGCGGGTGACCTCAATGCCAAACTTCGCGAAGATGTCGTCGGCGATTGAGTGAGGATTTTCCAAGAGTAATGCTCGTGTCATGACTCCATCATGGCAGATGAAAGCGCAGTTAGTACGCTGTTGTCACTGTGTGGTCACTGATTACCACTCTTCCATGCCGGCGGGTAGCTGGCCGGCGTGGACGACGTGAACGTCGTGGGTGGCGCGCGTCAGGGCGACAAACAGGTCGCCGATGCCGTCGCTCATGATCTCACCGGGTTCCACGAGGACGACGGAGTCAAACTCGAGTCCCTTCGACGCATTGGCGGACAGCAGGGCGACGCGCTCGGACAGGGCGGTTTCCCCGTCCACGTCAGCACCCCACGCGCGGGCGCGCTGCGCGCCGACGATGATGGCGACGCGTCCGCGAGAGGCACCCGCCTCACGGTCGAGGCGTTCCTCGGCGATCCGCTGGGCCTGGCGCGCGGCCTCCCATAGGGGATCGGTGCTTCGGGACGAGGCCGTGGCATCCTCGGGTGCATCCACGTGGGTGACGCGGTAGCAACCCTCGACGTCGCGCACGGCGGTCATGGGGTAGAGGACGGGTGCCCCCGCACGTGCCACGACGCCCTCAGCGAGGGTCGTGAGCGTCGCGGGGGTACGGTACGACACGGTGAGCGCATACTCGGCGGCGAAGGCTCGGGCCGCGGGACCCAGAGCCTTCTCCCACGAGCCGGGACGCTTCGTGCCGCGACGCTGGTCGAGGTCGCCGACGACCGTGAAGGAGCGAGACGGGCAGCGGCGCAGCAACGCGCGCCACGCCATGGGGGAGAGCTCCTGCGCCTCATCGACCACAATGTGGCCGTACGCCCACGCACGGTCCTTGGCCGCACGCTCGGCCAGGGGAGTCCACGTTTCCTGGACAGCCGTATGCTCGGCGAGCATCTGCGCGGTGACGATGCCGCCACCGAGGTTCTGCCCCTCAATCGCGGCGCGCGCACGCTCGATCTCGGCCGCGTCCGCCTTCTGCGTGGGCACCGATGTGGTCGGCATGGGACCCAGGAGTTCCTCGCACTCGTCCAGGATCGGAACATCCGAGATCGTCCAAGGCGCCGAGCGTGGGCGCACGAGGAGGGCCAGCTCGTCGGGCCGCAGGGGGGACTTCGCACGCCGATTCGCGGACGCCATCACCTCCGGACGGGCATACAGGCGACGCAGCAGCGTCTGCGCGCTGGTCGGCATCCACGCCGTGTTGATTGCACGGCGGCAATCCACCGAGTCGCGGATCTCGATGAGCCACGAGCGCTTGACCTCGGGATCGACGTGGCCTTCCGAGTCCGCGTCCCCGGCCTCGCGCGCCAGACGCAGCGCCAGCACGTCCATGAGTTCGCGTGCGAAGAACTCGCGCGCCACGTTGTGCGGGCGCCCCGAACGCTTGGCGCGCCGACGCGCCCCTTCGACGTCCGCTTGCGTCAGCGTCACCGTCCGGTTCCACACGCGCAGCTCCTGATCCTCCTTGGAGAGCTTCGCGAGCTGACGCACCGCCTCCTTAATGATCGCCGCCCACGCCGGCAGTCCCTTAATCCGAGCCACGGCCTCGTCCTCAGACGCACGCGCGTGCACGCCCGGCACGAGGTCTCCCATCGTCACCGATACGACGCCGGTTTCACCCAGGGACGGAAGAACCTGCTCAATGTAGCGCAGGAACAGACGCGAAGGCCCCACCAGGAGGACACCCGAGCGCTCCAGGCGCTCGCGGTGCGCGTACAGCAGGTAGGCGATGCGGTGCAGCGCGACCGCAGTCTTGCCGGTGCCTGGGCCGCCCTGGACGACCAGGAGGCCTTTGTCGGAGGCGCGGATGATGCGGTCCTGCTCAGACTGGATGGTGGCGACGATATCGCCCATACGGCCGTCGCGCGCCTCGCTCAGGGCGTGCATGAGAGCGCCCTCGCCCTGCAGTTCCAGGCCCTCGGCACCCGAGGCGTCGAGGAGTTCGTCTTCCAGGGCAGTCACGCGCCGGTTCCGGGTCGAAATGTGGCGCCGACGCACGACGCCGTCTGGTTCGGCCGACGTCGCCTGGTAGAAAGGGCGCGCGGCTGGGGCGCGCCAGTCCACGAGCAGGGGAGTGCCGTCCTCACGCGACAGCGATAAGCGACCCACGTGGCGCGTCGAGGCGTCCACCATGTCGAGTCGGCCGAACACGAGACGCTCCTCCACGCCTTCGAGGCGTGCCGCCATCTCGCCCAGATGCGCGGACAGGGCCTCGCGCTCCGTCCAGGCTTGCGCGTTGCCGACCCCGTGCGTCGAATGGACGCGGCCCTGGCGGTCCCGATAGGAAGCGCGCAGAGCGTCCAGGCGCTCGTAGGCGGCGTCGACGAAGTCCTGCTCGGGCAACGGAAGATCCGCGTGTGAGTGCTGGCGTGCGCCCGTAGTCATGGGTCCTCCTCGATTTTGGTGGCCTTCTATTGTCGCTCACTTTTCGTCGTTATGCTGTGAGCAGCCGATATTCGAATCGCTGCCCTACGCCCCCAGCTCAAAACGCGTCCCCGCATGACGCGAGGGGGGCCACGCGGGTACGTTAGACACGAGGCGTTAGATCGAGCATGAGGAGGATGACGTGAGCATCACCGCGACCGACCTTTACAAGGACGGGCCCGCCGCAGGCGCGAAGGCCAAGATTCTCCTCATCCATTTCGATGGGGCGATTGACGCAGGTGCCGCCGGACGCCTGGCGATTGGGCAGATGCTGCGTTCCCTGCACAATGAACGCGTTGCGACCTTCGACGCCGACGCGCTCATGGACTATCGGTCCCACCGGCCGATCGTGACCGTCAATGACTGGGTGTCGTCCCCGGACATGGTGATGCCCGAAACCGTCCTCGACCTGGTGGAGGACGACATGGGTAACCCGATCCTGGTCCTGCACGGTGCCGAGCCGGACTCACACTGGGAGTCCTTCACGAACGCTATCAACGGCATTTGCGAGCGCGCGGGCGTCGAGATCACTTTCTCGCTGCACGGCGTGCCCTCCGGCGTCCCCCACACGCGGCCGACCCCCGTCCATGTCCAGGCGACTGATGCCTCCCTGCTGCCTGCGGGCGGAACCAAGATCGCGAACCACATGCAGTTCCCCGCACCCCTGTCCACCTTCGTGCAGATCCGTCTGAGTCAACGAGGTATTGGTGGACTCGCGCTGCTCGGTGCCGTCCCGTACTACATGTCGGACACCGGCTATCCGGCGGCTTCTTCGGCGCTGCTCACCTCGTTCGCGAAGTTCTCGGACCTGTCCCTGCCCGTTGGCGACCTCGAACAGGGCGCTGCGCAGGACCAGGAGAATATCGAGAAGCTCGTCGAATCCAACCCCGAGATTTCCCACACCGTCTCTAATCTCGAGGAACACTTCGATGCGTGGAGCGGCGGGGACGGCGCGATCCCGCTGGCCGGCATGGCTAAGCCTGCCGCAGCCCGGGATGAGGATAAGTCCACCAAGGACATCGGCGACGTCATCGAGGCCTATCTGGCGCAGGTCTCCCGCGCTAAGGCCGAAGAGCTGGAATCCGTTCAGCGCGCGTCCCGCGTCGATGACTCGGAGACCCCTTCCAAGCCTGACACCCTCGAAGACGTGCTCGCCCGCGTCGAAGCTCGCCGCAAGGGCAAAGGCCCCGGCCCCGCCACGCCGCGTCATCGCGCCTGAGCGTCAGGGCAATCGCAGGCGGTACCCCTGGGTACTCGTGTCGTGCTCACGGTTCCACGTGCCCGGGATGCCGATCGGCGAACGGGGTAGGCCTCGTCAGTGAGCCGGGGGATAGTCGATCTGCTTGTCCGTGAGTGCGGGGCACCTCGCCACCCAACGCTCCAGCTCGCGAGGCCTCGTGATGCGCGCGGGCAAGGCCAGCATGCGCAGAGCCCGGTCGATGTCATCCACGTTCACGACTCCCTCATTGCACGCCACGGCAACCACATTGCCGCGCCGACCGCTGCGGCCCACCTTCGGGTCCTGAATCGAGGCGACGAAGGGAAAGACCTCCTGCAGCGCCGCCACGTCCTGGCGGGCGTTAGCCGCGCCCCCGTGCGCGCAATTCACCAGGTACACGCCCCTGCCCGTCAACGCGCGACGAACAAGCCGAGCGCACTCGAGCGTACGCAGGTGAGCAGGCGTCACACCCGAGGCAAACGCATCGCGCACGATCACATCAACAGAACCCTCGCGCGTCGCCTCCACAACCGAGCGGCCATCACCCACGCGGATCTTCACCTGCGGGGCCTTCGGGATCGGGAAATGCTCGCGCACCTGCTCGGCCAAAAGCCGATCCACCTCCACGGCCACGTGTCGGGAGGACGGGTACGAGGCCGACCACGCGCACGCCAGAGCACACGCCGCGCCACCCACATGCAGCGCACGGAAACGATCCTGCGCACCCCACACCGCGCGCACGACCGCGCTCATGTGCTGCATGTACTCAAACTCCAGGTAGGTCGGATCCGACGTATCCACCGCCGAAGACTCAACCCCGTCCAAAAACAGCGTCGCGCGCGGACCATCCCAACGGATACGCGCCGCCCCGGCATCCGTCTCGAAGGAGATGTCGCGTGACGAAGATAAGCGTGCCATGGTGGACACTGTAACCACGGGATTACGCTCGCTGCTTCAGGAGGTGACATGTCAAACGCTCCCAGGGACGCGCGCGCCAAACGCGACTGGGGATCCGACGACTCCGCCACCCCGATCCTCCACGTCGACATGGACTCTTTCTTCGCACAGGTCGAGATGCGCGAAGACCCCTCCCTGATCGGACGCCCCATCGTCGTCGGCGGCACCTCCGGCCGCGGCGTCGTCACATCCGCCACCTACGAAGCCCGCGCCCTCGGCGTACGCGCCGGCATGCCCACCTCACGCGCCCGCGCCCTGTGCCCCACAGCCGCGTTCATCCCCGGCAACCACGCCCTCTACCGGCACTACTCCGACCAGGTCATGGGGATCCTCGCGACAATCACGCCCGTCCTCGAACAAGTCTCCATCGACGAAGCATTCCTCGACGTAGCCGGTTCACGCCGTCGTCTCGGCTCACCCACCCACATCGCCCGCCTCATCCGCACCCGCATCCGCGAGGCCGTCGGCCTACCCGCATCCGTGGGCATCGCCGCCACCAAATCCGTCGCCAAAATCGCCTCCTCGCACGCCAAACCAGACGGCCTCCTCCTCATCCCTAAGGACGCGGCAGTCGAGTTCCTGCACGGCCTCCCCGTCGGTGCCCTCTGGGGAGTCGGCGGAAGGACCGGTGCCATCCTCGACCGAGAAGGCATCGACACCATTGGCGACCTCGCACACACACCCATCACCCGCCTCACCAAGCTCCTCGGCGTTGCATCAGCCCACCACCTCCACGACCTATCCTGGGGCATCGACCCACGCGCCGTATCAACCTCTCGCCCCGAAAAATCCATCGGTATGGAACGCACCTTCGAAGACGACGTGCGCTCGCGGACGCAGATCGAGCACTTCATCCTGGCTGCCTCCCATGACTGCGCGCGCAGGCTGCGCTCCGGCGGGGTCGTCGGATGGACCGTCGGCATCAAGATGCGTGGCGCTGACTTTCATACGATCACGCGCAGCATCAGCCTGATCGCACCCACCGACACTGGCCGCGATATCGCCCGCGCTGCGCAGTCTCTGTTTGCTCGGGAGGATATGCCCATCGGGGGAGTGCGCCTGTTCGGCGTGCGCGTCGAGGGATTGCAGTCCCGCTCCGGAGGCGTCGCCGTGACCCTGGACCGAGACGAAAAACCAGCGGCCTCCGAGCGTGCGATGGATCAGATTCGCTCCAAGTTCGGTGCCAGTGCCCTGGCACCCGCGACCCTTCTGGGCACTCAGGTTCCTGCTCGCCGTTCGTTCGGCGGTGACGCTGCACAGGATGGTCAGGGTTCTCGCAGTGCCGAGGCATCGGCCCGACAGGGCGGTGACGCGCGGGGCAGTGGCGAGCAGGGGACGCTCCTGTGAGCCGGTTCGTCGCAGGCACCGGGTGCACGCTAAGCTTGAAACAGTAATCGTCCGAAAGGGGCAGGCAATGGCTCTCACCGAGTATGAGAAGAAGATCCTCGAGCAGATGGAAGCGTCTCTGCGCGAGGAAGATCCCGCGTTGGCCTCGCAGATGTCTTCCCCGACCCTCGACGAAGATGACAACGAGTCCGCCCGAGGACCGAGGACCCCTCGTCGCATTGCTCTCGGTTTCGCTGGGGCCGTCCTGGGCATGGTCGTCCTGGTCGTCGCAGTCTCGCTGGGCTACTCGATCATCTCGATCCTCTTGGGCGTCGCGGGCTTCGCCCTCACCGTCGCCGGGATTTTGTACGCGCTGTCTCGCCCGGGGTCGGAGTCCTCTGACCGCTCCCGTGTCCCCAAGCAAAAGAAGACCAACGAGAGCGGCGGCTGGGATTCGTTCATCCAGGATCAGGAGCGTCGCTGGGACGACCGTAAGAACGACGACTGAGTCGACCGACACGGCAAGAAAGAGCGGGGGAGCGCGGCGCGCACCCCCGCTTCGCGCTGCGTGGGGAGTAGTCCCCACCCCGCTCCCCGCCGTGCTCCCCGGGGTCGCTCCACCTTGCTCCCCGCCGTGTCCCTCGGGGCCTCCCCACCCCGCTCCCCACTGTGCTCTACGGGGCAGCTCCACCTTGCTCCCCGCCGTGCTCCCCGGGGTCGCTCCATCCCGCTCCCCACTGTGCTCCATGGTCTGCTCCATCCTGCTCCCCACTGTGTTCCCGGGGGCCTCTCCACTTTCCACCCCGAGATGGCTCAGTTCCCTGTCGTTAAACCTCGGCCTCGTCCCCGAGAGCTGAATAATCCCCAAAAGATCAGTTTTGGGGTTTGTTAGCGCTGTATCACTCCGTCACGCGCGGCATGATATGTGTCATATATTTCCCCACTTTTCTCCACAGCCTATTTTCGTTGCTAACTCGCCAAAAAGGCGCAAAGTATTGAGCGCCACGCCGCCCCTTTCCCTGTAAATATGGTGCGAAGTGGGTTAAAGTGGGGGAAAGTTCCGAACAGGGGAGGGGGTGACATGTTCCTTGGTACGTACGAACCTAAGCTCGACGACAAAGGGCGCATGTTTCTGCCCGCGCGATTTCGCGAAGACATGCAGGGCGGGATTGTCCTCACTCGCGGACAAGAGCACTGCATCTATGCATTCCCCGCCGCGGAATTCGAGAGTATGACCGAGGAGCTGCGTCGCGCCCCCCTGACCTCCAAGCAGGCCCGCGACTGGATCCGCGTGATGCTCTCGGGAGCCTATAAGGAAGTTCCTGACAAACAGGGACGCATTAGCGTCCCGGCAGATCTGCGTGCGTACGCCGGTCTGGATCGCGAACTCGCCGTCATCGGCGCGGGATCGCGAGCAGAAATATGGAATGCCTCGGCCTGGCGCGAGTATCTCGCGGTCCAGG
>ERZ772956.2215-NODE-2215-length-12582-cov-3.176978_pt1 | contig 12582 bp, 10 predicted proteins | sample MGYA00580683_ERZ772956 | MGnify/ENA primary metagenome ERZ772956 (study PRJEB29015, sample SAMEA2738077) | human oral metagenome | biome: human oral; feature: human-associated habitat; material: saliva | place: China | collected 2212 ... | reverse complement strand
TACGTAAACTTTGCGATCAATACGGCGCCGTATTCATCATTGATGAAGTAATGACCGGTTTCCGTGTAGCACTTGGTGGTGCACAACGTTACTACAATGTCACACCGGATTTAACCTGTTTAGGCAAGGTAATCGGCGGTGGTATGCCGGTGGGTGCCTTTGGCGGCAAGAAAGAAATTATGCAACACATTGCCCCAACCGGCCCGGTTTACCAAGCTGGCACCTTATCCGGCAATCCGATCGCGATGGCAGCCGGTATCGCTTGCTTAACAGAGTTGAAAAAAGCCGGTAATGAGCAAAAACTGGCGCAACAAACGGAAAAATTAGCAAAAGGCTTGCAACAGCTTGCCGATAAGCATCAAGTGCCGTTTACCGTCAATTATGTCGGCGGTATGTTCGGCATTTTCTTTACTGATAAAAAAGAAGTGACTTGTTATCAAGACGTGATGACGTGCGATACCGAAAAATTTAAACGCTTTTTCCACAAAATGTTGGATTTAGGCGTTTATCTGGCGCCATCTGCATTTGAGGCAGGCTTTATGTCTCTTGCACATTCTGATGAAGACATCGAGCGCACGCTAGCGACAGCAGATATTGCTTTTGCTGAATTGGCATAATTCATAAAACACAAAGTGCGGTCAGGTTTACAAACGTTTTTAAATCTGACCGCACTTTTATGTTTAAACACTAATTTAAAATTTGCAACAAACGCGTCAATAACGCCGCTCTCTCCGACTCGTCCAAGGCGCGTCCGAATTTATTCGTTAAAATAAAGAAGTCCTCTGCTTTTTCACCAATGGTGGTGATTTTGGCATTAAGTAAATTCAGCGCTAAGTCGCAGAATACAGCACTCACATCCGCCAACAAACCTGCCTGATCCAGTGCAAACAATTCCATTTCAGTTTGATCAGTTTTCTCAAGATTCAAAAAACGCACGTCGGTTTTCACATGAAAGTGAGCCAAATGGTGTTTTTCGCGCAGGCGTTGTTTATTCATCGATTCTGACGTTAGGCTTTTCGTCAACGCGTCTTCCAACATACGACGACGATCAAATGGCAACTCAGCGCCATCCAGTTCAGTCACAATAAAACTGTCCAACACATAGCCGTCTTGCGTGGTAATAATTTGCGCATCGTGAATGCTGAGTTTTTTCGCTCCGATGGTACTCACCACTTTATTAAACAGGTTCGGGCGGTCATTGGTATAAATAAAAATTTCCGTACCACCACCGGAAAACCGATTGCTCACTTTTACTAACACATCACCGCGAAACTCGGCAAGCAGTTGCGTGTGCCAGCTGATTTGCTGCGGCGAATTACGTAAAAAATAATCCAACGGGCAACGTAGCCATAGCTTTTCAATTTGCGGCTCAGAAAGTGCGGTGTTTTTTTCACGTATTTCTAACAACGCTAAGCGGCGATGCTCTTCGGCTTTTGCTTGATTATCCAACAAGGTTGCCAGCCCTTGGGCGAATTGTTGCGTGGTGTAATCATATAAGGTCGCCAATAAAGAACGCTTCCAGCTGTTCCATAAGTTTTCATTGGTCGCCACAATGTCGGCAATAGTGAGGCACGTTAAATAATCTAAGCGCACTTGATTACGCACACGCTCGGCAAAACTCAACACAATTTCCGGATCATGAATATCCCGTCGTTGTGCGGTCACCGACATCAACAAATGCTGTTCGACCAGCCATGCCATGGTTTCCGTTTCGCGTTGGTCGAAGCCATGCAGTGCAGCAAACTCGCGTATATCTTCCGCCCCCAGCAATTCATGCGCGCCACCACGCCCTTTGGCGATGTCGTGAAATAAAGCAGCGATATACAATAAAGTGCGGTCAGAAATTTGATGCATTATTTGATGGCAAATCGGGTGATTTTGCGCCGACGCTTCCGCTAAAAAACTTTCCAGTTTTAACATCACACGCAGAATATGTTCATCCACGGTGTAACAATGGAACAAATCAAACTGCATTAAGCCGACAATATTGCCCCATTGCGGTAAATAAGCGGTCAGCACACCATATTGGTGCATGGGGAAAAATGCGCGTTGAATGGCATTCGGCTGATTAAACAACCGAATAAATTTTTCTCGTGCCGTCGGTAAATCGCATAAATAGCCTTGCCGTTGCTCTAGCGACAAATACAGCTCACGCAATACGGAGGAATGGATCTCTGCTTGAGGATATTGCGTTAAATAATAGAAAAGATCGAGGATGCTTTCCGGCTGTTGTTCAAAGCATTGGCGATGACGCAAACAAATGGATTGATTTATCAAGCTGAAATTCACATCAAGCACTTGCTCGTTCACCACTTCATGGGGAGTTAAAAAATGCTCCTGATAATGCTTGACCAGCAATTCGCTCAGCAATGAAATGGAATGTAGCGCCTGAAAAAATTGCTTCATCATGGCTTCCACGCCTTGATTGCCCTCGCCTTGGAATCCCAATAATTCGCTGACTTTTAATTGACGATCAAATAAGAGGCGGTTGTCATAACGCTTCAAGATTAAATGCAATGCATACCGCACTTTAAACAGAAATTGTTGGCTTTTCAGCAACAAAGCATACTCCGCCGGATGAATAAATCCCGCTTGCAAAATTTCCTGCAAATTTTTCGCCCCGTTGTGGCGAAGGGCAATCCAATACAACAAATGCAAATCCCGCAAGCCGCCCGGACTGTATTTAATGTCGGGTTCAAGATTGTAAGACGTATTGTTATAACGTTGATAACGCTCATTTTTTTCTTGAATCTTTGCCTGACAGAAATCGGTTTTTGACCAAAAAGTCGGTTGTTGCACCAATGCGACCAGCTGTTTGAATAACGTTTGATTGCCGATTAAATAACGCGCCTCCAACAAATTTGTCGCCACCGTGATATCCGCCATGCCCTCTGCCCCACATTCAGCAAGGGTACGGATGCTCTGCCCAAGGTTAAAACCGCAATCCCATAAAAATTGCACGAATTGACCGAGCGTTTCCTGTAACGCCTCAGTTGGAACTTGCTCCGTTAAAATCAAAATATCCAAATCGGAAAGAGGGAACATTTCCTGCCGCCCGTAACCGCCCACGGCAATCAGACTTAATGTGGGATTGTCGGCAAATTGAAAATGGCGCCACAAGTGTAAAAGGAATTGATCGTAAAACACCGTACGATTGGCAATCAGTTGATCGATAGCTATTTTGTCAAAATTCGCCAGTTCAAACTGTTTTAAATTTTCTCTCTGAATTTTGACCGCACTTGGCGTGAGCTCGGCTTGGGTATCGTAAGGAAAAAGCATAGGTCGTCTTGCAAAAGCAGGAAATACAAAAAATCCGCCACGGGAAACGCAGCGGATTTCGGTTAATTAAACGTTCACCATGACACGTTGGATACGCCCTTCGGCAATCTCTTCGTCACGGATGGTCATCACTTCACAGCCGTTTTCCGTCACCACAATTTGGTGCTCAAATTGTGCGGAATGGCTGCGGTCTTTGGTTTTCACCGTCCACCCATCGCCCATTAAACGCACTTCTTTTTTACCGGCGTTAATCATTGGCTCAATGGTGAATACCATGCCCGGTTTTAACACCACGCCACCATCGTCTGCGTAATAATGCAAAACCTGTGGTTCGCAGTGGAATTCCGTCCCAATGCCATGGCCGCAATATTCGCGCACCACACTAAACGTTTGAGATTCCGTATATTTTTGTACGGCTCTACCGATTTCATTTAAACGAATGCCCGGTTTCACCGTACGCAGACCGACATAAAGGGCTTCTTGTGCCGCTTCCACCAGCTTTTTACTGCGTAAATTGGTTTCGCCGACGATATACATTTTCGAGTTATCCCCAAAATAACCGTCTTTTATCACCGTGACATCAATATTCACAATATCGCCATTTTTTAGCACTTTATCGTCACTTGGAATACCGTGACATACAACTTCGTTAATAGAAATACAGGTAGCTTTTGGGAAACCGTGATAATTCAAACAAGCGGGAATAACTTTTTGTTCATTCACCATATATTCATGGCAAATTCGATCAAGTTCACCTGTAGTTACACCTGCTTTTACGTAAGGTTCAATCATCACCAGTACATCCGAAGCCAATTTGCAGGCCTCACGTAGTTTTACAATTTCTTTTTCTGTTCTAATTGGAATAGCCATTTTATTTCACCTTTTTTGAAAAAAATTTTGCCAGATTATAGCACGATTTCTAGGAAAAAACTGGATTACACTTGAATGGAGTAAATGGTTATTAGATAATAACGGAATTCAAATTTTCGGGAAGCGGGAAATAATTATGACAGATAACATTGCAGTACCATTGACATTTACTGATGCAGCAGCGAATAAAGTAAAAAATTTAATCAGCGAAGAAGAAAATACTAATTTGAAATTACGCGTGTATATCACGGGGGGCGGTTGCAGCGGTTTCCAATATGGTTTTACTTTTGATGAAAAAGTGAATGAAGGCGATTTAACGATTGAAAAATCTGGGGTTCAACTTGTGATTGACCCAATGAGTTTACAGTATTTAATCGGTGGTACCGTCGATTACACAGAAGGTTTAGAAGGTTCACGCTTTACTGTAAATAATCCAAATGCTACCAGCACTTGTGGCTGTGGTTCATCCTTTAGTATCTAAGATGGATTTTCAATTTACACATTATCAAGGCAATGTATCCGTAAAATGTTCGATGGAACACATTGCCCTTGCTAATTGGTTCAATACAGAAGTGCGGTCAAATCCAAAGGCGATTTTGACCGCGCTTTCTACTGCGCAATCACTCTCTGAAAATCAAGAAAATATCTTAATTGGCGCAGAATATACATTGTTTTTAGATGCTGATGAAGTAATGGTACGAGCGAATAATCTCGCCATTGAAACAGATGAAATTTTGGAAGACGATTTTCATTATTATGATGAAGAAAGTATTGCTTTTTGTGGCACGCAAGATTTTATCCATTTCCTCGAAGCTTATGTTGATTTTATCTCTTAACCGACTATGACCACCGAAAACGTTCAAAAAAATCCCGAAGAAAAAACACCTAAAAAACGCAGCTCTTTCAAAAGCTTTCTATTAAAAGCCGCGTTTACTGGTGCGGTATTAACCGTATTTTATGGCGGATATTTAGATTGGCAAATCCGTTCGAAAATGGACGGGCAAATTTGGCGTTTACCAGCTGAAGTGTATAGCCGTATTGAAAGTGTGAAAATTTCAGATAATCTCGCTTTTGATGAAGTGATTCAAATTTTATTAGATAACGAATATCGCCAAACAACCATGGTAGCCGCACCAGGCGATTTCAAATTGGAAGATGATACCATTGTGGTTCTTCGTCGAGCTTTCCCTTTCCCTGATAAACCAGAACCACAACGAGTTTTACGTTTACGCTTTGTCGATAATAAACTTAATCGAATTGAAGATCTCGTTGCCGTAAAAGCTATCGATGAGTTTCGCCTTGCACCAAAATTGATTGCGATGTTGGAATCTGATAATGAAGATCGCCTTGCAATTCCTTTACAAAATTACCCGCGCTTATTGATTGACGCCCTAATTTTAACGGAAGATCGCCGTTTTTATGATCATCACGGCATAAATCCAGTGGGCATTATACGAGCATTAATTACCAATATTCGTGCAGGGCAAACGGTACAAGGCGGTAGTACACTCACGCAACAACTCGTGAAAAATTTATTTTTATCAAGCGAACGTACGATTACCCGCAAAGCGAACGAAGCCTTGATGTCATTGGTGTTAGATTGGCGTTATGATAAAAACCGTATTCTCGAAACCTATCTCAATGAAATTTATCTCGGACAAAATGGCGATACGCAAATTCACGGTTTTGAATTAGCCAGCCAATTCTATTTTGGTCGTTCAATTCGTGAAATTAGCTTAGATCAAATTGCACTTTTAGTCGGGATGGTCAAAGGTCCCTCACTTTATAATCCTTGGCGTAATCCTCAGAATGCCTTAGAGCGTCGTAATGTTGTTTTAAAGCTCATGCTTGAACATAAAATGATCGGTGATGAACTTTACCAATTATTAAGCCAACGACCTTTAGGTGTTCAACAAAAAGGACAAATCTCCCGTAAATATCCGTCATTTATTCAGACTTTACAGGCAGATTTACGTCGTGAACTAGGCGAACATAAAATATCCAGTTTACTTGGCGCACGGATTTTCACCACAATGGATTTAAAACAACAAGCCCAAGCAGAAAATGCAGTGGTGAATACGGTTTCACAACTACAACTGAAAACTAAAAACCCATATTTAGAAGGAGCCATGATTGTTGCGGATTACCGCGTGGGTGAAATTCGTGCGGTAGTGGGTGGTTTGCAAACGCAATATGCAGGCTTTAATCGCGCATTAATGGCAAAACGTCAGATTGGTTCTTTAGTAAAACCTTCTATTTATTTGACCGCACTTTCGAATCCTGAACAGTTCCGTTTGAATACCCCAATTAATAACCAGCCAATTACGATTAATGTTAAAGGGAGCCCACCGTGGCAGCCGCGCAACTATGATAAAAAATATAGCGGTTCAGTGATGTTAATGGATGCCTTAGCGCGTTCTTTAAATATTCCGACTGTTAATATTGGGATGAAAGTCGGCTTAAGCAAAGTCATTGATACACAAAAAGCGATGGGATGGGACAATGTGGAAATCCCAAAAGTGCCCGCCATGTTGCTCGGGGCTTATACCATCTCACCTTATGATGTAACTAAACTTTATCAAACTATTGCGAATCAAGGTGGACGGATTGAACTCACAACCGTCGATACCATTGCGGATCGTCAAGGAAATATCATTTATCAACATGATAAAACCGCAAAACAAGTGGTACCACAAGAAGCCGCATTCCAAACGTTATTTGCGATGCAACAAACTGTTGAACGTGGTACAGCTCGTAGCTTGCAAAATGATTATGCGGATTTACGTTTAGCCGGTAAAACAGGGACAACAAATGATGCGCGTGATACTTGGTTTGTAGGGATCGATGGAAAAAATATCAGCACGGTTTGGCTTGGTCGCGATGATAATGGTGAAACAAAACTCACTGGTGCATCAGGCGCATTACAGATTTATAAAGATTATTTAAGCCATACTTATATTGAGAAATTGAAGCTAAATAAACCTGCGAATATGAAATGGGTTGGTATTACCCAACATGGCAGCTGGGATTGTGACAGCAATCGAGTGATCCCAGTTTGGGTGAATAATGGGCAAAATTTCTGCGGTGGCACATCAAATGTTTCTCCATCACCAGCTACTCCACCAGCTGAAACAGAAATCTCCCCTCGACAAGAAAGCGTTTGGGATGTATTGGATAATCCAAATCCACCCGCTCAATAATTAATGGCGGTATATTTCTAATAATAAGCAAATATTTTTAAGCGAAAAAACTACACATCCCCTGAAATTTCAGGGGATTTTTTTATTTCTTTAAAAAATAGCAAACGTTTGCTTTAAAAGTGCGGTACAATACGCGCCAGTTTTTACTTTCATACAGGTGCAAAACGATGACACAACAACTCCCCACTCTAAGTCTAAAAAAAATCTATTCAGGTAAAGTACGTGATCTCTATGAAATCGATGATAAGCGTATGCTAATGGTTGCTTCTGACCGCTTATCTGCGTTTGATGTTATTTTAGATGATCCCATTCCACGAAAAGGCGAAATCCTAACCCAAATTTCCAATTTTTGGTTTAACAAACTTGCTCACATTATGCCGAATCATTTCACTGGCAAGAGTGTTTATGATGTATTGCCAAAAGAAGAAGCTGATTTAATAAAAGATCGCGCTGTAGTGTGTAAACGTTTGAATCCCATTAAAATTGAATCTATCGTACGTGGCTATTTAACTGGCAGTGGTTTAAAAGATTACAAACAAACTGGTACCATCTGCGGATTAAAATTACCTGAAGGCTTAGTTGAAGCCAGTAAATTACCAGAACCTATTTTCACTCCATCAAGTAAAGAAGCCGTTGGCAATCACGATATAAATATCAGCTATGCAGAATGTGAAAAACTCATCGGGGTTGATTTAGCCGCACAGGTAAAAGAAAAAGCTATAGCACTTTATACTGCTGCTGCAGAATATGCACTGACTAAAGGCATTATTATTTGCGACACAAAATTTGAATTTGGTTTAGATGAAAATGGCACACTTACCTTAATGGATGAAGTATTAACACCAGATTCTAGCCGTTTTTGGTCTATCGATACTTACCAAGAAGGGATTAATCCTCCATCATTCGATAAACAATTTGTACGCGATTGGTTAGAAAATAGTGGTTGGAATAAGCAAGCGCCCGCACCGAAAGTGCCAGAAAATATTATTCAGAAAACTGTTGATAAATATCAGGAAGCACTCGATTTATTAACAAAATAGAGATCAAAATCCCTGCTATTTACAGCGGGGATTTTTATGCATGATGACAACTAAAGATTTTTCGTCTTAATACATAAAAGGCTAGACAAACATAAAAAGTGCGGTTATATTTAAGTGATTTTTTATTCAAATAAAATGATTAATTATTCAATCCAATTTATAAATAAGGAAAAAATATGTCAAATACAATTCTACAACATTTACCTGAAGGGAAAAAAGTCGGTATCGCGTTCTCTGGCGGATTAGACACCAGCGCTGCATTACTTTGGATGCGTCAAAAAGGCGCAGTGCCTTATGCATACACCGCCAATTTAGGTCAACCTGATGAAGATGATTACAGCGCAATCCCTAAAAAAGCAATGGCGTATGGTGCAGAAAATGCTCGCTTAATTGATTGTCGTGCTCAGCTTGCTCATGAAGGCATTGCGGCAATTCAATGCGGTGCATTCCATATTTCTACAGGCGGAATCCCTTACTTCAATACGACGCCACTTGGTCGCGCCGTAACTGGCACAATGCTTGTTTCAGCAATGAAAGAAGACGATGTAAATATTTGGGGGGATGGTTCTACATTCAAAGGGAATGACATCGAACGTTTCTATCGTTATGGTTTATTAACAAACCCAAATTTAAAAATCTATAAACCTTGGTTAGATGCACAATTTATTGAAGAACTTGGCGGCCGCTTTGAAATGTCTCAATTCCTTATCGAACATGGTTTTGACTATAAAATGTCCGTTGAAAAAGCCTACTCGACCGATTCCAATATGCTGGGTGCAACCCATGAAGCAAAAGACTTAGAGCAATTAAGCACAGGCATGAAAATTGTTAAACCAATTATGGGTGTAGCATTTTGGGATGAGAAGGTAGAAATTAAACCAGAAACAGTCACTGTCACGTTTGAAGAAGGCGTCCCGGTCGCATTAAATGGTAAACGTTTTGATAATGCAGTTGATATTATTCTAGAAGCAAATCGTATCGGTGGTCGTCATGGTTTAGGGATGTCTGACCAAATCGAAAATCGTATTATTGAAGCCAAATCTCGTGGTATTTATGAAGCGCCAGGGATGGCATTATTGCATATCTCTTACGAACGTTTAGTAACTGGTATTCACAATGAAGATACCATCGAACAATATCGTATTAATGGCATCCGTTTAGGCCGTTTGTTATACCAAGGCCGTTGGTTTGATCCGCAAGCATTAATGCTGCGTGAAACAGCACAACGTTGGGTGGCAAAAGCAATTACGGGCACAGTAACACTTGAACTTCGTCGTGGTAACGACTTCACTATCTTAAATACCGAATCACCGAACTTAACCTACGAAGCAGAGCGTTTAAGTATGGAAAAAGTGGAAGATGCGCCATTTGATCCAATTGATCGTATCGGTCAATTAACAATGCGTAATTTAGATGTATCAGACACCCGAGGTAAACTTGGCATCTATGCACAAACAGGTTTATTAAGCGCAATTAAAGATTCAGTATTGCCACAATTAGGCAAGAAATAAGATAAAAGTGCGGTGAAAACTGACCGCACTTTTCCGCTTATAAAAATGGCTACTTCATGTAGCCATTTTTTATTCATCCATCTTTTCTAATTCACCTTGAGAAAATTCCTGCAGCTTATGAATCTCATTTTTTGCTTTGTCAGAAAGCACTTTATTATCCTTTAGCATCTGCTCTGAACGTGCCATAATAAAACGTAAATAATCATAGTTTTGCGTTTTTTCAAATAAAGCCTTTGCTTGATACATATCAGCAAAATCCTTATTTGCTTGGGTAAGCAACATCTTTTGCCCAACTAAAACAATTAGTGCTAATGCCAATGCAATGACAGTGCCATAACCGTTTGTCGGATAATAAAGCAATCCACCTATAACAAATAAGCCTGAAACCAGTCGAGAGCTGTTTTTAATATAAGTTTCACTGGGTGGCGCTTGGATAAGTTCAGATAATTTCATTCAAATTCACCATAAAAAATAAGGGCGTTATCATCGCCCTTATCATTAACTTTCGCAAGGATTATGCAAGAATACCAGCCCAGTAACCTAAAATCCCTACGCCAAATAAACCAAAGATAATGACCATTGCATTCACTTTTTTACGTAATAAATACATACATAAGAAAGTCAGTAATAATGCTAATAAACCTGGAAGTAGATCATTTAATACGCCTTGCAAGGTGACCACAACTTCTTCACCTAATTGGTTTTTATAGCGAGTAAGTTCTAATGGGACATTAATACTTGTCCATTTAGAAACAAGCGAGCCCATGACAAAGAGACCAAGAATAGAAGCCCCTTGAGTAATTTTTTGCAAACGTCCTCCGCCCATATCAGAAACGATTTCAGTGCCTTTTTCATAACCATATTTGAAACCATACCAGCGAGTGACAGCACGGATCACATTGATTAAGATAAAAAACAATAATGGACCTAAAATGCTACCTGTTAAGGCAATTCCAGCACCAAGTGCGGCTAAAACTGGGCGTAAAGTTCCCCAGAAAATAGGATCGCCTACACCAGCTAGTGGCCCCATAAGTCCGACTTTTACACCGCTAATTGCCGCATCATCCACATCTTTTGCGCCATTCGCGCGTTCTTGTTCCATTGCTGCAGTCACGCCCATAATTGCAGATCCAACCCAAGGTTGAGTATTAAAAAATTCAAGATGGCGTTTGAGTGCCGCAGCTTGATCTTCTTTTTTACTATATAGGCGTTTGATTGTTGGGATCATCGAAACACAGAATCCCATTGATTGCATACGTTCAAAGTTAAATGAACCTAAAAGGAACGTTGAACGGAAATAAGTACTTAAAATATCACCCTTTGTAAGAGTTACTTTTTGTTCTGACATAATGCGCTCCTTATAGACCTTCTAATTCGTTATCAGCAAGTTTTCTTTTGCTTGCCACTGGCATTGCGACTTGGTTAAAACGCGGGTTTAATTGGATATAAAGCATTGCTAAACAAGTACCAAGAATACCCAATCCAACTAAGTTGTAATTAGTAAAGGAAGCAATAACAAAACCAAGGAAGAAGAATGGCATTAATGCACCTGCGCGCATCATATTAATCACCATTGCATACCCCACTACGACGATAAATCCACCCGCAATTTGTAAGCCACGAGTAATCACTTCAGGAATTGCATCTAATGCGCTAGTTACAGCATCTGTACCTGCAACTAAACCAACTGCTAATGCAGGAATTGCAACACGCAATGCTTGTAAGGAAAGCCCTGCAAAATGGCAAAGTTCAATCCCACGGAAATTAGCTTGCTCAGCAAATTTATCCGCTTTATGTTGTAAAAAGATTGTTAGTGTACGTACGAAAATAGTAAGCACTTGACCTGCTGCTGCAACTGGCACCGCGATGGCAATCGCCGTACCCACTGATTGACCGCCTTTAATAACAAGAATCGCAGAGATCACACTAGCAAGTGCTGCATCTGGCGCCATCGCAGCACCAACGTTCATCCAACCTAGCGCGATCATTTCTAATGTACCTCCAAGGATAATACCGGTTTCAAGATCGCCTAATACCAAGCCAATCATAGTGCAAGCAAAAAGTGGACGGTGGGTTTGACGCTCATCTAATACGCTCCCCATACCGCAAATTGCCGCGACAAGCACGACTAAAATGAGTTCCATTGTTGACATAAAATGCGCTCCTAGAATTTAATTGAATCAAGTTTTTCGCGAGTAAGTTCAACAGGCTTATTCGCTGCCACTTTTTGAAGGGAAAGCTTCACGCCCATATCAAGTAATTTTTTGAATGCAGCAACATTAGATGGATTCACTGTGACTGCATCAGAAAGCTGTTTATTGCCTTCTTTATGCGTCATTCCACCCACGTTAATGGTATCAATACGTAAACCACCTTCGATTAAACGCACGGCATCTTCTGGCTTGGTTACAAGCATTAAAATATTACGGCTCGCATATTTTGGATTGTTGTAAACCTTAATCGCTTTGTCCACAGGAATGACATAGGCTTTCAAATGTGGCGGCGCAATTTGAAGAAGCAATTCCTTACGCAATTCATCATTTGCCACTTCATCACTAATAGCAAAAATGGCTTCGCATTTCACTGCTTTTGCCCAAGAAGTCGCCACTTGACCATGGATTAAACGACTATCAATACGCAATAAGGAAATGTTCATATTGCCAGAAAGTGCGGTTGGATTTG